>Ga0208357_1001027_pt1 | contig 21132 bp, 22 predicted proteins | sample NGESurdeep092012_6_FD_184487 | JGI IMG/M metagenome (GOLD analysis project Ga0208357, IMG submission 184487) | Arctic peat soil microbial communities from Barrow, Alaska - NGEE Surface sample F52-2 deep-092012 (SPAdes) | ecosystem: Environmental > Terrestrial > Soil > Wetlands > Peat ... | reverse complement strand
GACTTGAACCCCCACATCCTTTCGAATACAGGCACCTGAAGCCTGCGCGTCTGCCAATTTCGCCACTCGCCCCGAGACCTTGCAACATTAGTCGACTCATCTGAGGACTTTTGCGCCGACGGTTGCACCGGGCCGCCGGTACAGTTGATATCGGTATGGTCCTGAAGAGCGTAGAAAATCGCCTCGAGCGGATCTTTGAAAAGACGTTTTCACGTACTTTCAAGAGCACGCTGCAGCCGATTGAGATCGGCACGCGCATCGTTCGCGAAGTTGACCTCACGCGCCGCCTTTCGAGCCAGGGCCCCATCTCGCCCAATCAAATTCGCGTATGGCTCGGTCCAGTCGACGCGGCACGTTTCGACGGCTTTCAAAAGGCCCTGGTGAGTGAGCTTGAAGAGACCGTTCGTCAGCACGCCATCAGCGAGGGATTCAGCTTCGTAGGTCCCGTCAAGGTCGAAGTCTTCATCGACGACGACATCAAGCCCGGCAATGTCGAAGTGAAGACTGAATTCTTGGGCGGTGAGAGCCAGCCCCGACTGATCGTAAACGATGGTCGGTCATTCAACGTGGGGGAGCGGCCCCTGGTCATCGGTCGAAGCCCTGACGTTGAGGTCGTTATCAACGATTCCAACGTGTCGCGACGCCATGCTGAGGTATGGCGCACGAGCGACGGCGTCGCCATTCGTGATCTTCAGTCAACCAACGGAACGTTCGTCAATGGGCACCGGGTCACCGCCGTCTCACTGTCGCCGCGTGACGACGTCACGATCAGCACGCTCCATTTTCGGATTGAGCTCGCTTGAGTCTTGTGACCGGGACGTCGAATTATGCGGCGATCGTTCGGCCGCTCCAAGTGCTCGTCATGGTGGTCGCGGTTCTTTTCTTTCTGCGGATCACTCGCGTCGCGGCAGTACAGGCGCGACCGATCGATTATGAGAAGCGTTCGAAACGTCGACGAAGTGGGTCGCTCGCGCTGGAGTTCGTTGAGCCGAACGATCGAAGCGGCGAGCGTGTCGACGTCGATGCGGCGGTGACGATTGGTCGTAGTGCCGACTGCGACCTCAGTCTGTCCGACACGTTCCTCTCATCGCGACACGCGCGTCTCTCGAACGATGAGGGCGATCTCTCGATCGAGGATCTCGGGTCGACCAACGGCACGTACGTGAATCAGGAGCTCGTTGACGGGCGTGTTCACCTGGAACGTGGTGACATCGTGCAAGTCGGGGGCGTCTTGTTCGAGGTGGTTCGTTGACGCATTGGCGTCACGCCGAGGCGACCGACACCGGACTGGTACGTCAATCGAATCAGGACGCGGTGTACGTCGACGACTCGCTCGCCATCGTGGCGGACGGAATGGGCGGACACGCGGCCGGTGAAGTCGCTTCGGAGATGACGATCGAGCTGCTTCGTTCCGGATTCGTCGAGAATCAGACGGTCGAGGGTCTCTACAACGCGATCAACGCCGCGAATATCACCGTGCTGAATGACGCGCGCGAGAATCCCAACCACTTCGGCATGGGAACGACAGTCATCGCCCTGGGTCTGACCGTGGACGAGCACGGCGTGACGTCGCCGACGATTTGTCACGTCGGTGACTCACGGGCCTACCAACTCCGTGACGGCGCACTTCGCCAACTAACTGACGATCACAGTGTCGCTGAAGAGTGGGTGCGCATGGGTCGACTCACGCCGGAAGAGGCGGCGGTGCATCCGCGCCGCCACCAACTCACCCGAGGCATTGGCGTCGAAGAAACGATCGCCGTCGACGTGATGTCGGTCCATGCGCGCGCCGGCGATCGATTGCTGCTCTGTAGTGATGGACTCTCCAATGAACTCGACAGTGACACCCTGGCGCGACTTTCGAGCGCGCCATTCACACTCGAAGAGGCGGTCGTCCAACTCGTCGAAGCCGCCAAAGAGGCTGGCGGTCGCGACAACATCACCGCCGTGCTGGTTGAGTTCGACGATGTCACGGTCGCCTCGACGCCGATCAAGCGCACGATCTCTTCAATCACGCCGCCCGTCGCTCGGGCATCGACGCCCGGGGCGCAGAAGCGTCGCAAGCGTCGCCGACTGTCGTGGCGCACTCCGGTCGCTCTCTTGATCTTCATCGGTGTGTTCGTTGGCGCGTACTTTATTGTCCATTGGTACGCCTATTCGACGTATTACTTAGCCGACGACGCCGGGACCATCGCCGTCTATCAGGGCCAACCGGGTGGGATCCTTTGGTTCAAGCCCGTGAAGGTTGCCGACACGAATCATCTCGTCAAAGACCTGAGCACCTTCGATCGGAGCCAATTGACGCAGACGATTCCGGAGCCAACGCTTGCCTCTGCCCTCGACTACGCGACCCATCTCTCGTCCACTTCGACCACCACCACCACCGCGTCGACAACGACAACAGTGAAGAAGGGCTGATCGATGTCGAGACGACTTCGCATCCTCGCCACGATCATCCTCCTGCTCTTCGCGGTGATCGTCGCGCAATCGGCCAACATCCAGTTCTTTCGAGCCCCCGCGCTCACCGCCAGTCCCAACAATCCTCGCAACCTGAATCCGTCCGGGCAGTTCCCGCGCGGTGAGATTCTCGCGGCCAATGGTGCCGTGCTGGCCTTTTCGGCCAAGCAGAACAGTCCGTATTTCCCTTATCGTCGTGTGTACCCCTACGGCTCGTTGACGTCCGGCGTCGTGGGGTACTCGTCTCCCTATTACGGAGTGGATGGGATCGAAGAGGAGTACAATGGACTGCTCGAGGCGCATTCACAACCGCCGCAGAGCTTCGAACAACTCTTGGCGCCGACCAGCGCCGCCGATTCGGTGACACTGACGATTCAACCCGCACTTCAGCAAGTCGCGCGAGCGGCGTTGAAGGGAATCGATGGGGCCGCCGTCGCGATCGACCCGAAGACCGGTGCCGTACTGGTGATGTACTCGAATCCGAACTACAACCCGGTGCCTTTGACGTCGCCGAATCTCACCATTGAGACCGCCGCGAGACATCTCTATCTCAAGCCTGACGGCAACGGCTTCGAGCCGCTGGGATCAGTGGCGACACAGCAGACCTTCCCTCCGGGTTCGACCTTCAAGGTGATCACGACGGCTGCGGCGGTGGTCAGCAAGCCGGCGGACCTGACCAAGTCGTTCAACAGCGACCGCGGCGCGTGCACCACGTTGCCCGATTCGAACAAACTGCTCTGCAACAGTGGTGGCCAACCGTGTGGCGGCGACGTCGCGGAGATGCTTCCGCCTTCGTGCGACCCTGGATACGCCCTGCTGGGAATCGATCTCGGTGCCGACTATATGTTCAAGGCCGCGACGTCGTTCGGCTACAACTCGACTCCGCCCCTTGACCTACCGAACACCGCGTCGAGTTACTTCCCGACGGCGGCGTCGTTCGCGAACAATATCCCCGGCCTGGCCTACTCGTCGATTGGCCAAGAGAATGTGCGCTCGTCCGCGCTACAAGACGCCCTCGTCGCCGCGGCGGTCGGGAACGGCGGCGTTGAGATGACCCCGCACCTGATGAGTTTCATCACCGGGCCGGACGGCAAGGTCATCGAGCGTTACAAGGATTCGGTGTGGAAGACGCCATTGACGTCGACCCAAGCCCAGGTGATCGTGCCTCTGATGGAGAAGGTCGTGACCGTAGGGACCGCATCCGGGGTCGGATTCCCGGCCCAGTTCGACGTCGCGGCCAAGACCGGTACGGCCCAGACGGGTAATGCGCAGAAGAACACCGACGACTGGTTGATCGCCTTCGCGCCAGCGACCGATCCGACGATCGCCATCGCTGTCGTCGTGCCATTCCAACCGACCGCGAATTTTGGTGCGACCGTCGCCGGCCCCATCGTCAAATGTCTCGTCGAAGGATTCTTCGCGATGCAGGCGGGGAAGAATCCATCGGTCGCGGCGACGGGGTGCCAAGGATAATGAAAATATTCTCGAATCGCGAGAGCGTAGGCTAGGCGCCATATGGAGCCTGTTGATGACCCACGCCTGTATTCAGGTCGCTATCAGGTAACGCACCTCATCGCCCGCGGCGGTATGGCCATCGTCTATCGAGCCCAGGACACCCTTCTCAATCGTCCGGTCGCCCTGAAGACTTTATATCCCGAACTCAGCGCCGACCCACTGTTCGTAGAGCGATTTCGTCGCGAAGCCCAGGCGGCCGCGAACCTTTCGCATCCGAACATCGTGCCGGTCTTTGACTGGGGCGAAGACAATGGCACGTATTTCATCGTCATGGAACTCGTGGACGGCACGTCGCTCGCGGACATGTTGCGCGGCGGGCGAACGCTCACGGCGTCGCATTCGGCGACCTTGATGGCGCAGGTCGCGGCGGCCCTCGGATACGCGCATCGCAACGGTGTCGTTCACCGCGACGTCAAGCCGGGCAACATCTTGATCGCGAGCGACGGTCAGGTGAAGGTCACCGACTTCGGCATCGCCCAGGCGATGTCGGTCGAAGATCAGTTGGCCGAAGAGGGTTCGGTCATGGGAACCGCGACGTACTTCTCACCCGAACAGGCCGAAGGCGCTCCGGTGGACGGACGCAGCGACATCTACTCACTGGGCGTCGTCCTCTACGAAATGCTGGCCGGACGTCCGCCGTTCATTGGCGACTCGCCCGTCGAGGTGTCGAGTCAGCACGTGCACGGCACAGTGCGAGCGCCGTCGGAGTTCAACCCAACGATTCCCGCGGACCTCCAAGCGATCGTGATGGAGGCCCTCGCCAAATCTCCGGAACGGCGCTACCAGTCGGCCGAAGACCTGCGATCGGACCTCGTTCGATTCAGTGAAGGCCAGCCGGTTCGCGCCGCACAACGCGATGTCGCATTCTTCGGTCAGGACGCGACGCGAGCGGTCAGCAAGGTCGCGCCGGGTGAACGCACGCAGGCGGTGCCCATGATGACCGGACCACGCACCGACGTTCGACGTCATCGCAATAACAGCGCGAACGTCATCGTGCTCATCGTGATTGTGCTTCTGGTCGCCGGGGGCCTCGCGTACTTTCTCACTCAGAAGAGTGCGCCACCTACGGTCGCGATGCCGACCCTCATCGGCAAGACCGAGAACGCCGCGCTGCAAAAAATTGCGAATCAAGGAATCAAACTGAATACGAAGGTGGTGTCGATTCATTCAGCCACGGTGAAGGGTGGATTCGTCATCTCCACCGATCCGAAGGCCGGAGTCACGTTGATCAAGGACCAGCACGTGATTCTGACGATAAGCCTCGGCGCCCAGGCAGCTCACATCACGATCCCGAGCGTGAAGGATTTGTCGCTCGCGGCCGCGACGAATGAACTCGACTCCAAGCCGTATTTCCTCACGGTACATACGGGCTTTCTCCAAACGGTCCCTGTCGGCGTGACGAACACGAACCCGAATATCGTGATATCCCAGGTTCCCGCCGCCGGAACCAAGGGACTCACGGGTGACACGATCACGGTCTATGTACTCTCGCCAAGTGCGCAGTACCAGGTCCCTTCGCTCGTGGGTGACACGACCAACCAAGCCTCGGGGATCCTCGGACAGTCCAATCTTGCGCTCGGACCGACGACGTCGACGGCCTGCTCCGACACCGTTGGGATCGGCCTCGTGATCAGTTCTAAACCCGCGGCGGGGGCATTCGTCAATTCGGGCGATCAGATCACCCTCACCACTTCGACGGGTTACTGCAAGATTCAAGTGCCGAGCGTGATCGGTGAGTCCCAGTCGCAAGCGACAAATATTCTCAAAGTTGGTCACTTCTCAGTGCAGGTAAGCCCGACCGACCCGTCGACGTGTTTGCCCAGTCAGGTGGGCACCGTCACGAACGAGAGTCTCGGCATCGGCAGCCACGTGCCGTACAACTCGCCCATCACGATCTCGGTCTGTGAGGCCTCGACCGAGACGACGACCACGACCGTGGCCCCGACCACGACCACGAGCTAGTCGGTACGTTCACTAGCATTAAGCCCCATGGCGAAATCGACTTCGAAACCGGGTAGCCGAAAGTCCGTTGGTCGCTACGTGACGCCCGAGGCCCGGGGCAAGGTCACCGCCCGGCGCCCGGTGGGCGAGGACCACAGTCCCCGTTGGTACGGATGGCTCATCGTCGCACTGCTCGCCGTGGGCACGTTGGTGATCGTCTTGAATTACCTGTCGGTACTGCCCGGCTCGGTGTCGTCGTGGTACCTCGTAAGCGGACTCCTCGTGATGTTTTCCGGCTTCTACCTCGCGACGCGCTACAAGTAACTCGCCGCTCTAGCCCAGTCGCTCGATGATCGTCGCGTTGGCCAGTCCGCCGCCCTCGCACATCGTGAGCAGGCCGTAGCGACCGCCGGTGCGCTCGAGTTCATTCAACAGCGTCGCGCACAGTTTCGCACCGGACGCGCCAAGTGGGTGGCCCAACGCAATCGCGCCACCGTTCACGTTCACCTTTGACAGATCGACGTCGAGTTCCTTCTGCCACGCCAGTACGACCGAGGCGAAGGCCTCGTTGATCTCAATGAGGTCGATGTCCTCGAGTGTGAGGCCGGCTCGTTCCAGAACCTTCTTGGTCGCCGGGATCGGACCGGTCAGCATCGTGACCGGGTCGACGCCGGCGAGCGCGAAGGTGTGGAACCGGGCGCGCGGCGTGTAGCCGAGCTCCTTGGCCTTCTCCTCGCTCATGATCAGCACGGCCGAAGCACCGTCGGTGATCTGCGAAGAGTTGCCCGCGGTGACCTTGCCATCTTCTTTGAACGCCGGTTTCAGGTTCGCCAGCGTCGCGACCGAAGAGTCCGCTCGGATGCCCTCGTCGGTGTTCATCAGTTCATCGGTGGCGTGTCCGTCGTCGTCTCGGACGTAGACCGGGACGATCTCATTGTCGAATCGGCCCTCGGCCGTGGCCCGGGCCGCGCGCCGGTGACTCTCGGCGGAGAAGGTGTCGAGGTCCTCGCGCGAAACGTCCCACTGGTCAGCGATCATCTCGGCGCCGATGCCCTGATTCTTCAGTCCACCGACCGGCTCGTAGCGCGCCGCGACGCTCGGACCGAAGGGCCAACCGGAGTCCTTGCCGATTGACGAGCCCATGGTCACGCGCGACATCACTTCGACGCCGGCCGCGATGACGACGTCATAGGCGCCCGCCATCACGCCTTGGGCGGCGAAGTGCAGCGCCTGTTGGGACGATCCGCACTGGCGGTCGATCGTCGTGGCGGGCACCGACTCGGGCCAACCGGCCGCGAGCACCGCGCTTCGTCCGACGTTGAACGCCTGCTCGCCGACTTGGGAGACGCAGCCCATGATGACGTCGTCGACCAGCGCCGGGTCGAGGTTGTTGCGACTCGCGATGGCCCTCAGGGCCTCCGCGGCGAGGTCCACGGGGTGCCAGTTTTTCAATTTTCCGTTGCGCTTGCCGCCGGGCGTGCGAACTGCGTCCACGATCACTGCTGTTGGCATTGTCGAACCTTTCGTCATCTGCGAGCTTTGCCCACGGCGCGAATCCTACTGGTGGGTACGGCTAGCGTCGCAGGCGTGAGCGAACGAAAGAGCATGGATCGCTGGCTGGGCGACGGGGGGATGGCGGTCATCGGCGCCATCGGCGGTGCCTTTGAGAGCTACGGCGTCGACGGCGAAGACCTCGGGTGGGTGAGCGGTTCGTTCTCGCCGACGCAGCTCGCGTGCAACCCCCACGGGGCGGTCCAGGCCGGGGTGCACTCGGTCATCTTGGACGCCGCCATGAACTTCTGCATCAACGCCGCGCTGATCGGGCGCGACCGCACCGAGGCGACGATCGAGATGACGACCGAACTGATGCGCCCGGCGTTGCTCGACGGCCACTACGCGGTCCGCGGTGACGTCGTTCGCCTGACCCGACAGATCGCCTACGCCGAAGCGACGATCTCGAGTGACGAAGGAAAACTAATCAGTCGTTCGACGGGCACGTTCCTCGTGCGCCGATCGTCGAACTAGATGTGCTCGGCCGGGATCTGGCCGAGACGACCGGCCTCGTAGTCCTCGAAGGCCTGTTGTAGTTCGGCACGGGTGTTCATCACGAATGGTCCGTACGTCGCGACGGGTTCGCGAATCGGCTCACCACCCAGAATCAGCACCTCGAAGGCCCGGGTGCGCGAGTCCTGGGTCTCATTGGCCGCGAGCACCAGGAAGTCGCCGTCAACGTGCACGGCCATCTGACCCTCGGCGATGGCGCTGCGGTCCAGTCCGACGGTGCCCTGGCCGGCCAGGACGTAGGTGAGGGCGTTGTACGCGGGGTTCCAGGGGAGCGAGAGCTGTGCGCCGGGCAACAGCGACACGTGCGAGATCGCGATCGGCGTATGGGTGGAACCCGGTCCGTCGATGCCACCGAGTGAGCCGGCGATGACGCGGATGATGGCGTCACCGCTCTCGTTGGTCAACAGCGACACCGACTCGGCTTCGATGTCTTGGTAGCGGGGATTGGTCATCTTGAGTTTGGCGGGCAGGTTCACCCAGAGTTGGACGCCGTGGAAGAGTCCGCCGGAGTCGATGAGTGCGTCCGGCGGGCGCTCGATGTGCAAGATGCCCGAGCCGGCGGTCATCCACTGCGTCGCGCCGTTTTGAATCACGCCACCACCACCGATGGAGTCCTGGTGCAAGAAGGTGCCGTCGATCATGTAGGTCACGGTCTCGAAACCGCGGTGCGGGTGCCACGGCGTGCCCTTGGGTTCGCCCGGTCCGTAGTCGACCTCGCCCATCTGGTCCATGTGCACGAAGGGGTCGAGATCGGCCATGTCGATGCCGGCGAAGGCGCGGCGAACCGGGAAGCCCTCGCCTTCGAGACCTCGCGGCGCGGTCGTGATCGACGTCACGCGACGCGCTCGGTCAGTCGCCTCGGGCCTGACGGCCTTGGCGAGTTCGAGTGGATTCTCTACGGAGATGGCGGGCATTGGTCCATAATAAAGACGAACGTCAGGACCCTGACGCGCCGAGACGACCTGGGCGATCCCGGCGCCTCTCGACACGAGCGAGAACGCCGACCGCGATGGCGATGATGCCCGTCAACACCAGCGAGACGTTGCCCGCTCCCCAGCCGAGTCCACCCGCTATCTTCGGCTTGCCCATCCCGTCGGCGAAGGACGCGCCCAAGGGTCGCGTGAGCACGTAGGCGATCCAGAACATCAGGACGGCGTTCAGGCGACCCAGCCAGAATCCCAATGCCGGCAGGAGTATCAGACCAGTGAAGAGGAGACCGGATCCGAAGTAGCCGAGCTTCACCACGATGGCCGTGAAGTCGCCGACCGCCGTGCCGAGGGCGAAGGCGACCGTGACCGTCGCCCAGTAAAAGAGCTCGCGGCGGGTGGTGAGGATGCTGTGAATCGAGAGCGTGCCTTCGACTCGGAACCACGCCCAGAAGACCACCACGAGCACGAAGGCGAAAGCGATCGCCGAGACGGCGTAGGGGACGCCGAACTCGACGTGGACGACGTCGGCGCACATGGTGCCAAAGACACTCACCATCACGACGGCGCACCAGTAGGGCACGGTCCCGTACGTCGGCAGACGCAGTTGCCACCAGATCACGACGGCGAAGACGACGGCGGCACACACGACAGCGATCCGAGGATCGATTCGATTGACGAAGTAGTCCGACGTCGCTTCACCCATCGCCGTGGTGAGGATTTTCAATCCCCAGAACGAGGGCGTGATCGTGCGGGGAACTTTGCTCGATCGGAACCGGCGGCGAAGCGAGAACGCCACTCCTAGTCCTCGGGGGCGAGTAACTGTTCGAGGAACGTGGAGCGATCGATCGAAATGAAGAGGGCATTGGCGCTCGCGACCAAGAGGTCGCCGGCGTGCAGCGTCGCCTCCACGAACTGTTTGCGATTGTCCTGTCGCGCCAACCACGCCCGAGCGATGATCGGCTCACCGACGGGGGTCGGTGCGACGTAGGTGACGTTCAACTGCGCCGTGAACGCCATTGCGCCGTGAATCACGTTCATCAGACCCATCACTTCGTCGAGCAGCGCTGCGACGACGCCTCCGTGCGCTCGTCCGGGCGCGCCCTCGAAGGCCTTACCGAGCGTGACTTGCATGCACGCGACGTCACCGTCACGCCACAGTTGCGCCGCGAGACCCATCGGGTTGGCGGCCCCCGCGACGATCGAGTCGGAGAAGAGTTGGCGTTCGCCGATTTCGTCGAACGTGGGAATCGTCAGTGTGAACTCTTCGAGCCGATCGCGCGAGAGTTCGCGCACACGCGGTGGAGCGTTGCGCACGCGTTCGTGCAAGGTGCGCAACTCCGCACTGAGGACGATGATCTGTTCGTCGCTGAGCGAGCGTCCGACGAATTCGTGGCCCAACTCGCGCATCAACGAAGCGGCCACGATTCGTAGTTCCTCGTTCGTCACTCGCCCGCGTAGTAGTGGTCGGCGACACTCAATGCACGGTCCAGGCGCGCGAGTCCGTCGCGGGCCTCGTCGGAGGTGATGGTGCACGGGGGCACGACGTGAATGCGGTTGTAGTTCGTGAAGATGAGCAGTCCCTCGTTGCGACTGGCCGCCACGATGTCGTTCATCGCGGGCGAGGACGCGCCGTAGGGGGCGAGCGGCTCTTTGGTGGCGCGGTCGGTGACGAGTTCGAGGGCGAAGAAGACGCCGAGTCCGCGCACGTCACCGATGATGCGATGCCGGTCCGCCAAGGCGTGGAGTCCCGGGCGCAACACCTCGTCACCGATTTGGCGGGCGTGCTCGACGATTCCTTCGTTCTGCATCGCTTCGATCGTCGCGACCGCGGCGGCGCACGCGAGCGGATGACCCGAGTAGGTCAGGCCGCCGGGGTAGACGCGCTCGTTGAACGACGCGCTGATGGCTTCGTCCAAGATGACACCGCCCAAGGGCACGTAGCCCGAGTTCACGCCCTTGGCGAAGACCACGAGGTCGGGCCTCACGTCGTGTTGTTGAAACGCGAACCACGAACCGGTGCGACCAAAACCGCACATCACCTCATCGGCGATGTAGATGATGCCGTAGCGATCGCAGATCGCGCGAACGCCGGCCAAGAATCCCTGGGGCGGCACCATGATCCCGGCCGTACCGGGAATCGTCTCGAGCACGATCGCCGCGATCGACGTCGGACCCTCGAATCGAATCATCTCTTCGAGGTTCTCGAGTGCGCGTTCGCACTCCTCAGCTTCGGTCGTCGCGTGGTACGCCGACCGGTACAGGAACGGACCGAAGAAGTGCACGACGCCCGCCGAGCCCGTGTCATTGGGCCAACGCCGCGGGTCGCCGGTCAAGTTGATCGAGGTCGCCGTCGCACCGTGGTAACTGCGGTACGCCGACATCACCTTGTGTCGCCCGGTGAAGAGGCGCGCCATGCGTATGGCGTGTTCCATGGCCTCGGTGCCGCCGTTGGTGAAGAAGACCTTCGCGGCTCCTTCAAAGGAGCGGTCCAGGATCAGTTCCGCGGCTCGGTAGCGCGAGACGTAACCGTGTTGCGGCGCGATGGTGCAGAGCGTGGCCGCCTGCTCCTGGATAGCGCGCACCACACTGGGGTGCTGGTGGCCAATGTTGGTGTTGACCAATTGCGAGGAGAGGTCGAGGTACGTCGTGCCGTCCTCACTCGTGACGTAGACGCCCTGGGCATCCTTCACCATCAATGGATTGATGCTCGCCTGCGCCGACCACGAATGGAAGACCGACGCCTTCTCGCGCTCGCTACTGCTCAGCGTCGATCGATCGTTCGCCATAGTTACGTCCTTTGCTCAACAAAGACGGTAACGCACGCACCGCACCAACGAACTGTGATCACCGAGAATGACGACAGCCCTTAGTGGCCGCCATCCCAGAGAGCCATCTCGGTCGAGAAGTCGTCCAGTCCCATCGGACCGAGCACCAGGGCGTGAGCGTGGAAGGCCTTCAAGTTGAACTTGTCGCCCAATCGCCGCTTCGCCGCCTCGCGCGACTCCAGCCAGATACGTTCGCCGACTTTGTAGGAGATCGCCTGGGCCGGAAGACCGAGGTAGCGGTCCACTTCCGAGACCGACATCGGGTGGTCCTGGATCGCCCACTCCTCGAGGAGCGCGACGGCCATCTCCGCGGTCCATCGTTGGTTCGAGCAGTCGCCGAGGTCACCCAATACTCCCATGTCCGAGGGCGCGTCGAGTTCGAGGTGGAGTCCGACGTCAACGACGATGCGCGCCGCTCGCAACGCCTGATTGGCGAGGTACCCGAGTTCGTCACCGAGGTCCGAGAAGTAGCCGAGCTCGTCCATGAGCCGTTCGGCGTACAGCGCCCAGCCCTCGGCGTAACCACTCGTGTTACCGACCAGTCGGTGGAATCGACTCTGGCGGTCCGACGCCAGCAATGCCGTCGCGATCTGGAGGTGATGGCCCGGGATCGACTCGTGGTACCACGTCGACGCGAAGCGCCACCACGAGAACTGCGTCTTGCCCATCGTCGGGAACCACGTCGTGCCCGGACGACTCAGGTCCTCGCTGGGGTTGATGTAGAACGGCGCCGCCGCCGAACCTTCGGGCGCGAGCCGAGCGTCACAGAATCGGATGCGCTCATCAACGTCGAAGTGCACACCGTCGAGTTCGTCCGTCGTGCGTGCCGTGAAGGCCTTCAACATCGTGAGCAGTGCGTCGGTGCCGTCGATCGCGCGAGCGGGGTCGTCGTCGAGGTGATGAGCCACCTCGACCAGACTCTGGGCGCTGGGAACCAGTTCTCGAGCGATCTCCCACATTCGGGTGTTAATACGACGAAGGTCTTGATATCCCCATTCGTACAACTCGTGCAGGTCGAGCGTCGCGCCTGACCAATAGGCGGACCACCGCTGGTAGCGCTCTTCACCGCAAGCTTCCTTCGACGAGGCCTTGGGCGCGAGATCCGATCGCATCCACGCCGCGATGTCTGAATAAGCGGCTTCGGCGTCCTTGGCCGCGGCACGAAGTCCCGAGGACTCAAGATCAATACCGGTCGCGCTCGCGGCGCGCTCGGCGAACTCACTGAAGGCACCCGCGGCACACGTATCCGCCTGATCGGCGACACCGAGGATGTGACGCACGGCGGGCAACTCGTGTTCGGCCGCCGTAATGAGCAGCGCTCCTCGCCAACTGTCAAGCGACGCGCGGACATTCGAAAGTCGCCGGGCGACGTTCTTCCCATTCTCGGCGGACGTGAGTGGCATTAGTTCGAATACCTGTCGAATGGCCGCCACCGGCGAATTGAGGACTGAAAACGTTCGCCGCTCTTCGTCGGCTTCGTAGAGCGCGAGCTTGACGGAGAGACGCTCGCGAATGACGGCCGCGGCAATTCGATCGACGTCACTGTGCACGTCGAGCGTCTCAAGACTCTGGAGGTCACGAACGATCTGGGCCTGGTCGAGACGCTGCTTCGCGATCGAGAAATCGGGCAACAGGTGGTCGTAGCCGGAAATACCCTGTTCGGTCGCGAAGAGGGGGTCGCTTTCGGCGAGTCGATCGACGACTTCGTCGGCGAAGGCGAAGATAGCCGATTGGGAAGATTGTTCGGACATGACGATCCTTTGATTTGCGCGTTTACCCGCGAAATCGAAATTTACACCTCGGCCGCGTCGTCCTCAATTGACATGAACCAGTGTTCGTTGACGCTGAATGTGCAGTCCGGATCGTCGGAGCACACGTGGGATCCCTCGTCGATCACGATCGCGGTGCCGTGACAGTGCTGCAGGTGGTCATCGCACATCGTGCACACGACAATTGGTGAAGTGGAGCGCATCGGAAGGGACATGTTTCCAACATAAATCCCCCCTGTGACACACGCGGTGGACGTCCAAGAATCACTCGAACCCTTGAAAAACTAAGTCTTTTGTGAACTATTCGCTCTCGATGGTAAATTTTCATCTGTCGGTCTCTCGAATCACTCGATGAGGAGAAACAACATGGCGCGTGCCACGTGGTCAGGATTTCTAAGCTTCGGACTCGTCAGCGTCCCCGTCGGCCTCTTCAGTGCCACGTCCGATCAAACTATCCACTTCAACCAACTTCACAAGAACCCGTCGCATCGCGTCCGTTACAAGAAGGTCGATGAAGAGACGGGTGAGGAACTCTCGACCGAGGACATCGTCAACGGCTACCCGCTCGGCGGGGGAGAGTACGTCGTCGTCACGCGCGAAGAGATGGCCGACGCCGCGCCGGGCAAGTCCGAACTGATCGAGATACAGGACTTCGTCGACCTAGAAGAGATCGACCCGATCTTCTTCCGGCAGTCCTACTACCTCGCGCCGAAGGGCAAAGGCGCCGACCGCGCGTACGCGCTGCTCTTGCAGGCCATGCTCGAAACGAAGAAGGTGGGCATCGCCACACTCGTGTTGCGCGACAAAGAGCACCTCGTGGCGATTCGCCCCGCCGAGAAAGTACTCATGCTGGAGACAATGTTCTTCGAAGACGAGATTCGCGATCCCGAAGAAGAGCTCGACACCCTGCCGCCGGTCGGCAACGCGAACGCTCGCGAACTCTTCATTGCGAAGAAGCTCGTTGAATCCTTGACGGACGAGTGGGACCCGAGTCGTTACAAAAACACGTATCGCCAGCGCGTCGAAGAACTCGTCGAGCAGAAGCGTGCCGGTCACGCGGTGGTCCACGGCGCAGAGGACCGCCCGAAGTCGAACGTCATCGACTTGATGTCCGCATTGCAGGCTTCGATCGATCGCTCTTCAAAACGGCCCTCTCGCGCCGCCGCGAAGGCGACCGCAACGTCAAAGAGCGCCAGTATGAAAGTTTCGGCGCACCGCGAACGAAAAGGACTCGACGCTATGACCAAGACCGATCTCTTGGATAGTGCGAAGCGTCTCAAGATCGACGTCAATTCGAAGATGACCAAGCCCGAACTGATTCGCGCGGTGAGTGAAGCCAAGAACGCCAAGAAGAAATAGGGCTGACGGGTTTCATGCCGCGCGGCGATGGTTCTCGGGCGACTGACCCACCCGCGAAACTCAGCGTCTACCGAGCGAAAAGGGATCCGAAGAAAACGCCCGAGCCCATGGGGAAGGCGACGAAGCCCGTCGCCAAGAAGAAGGCACCACTCCCGACCTTCGTCATCCAAGAACACCACGCTCGGGCGCTGCACTGGGACTTTCGCCTGGAACGAGATGGCGTCCTGGTCTCGTGGGCGCTTCCGAAGGGCTTGCCCATGGATCCTGACGCGAACCACCTCGCCGTCCACGTCGAAGATCATCCCTTCGAATACGGAAAGTTCGAAGGGACCATTCCCAAGGGGGAGTACGGCGCGGGCCAGGTCACCATTTGGGACCACGGCACCTACGAGACCGAGAAGTGGCGAACCAATGAGGTAATGGTCGTGCTCCATGGGAAACGGGCGTCCGGTCGCTACGTCCTCTTTCCCACGGGTGGGAAGAACTGGATGATTCACCGCATGGATCCGGCTCCCGCGTATTTCGAGGCCATGCCCGAACACGTCAAGCCAATGTTGGCGATGGCCGGCGAACTCCCAAAGAAGGACGCCGGCTGGGCCTATGAGTTCAAGTGGGACGGCGTGCGCGCTCTCGTGTACGTCGACGGGGGCCGCGTGCGCGCGTTCACGCGTAATGACAAAAGTCTGCTGCCGACGTTTCCCGAGCTACGTGACATCGGAGGGCACCTGGGTTCACGCTCCGCAATTCTGGACGGGGAGATCGTCGCCCTGGATAAGGACAACCGCCCGAACTTCACGACGCTTTCCAAGCGTCTGCACGTCACTTCGAAGTCGGAGGTCGAAAAATTGAGGTCCTCGACGCCCGCGAGCTTCTTCGCGTTCGATCTCTTGTATCTCGAGGGCCGATCGATTGTGGAACTTCCCTACGACGAGCGCCGCGCCGCACTCGAGTCACTCAAATTGCAAGGTGAATCGTTCGCGACGCCTCCGTCGATCACCAACACTGCCGGTGCCAAGGTGCTCGATATCGCCCGAGATCGCGGACTCGAAGGAGTGGTCATAAAGCGTCGTCGTTCTCGCTACTCTCCAGGTTCGCGCAGTGGCGATTGGATCAAGGTGAAGAACTTCTTCACCCAAGAGGTGGTCATCGGCGGATGGACCGAGGGCAAGGGCGAGCGTGACGGCAGCCTCGGCGCACTCCTGATGGGCATACCCACCGAGGAAGGACTCGACTACGTCGGCAAAGTGGGCACCGGTTTCACTGCGGCGACGCGAAAGGATTTGCTGGCTCGGTTGAAACCCCTTGCACGGAAGTCGACGCCGTTCACGGCGCCGCTGAGCCGCGCCGAAACGGCGCTCGCTCACTTCGTGCGACCCACCATTGTGGGCGAGGTCCAGTTCGCGGAGTGGACCAACGATGGGAACCTCCGTCAGCCGTCCTGGCGAGGACTCCGGAAGGACAAGACCGCGCGCGAGGTGATGCGTGAGTCCTGAGCGAGTCTTGACAGAAATCGACGGTCGCGAGCTATCCCTGTCGAACCTCGACAAGGTCTTGTACCCCGATACCGGCTTCACCAAGAGCCAGGTGCTCGATTACTACGCACGGATCGCTGACGTCATGTTGCCTCACCTGCGAGGTCGCCCAACGACACTTCGTCGCTACCCCCACGGTGTCGACGGGATGTCGTTCTACGAAAAGCACGCGCCGGATAATCAGCCGGACTGGATCGGCACCATTGAGGTGCCGTCGAAGAGTGCCGAACACGAGCCGATCGAATACACGGCGGTGGGTGATCGGCCCAGTTTGTTGTGGGCCGCCAATCTCGCGGCGATCGAGTTTCACGTGCCCCTGTGGCACGTCGCTAAGGGAAAACCGATACCGGCACCTCCTGATTACATGGTCTTCGACCTCGACCCCGGACCCGGGACGTCGATCGCCGAATGCTGCCGGGTCGCTCAGTGGGTGGCGGAACGAATCGATCGCGAATCCCTTTTCGCAAAGACGAGTGGGTCAAAGGGTCTCCAGCTCTATACGCGAGTGCAACGAACGACGTGGGAACAATTGGGCGAGCGCGCCCACGAGATCGCGAAGGCGATTGAACGAGAGCATCCCGGCGACGTCATTTCCACGATGCGAAAGGATCTCCGCGTCGGCAAGGTGCTCATCGACTGGAGTCAGAACAGCTCTTCGAAGACCACGGTCGCCGCGTACTCACTGCGCGCCCGGCCGGAACCGACAGTGTCAACACCCGTGTCGTGGCCGGAGGTCGACAAATGCGCGAAGAGCGGCAATCCTGAGACACTTCGCTTCGAAGCGAAGGACGTACTGAAACGAGTTCAGAAGTACGGCGACCTCATGGCGCCGCTCGTGGCGACGACCACGAGGGCGAAATCAAAGAGCTGAGGAGATCGTGACGAAGGACGTCTCGACCCGTTACTCTCGCCACGTGAGCGCTCAACGAGTACCGGGTGGGGTGGTGCACAAACTTCCCGTGGACCTTCGCGCGACATTGATTGCTAACGCCACGGCCTTGGAGGCGTGGAAGGACATCACTCCGCTCGCTCGCAACGAATTCATCTGCTGGGTCCAAGACGCCAAGCAAGAAACGACCAGACAACGGCGCATTCGCCGGACACAAGAGGAGTTAGAAGAAGGTCAGCGTCGGCCCTGCTGCTGGCCGGGATGCTCGCACCGCGAGCGCACCGGCAAGTAACCGTCAGGCACCGTGGGCCTTCGATACCCGATTAGGTCGAGCCTCCAAGAGGGATGGTGAGCACGCGCTCGAAGTGGAACGAAGTGTCGGGCACCGCGTAGACCACGCGGTCGCAGAGGAAGGTTCCGCCGGGGACCGAATCCGCCAGCTGGGCGAGCAGATCGTGCGTCTCATCGAGGGAGATGAACTCTGCGATCGTCATGTGAGGGGCGCGGTTAGCGCGTTTCAATTCGCGTCCCTCGAAGATCGAGGTGGAGTGAATGGCGCCGCGAAGCACGAAGAAGGCGTCTACGGGGGTGATGGCGAAGACAACCCCTGGGTGGGGATCGAAACTCGTGAGCGGACCGTAGGTCACATCGAACGGGGTGAGCGTGGCCAGTTCGGCTCGCACTTCGCCGACTTGCTCATCCGAGAGAGGCCGAACGAGCGGCTCGCTGAGGCTGACGTGGGCGCCGCAGATGGCCGCCGACCTTGGGGTCATGACGTGCCCTGAGTCGATCAACCACGGTGGCAACGTCGGTTGGTGGGAACAGAAAGAAAGCGCCGTACCGATATTCGTCTTGCCAGGATCCTCGGAACGATTGATCGATACTCGACACCACGAACGCTCCTTGCTCGCACCCAGTATGGACTATCGAACCTGTTCGCACCTTGTTTAACTACGTCGAGAGGAGCCCGAGCGGCGACCTAATCCAATCTATGCCGATATCGGAATATGATAGACGCATGGCACGAGCCGCCACCACGTCTGACGTCTTCAACGCGATCGCCGAAGTTCATCGTCGCGAGATTCTCGATGCGTTGCGCGAGCGCGAAATGCCGGTTGGGGCGATCGTCGACGAACTGTCGATCTCTCAGCCGCAGGTCTCCAAACATCTCCGGGTTTTGAGCGAGGTCGGCCTCGTCAAGTGCCGGGCGGAGGGTCGTCGTCGGTTGTACCGCCTGGAGCCCGCCCACCTCGAGCCCATGCGCGAGTGGTTGGCCAAGTACGAGGAGACGTTGAACGACCGACTGGATCGGACGGCGGAGTACCTCAAAGAGATTCAACAAAAAGGAGAATTGCAATGACACGTAATCGGCATGGATCGGCAGTGTATGAATTTCCGAACGAGCTCGAGATTCTCACCACTCGACAGTTCGACGCTCCGATAGCGCTCGTCTTCGACGTATTTACGAAGCCGGAGCACGTGAGGAAAACGTTCGCCCCGTTCGGGGAGGTGGTGACGGTGTGTTCGATCGACCTTCGCGTTGGCGGGACCTATCACTACGTCTTCGTGACCAACGACGGCACCGAATGCTCGTTTCGCGGAACGTACTTGGAGGTCGAACCTCCGACCCGAACCGTCCAGACGTGGCTGTTCGAAGGGTGGCCGGAGGCGGAAGCCGTCGAGACGATGGATCTGCACGAAATTGACGGAGTGACGACGCTGTCCTACAGGTTGGCGTTCCGCGACAAGGCTGGTCGTGACCACATGACCACGTTCGATGGCCATGAAGCGAGCTTCGACAATGTCGAGGACTATTTGATCTCACTCGTCGAGGGAAACGAAACGGTCTCTGGCTAGTCAGATGGACACGTCCAGCATGGCGCGCGCTGGGAGAGCACGGGTCGTGGGTGAGGAGCATCCGTGGCGACGTACCATGGCACGAATGTCCTTGGCAACTCCCACGCTGCACACCGCTCGTCTACGACTGCGGCCTTTCAACGACTCGGACGCGAACGCCCTCTTCGCGCTGCACAGCAACGCCCACGTGCTTCGCGATTGGGACGCGCCGCCCTGGAGCGAACGCGCGCGCGCCGAGCGGTTCATAACTGCTTGTCGCAGATCGCCGAGGCCGATAGCGGGACGCGGCTGGCCGTGGACCGTGATTCCGACGGGGCTTTCATCGGGTGGTGCAGTCTGACCCGATGGAACCCGGGCTACCGCAGCGCGTCGTTGGGCTACTGCTTCGACGATGCAGCGTGGGGTCATGGCTACGCGAGCGAGGCCGCGCGGGCCCTGCTGCAGTGGGCATTCGACACGCTGGAAATGAATCGCGTCCAGGCCGAGACCGACACGCGCAACGCGGCATCGGCTCGCGTCCTGGAGAAGCTCGGCTTCGTGCGTGAAGGGACCTTGCGGGAAGACTGCGTCGTGAATGGCGAAGTCTCGGACTCGTGGCTGTACGGACTGATCATTCGGGAGTGGCGGCCGTCGTCGGAGGCGGTTCGCGCCGGTTGAGTCTTCGCTCGCGAGATGGCGCAATGCATTTGATCGTGGTCGCCAAAGTTCAGACCCGCCTTCACCCTTGCTCGGGGACGCCGCCGGGCTGGTCGGATCGTTCAGGTAAACGGGGCCGGTCGCCCTGGGGCGGTGACGCGATCAGCGTGACGGACGCAGACGCGCCACTCGTCGTCCTCGCGACGGAAGATCGTCGTGACCCGGAGGTCCAGGGCCACGAGCTCGTCGCTGCCAGCGCGTTGGACGTGCGCATGTTCGACGGCCACAACGTAGCCGAGATCGTCACTTGCCCACCGGGCAACCTCATCGAACTCAGTTGGCTCACCGCCAACGAACATCAAGGCGACCCGCGCTGTTTCGGCTGCGACGAGCGCGAACCCGACGATTGGCGGACCGAGGGGGTTGGCCAAGACGCCGTCGTCGCGCCGTGACCATAGCGCAGTGCTCGGTCCCGCGTCACCCTTCGCCATAGAACCGAGATTCTGTCGAGCCAACTGGACTGCCGCGTCGAACGTCGTTGGAGCCATGTTTCGTCCCTCATTCTCTGACCGTCGAAATCCGCGTTGGTCGCCACTGTAGTGACCTGATGCGGAAAGGCGAGTAGGTGGAAACGACTCGGCGCTCAAGGTTTGCTGCTCGCACATCGCCCTGAAGTTCCTTTCAAGCGCAGAGTCCTGAACGGGCACGCAGAACATCGTGGTCGAGGGGCTGACCCCGAGGTTCTAGGCACAAAGCGAATCACCCGACTTCGCACACGTGTGCACAGTCGGGGGAGTTCCGATGGGGCTCCACGTCAGCCCGATTCGGCCATTGTGCTTGCAACTGATTCCTGCGCCTCGCGGGGTTCCCAGATAACCGAACGTCCTCCTGCACCAAGAATCGCATCACCGTGCAGCGTAGGTACGAACTTGGCAATCGTCCGAACGTTTGTCCTAGCGACTGGGCAAAGGAAAATTCGAATGAAACAAAGGGCTTTCAATGATGTAAATGGGGACAATTTGAAAGTCTCACTGGTCACACTGAATTTGGTCACCAGTGAACGGCGTCGTCGTCACCAGCAGGCCCTAGTGCGGCGGTTCTTGGCAGGGGGATTGCGGGAATCGCGCAAGCTCGGAAGCTGTACCCGAGAGTGGCGCGCGGATTTTGTACATTCCACCGTGTGAGTAAGGGAAGAAGGTATACATTCCTCCGTGTAAGTAAGGGAAGAAGGTATACATTCCTCCGTGCTAGTAGGGGAGAACCGTGTACAGTGTAGGTAATGGCAACCAAGATAGGCCTTATGGCCCAAGAGCTAAGCCGTCAGAATCCCTGGTGGCGAGATGCGCGATGGGCGAGTCT
>Ga0208357_1001026_pt1 | contig 21133 bp, 37 predicted proteins | sample NGESurdeep092012_6_FD_184487 | JGI IMG/M metagenome (GOLD analysis project Ga0208357, IMG submission 184487) | Arctic peat soil microbial communities from Barrow, Alaska - NGEE Surface sample F52-2 deep-092012 (SPAdes) | ecosystem: Environmental > Terrestrial > Soil > Wetlands > Peat ... | reverse complement strand
TCCGAGGGGAGACAGGCGGGGAGATTACGCAAGTCTCGTCACAAAAGCGCCGCGCGTGCCCGTAGGACGCCCGCCAGCGCGCCCTTACGATTTCCACCAGTATACTAGGGCCGGGACCGTTCCGGGTATCAGCGGCCTCGTAGATCGCTCTGTATGGGTCGGGACGCGCGCATCGCTGAAGGCGTGGTGTGCGGGCGCCGAGCCCGCCGCCATCGGCACCCGCCTCCCTCCCGCCACCACGGTCAGTTAGGAGCAAATCGTCATGGGCCTTATCCTGTTGATTGTCCTTATCCTGTTGCTGTTTGGCGGCGGAGGATGGGGTTATTCCCGTTACGGCTACGGTGGTGGCGTCGGGATCGGCGGCATCGTATTGCTTCTGTTGGTGCTCTACCTGGTGTTCGGGATGGGGCGGTTCTGACCCCTAGTCGATAGTTCGGTCGCGGGGCGGCGGCTCTTTTATCCCCGGCCATCATAGCTCTGCGCGCAGTTCCGGGCGGTTCTGTGCGCGCGAGGCCGCCGCGTGGTGAGGCACTGCCTCGCTGCCGGCGTGCGATCAATAACCGCCCGATCTCCGCCTGATCCGAAAAGGAAACCGCCCGTGTCCACTGTTCCATCGAGCGACAACACCGTCGCGTCTACACCGAGCCCCGTTCCGGCCTCTCTCGTCCTGATGGCGATCCGCACCCTGCTGATGCTTGTCGGGATGCTCGGCATCGCGCTGCCGCCGATCTTCAGCGATGCGGGCACGCTACAGGCAATCGCCGGGGCGGTATCGACGCTCATTGGAATCGGGATGCAAATATATGCCGAGTTCAGTGCGTCGCACGCATCGCACGCGAATGCGGTCGCCTCAGCCAAGCTCGGTCGCCCAGTCAAGATGGCGGCGTAGACCCACACCCCAGAAAATTCGGAAGGAAACTCATCCATGAACCGTCATACTCGCCGCCAGTTCGGCAAGCTGTTCGGCATCGGCTCTCTCGTTGCTCTCCTCACCGCGTGCTCTGCCGTGCAGGGCGTTATCACGAACATCGAGGCGCAGCCCGTGCCCCAAGCGTTCGTCACCGCCGGCGGCTACCTCCAGAAGATCGTCGCGGCGGTGCTCGGCGAGGTGCCGGTGATCGCGAAGGCGCTCGGGCTCTCGACGACCTCGGGCGTGCTCGCGCAGATCATCGCCGACGCGCAGTCCCTCCAGACGGTGGCGGGCACGATCGCCAGCTCGACCGTCCCGACGACGGCTCAGTCCGCGCTCGCGACGGCGGAGGGGATCATTCAGTCGATCCTCGCCGGGCTATCGGCCCTGAACCTCACGGGCACGGCCGGCACGATCGTCTCGGCGATCAGCACGGTCCTGCCGGTGATCGAGGCGCTGGTCAACGGGCTCGTCGGCGCGCGCCTGAGCGGGCCGGACATCAATACCGCGCTGGACAACCTCCAGCACGCGGCGCAGGGCGCACCGTGATCTCGCGCATCGTAGTCGCAGCCGGGCTCCTCGCGGGGCTCGGCGGCTGCGCCGCGATCGTGCCGGTGCTCGGCGGTCTCGCGGCTGTTTCGGAACTCGCCAAGACCGAGTGCGGCGTCAGCGTCGGGGCGGCCATCCAGGGGCAGCGTCCCGACTGCTTCCCGCCCCCGCCGCCGACGGCCGCGAAGTGGCATGAGTAGCGCCATCCGCATCGGCCTACCGGTGTTCATCGCCGCCGCGCTGACGGTCGGTCGTCTATTCGTTCCCACCGTCGGGCATTCATGGTCGATGGTCTTTATCGCGGTTGCTCACTTCTTTGTGGGCGCGATGGCGGTCCTGATCTGGCAGAGCCGGGGGCGCTGGGTGCTCGGCTGGCTATGTCTCCTGGTTCCCACGGCGCTGGAAGCGGTGATGTTTCTCCGAGGAGCGGTGTAGATGAGCGATACAGACTTCGTCTGCGGGCTATCTCGGGAGGGAACCTTGGAAGCCCACCACCACGATGCCGCCCGGGTGGGCGAGTTCATCAAGGTCATCCGAAAGAATATCGACACGGTCGTCCTTGAACTGTCGACGCGCGCCGCGATGGACGACCTCGGAACGCTCGAACGGGTGCTCGCCGAATACATCTCGACTAACAAGCCCTATACGGTCTGGTGCCAGCTACTCCGCGCCAAGATCGAGGTCGAGACGCAACTGCGACTGGAGAAGAACGCGCAGCGTCGCGCGTTTGACGAAGGTTGGCGGAAGGGTCAGGAGGCGCTGACTAGGAAGCTCGGGATATCGACTGCCGCTGTCAACCCGCCGGCGTGGACAGAATGACCCATGACTGACTTCATCTGGCGTGCGCGGGAACTGCTGCTCTTCACGGCGCCGTGGGCCGTCTTCGCCGGCGCCGTGCTGTTCATGGTGCTGCTGATCGTCCGCTGGCTTTCGGGACAGCCGGGTTGGTGGTGGGTGACGGCGCCGCTCTGGGTCGTGGCGGTCTACCTGCCGTTCCTCTACTACGCCATCCGCTCGATGATCGGGATGGCGCACCTATGATCGGGATGATCGGTCGACTTTGGCGATTCTTCAGTTGGTATCCGTGGCGCTCGGAAGCCGAGCTTGTTCGCTGGCGAGAGGGAACCTGGTGGCCGTGGAGCGAGGCGGATTGGCGGAAGGATCGGTGGGGCCGTTGGGTGCTTATCGACAAAGGGAAGCAATAATGGCCCATCTCAGCGCCAAGCTCCGCAGCTTCGCCTACGACCTCGCCCAGACGCGGACCGGGGTCGCATTCTTTTGTCCAGGTTGTGACGGCGCGCACGCAATCGTTACGAGCGACCCATCGGGGAAACGACCCCTCTGGACGTGGGACGGCAACGTCGATGCGCCGACGTTCTCGCCGAGCATCCTGACGAACCACGGCAAGCTAGGTCCGAATAGGCACGTCTGCCACAGCTTCGTGCGCTCCGGCGTCATCGAGTTCCTCGGCGACTGCACGCACGCGCTCGCGGGCCAGAAGGTGCCGCTGCCGGACTGGCCCGGTGCCGATCACGACGAGGGTGAGTTCTACCTGAAGCCGCCGCACGACGACGTGAAGCTATGACGACGCTCTGGTGGACGACTTATTGGTGGTGGTGGTTGCTTGCGGTCTTCGTCACCTGGGTCGTCCCCGAGTTGGCGACGCTGGCGATCCGCCACCACCTCGGCCTCGCCCGCATCCAGGACTGGACCTTATCCGATACGATCCGGCGCTGGTCGGTGAAATATCGCTGGCTGGCGCCGCTCATCGCCGGCACCTGCGCGTTCCTGCTCTGGCACTTCTTTATCGAGACGAACGCGTAGATCGCTTTCGATAACACCGATTAGCGCGCGTTCAGTGCGCGTTCAGTGCTGTTTTGAAGCCGCAGCGGAAGGCGAGATAAAGAATATGGGATAGGTCTAATTCGCTTCCGTGGTCGCGGGCGGCGTCCTCAAGGAATTGGGCGAGCGTTTCTATCTCGCTGGTCTCTGCGCGTTTCCATGCAATTTCGATGATTTTATCGTCCATTTTCCCTCCAAATATACACTGAGTGGTGATACTAGATATTGTCAAACGGGGTGGACAGGTTTCCTGTCCACCCCAATACGGTTACTGAACAGAAACTTCGCGACCTAGATATGCCTTTTTGAGCGCGGCGACGCAGGCGTGTATTTCCTGGCGGATCGGCGTGCCCCAATTGGCCGGCTGAAGAACCAGCGGTTCCCCTTCGACCTTTTCGACCCGATTTGCGGCAGAATGCGGCGCAAAGATCATTCGGGTATTGGCGACGTAGACATAACCGGCTTCGGGATACCTATTCTCGACCACGGCTTTCACTGCACTTCTCCTACCCCTGAGAGCCCGCGAGGTGCCGGAAGCGGGTACACCGCAATCTCCGCTACTAGGACTTAGCGCGTATTACGCGGGGCGCGTTGACCGCCGCGAGAAACGCGGGCTGAAGTTCTTCGTCAACTTTCCCGTACTACGGTCTAGGCAATTGCAGATGCCGCTCATGTCGTGTGCGAAGTTAAAATCGTCAGATTTGGCGAGATCAGCCAGCCGTAGCGGGTTCCCGTTGAGATGAACTGCCGTTACGTCCATCTGCATGTCCCGGCGACTTTCGTATGAGTTGCGCGACCACTCCAAGGTCATTCCGCGATCAACGATGCACTCGATCAGCGCAAGATCGGTATCGGTAGTTTTGAATTTCACGCTCATGTAAACCTCCCAAATACGCGGTAAATGGTATTACCGAGTGTTTGCTACGACGATCATTTCCGTCTCCCTCGTTACGGTCACAATATACGCTTGCTGGCGCGCTAAGTAAAGCGCGTTTATCGCTCACCCGCAAATTATGTGGAGAACCCACCCATGACCGACCGCCGCTTAGGCCGCAAGCCCAGGACGTTTGACCCACGCATCCCCCATCACAGCATGATGAAGGCGATGCTGCGCCAGGCCGGCGCGGCGTTGCCGCCGTTGCCCGCGACGCTGGACAACGCATACTATCTCCCCGCTGAGCTAGGGATGATGAAAAATGACGAATTAGGAGATTGCACGTGCGCGGCGATCTACCACTTCATCCAACTCGCGACGCGCGAAGCGCAGGGCGCCGAGTTAACCGAATCGGACCAGACCGTCGAGGCTCTTTACCGGGTGTTCGGCTACGACGGGACGCCGGCCACGGACCAGGGCGTGGAGGAACAGGCGCTCCTAACCTACGCCATGACCGATGGCGTACCGCTCGACGACGGGATGCGGCACAAGCTGTCGTGCTTCGTCGAGACCGACTCCCGAAACCTAGACGACGTGTGTGAGATCATACAGCAGTTCGGCGCTGCGTATATTGGCTTCGAGGTGCCGGCCGGCTTTATGAACGCCGGACCGCCGGAGACCTGGGATACCAGTTCCAGCTATGGCCCTATCGAGGGCGGTCACGCCGTCCTCCTGACTGGCTTCGACCGGACCGACCCGGCAAACCCGGCATTCAACGTCATATCTTGGGGAGAGAAGCGGTGGCGAATGACCGCCAATTTCTTCAGGCAATATGTCGATGAGGTCTACGGGCTCGTCTCGACGTATTGGATCGAGCGGACGGGTGCCACGCCCTACGGGCTGTCGCTGCCCGCCCTGGAGGCGCTCGGGATCGCGCTCCGCGCGCCTAGCGCGACGGCGGAGCGCGTCGACCACGGCGCGCTGGAGGCGGCCAGCTATGGTATCGCCCGCAGCCGGCACTGGCCGACGGTAGAGCGCGAGCACAAGGCGGCGCATCCGGCGTGCGACGGCTGCGGCGAGATGGGCGCAGTGCAGGTCCACCACGAATACGCCTTCCACGAGAATCATCTGGCGGGGCGACCCGACGTTGAGCTGACCCCGTCGAATCTGACCTCACTATGCCAGAGCGAGACCGCAGTGCCCAACAACGAGTGCCACTTGGGCAAGGGTCATCTCGATGATTTCAAATCGTGGAACGAGAACCTATCACTCGATCTGGTGCGGTGGCGTGGGCGTTCCCTCGCCGATCTGAAGCTGGACCCCGAATGGCAGGCCGCTCGCGCCGGCCGCGCGAAGCCGTGGGGCGGGTGGACCCGCGACGAGAAAATCGCGTATCGGCGGACGCTCGATGCTCGGTTCCCGATCGACGGCGAGGAGTGCCGCGCAGTCGTTGCGCGCTTCCCGGAGGCGGCCCCGGTTCCGTTCGACGAATGGCTCGCGAATCTGCCGGCCGTAGGGCCGGGGCTGCCCGCATAGAACCTGCATATTTTTCGTCGATTTTGTCCGGGCTCCCAGCGGCAGGCCGAACATCCCATCGGGCGTCAGACCAAGCGCCCGTGCAATTTTGACCATCGTGGCGAGCTGCGGCTCGCCAAAGCGCCGGAACTCTGGACCGTGGAGTGCGACTTCGACGCATGTCAGGAGGTATGGGGTCATCCGGGCCTCTTGATCGATCATGAGTTTATAGCACGCCAGTGGGACATTCGCTGGGCTATTGGCCCAAATAGCAAGTCCTGGACGTTCCTGGCTCCCGATCCTATCCAATTCGACCTTCGCATATTTCAATGCGTCAGTAGTCGGCTCACTCATCACCCAAATCTCCTACGCCACCAGAACGCCGCGGTCGAGCCGCCGACGACGAACGCGAGGGCCAACGCCTCGCCCTCGGTGAGCAGCCAGCGGTGCTCGAACATGCGATCCAGCACGGTCCAGAGCACCGCGTTGCCGACGAGCATCAGCACGAGGAACGAAGTGGTCTGGCGGCGGATCGCGCGCCGCCGAGTGCGGGTGGGGCGGTGGGTCATGCCGATGCACCCTCGTACTCGGCGAAATGATCTAGGTCGGCGGCGTTATGGATTTTTCGGCGATTCATCTCCGATCCCTCTCCCAAGGCGGCTTGATGACGACGAGCGGCGCGGGGCTGAACACGACCTTGCGGTGTTCCGGGCACCACGACCGACGCTCCTCGGGCAGCGTCTCGTCACCGGGGAGCCCGCAGAAGCGGAAGCCGGGCGTGCCGACTTCGCCGTAGGGGTAGCGGCACGCGTCCAGGCGCGGCGGGAACGCACTCATGAGGTCTTCGATCATCGTCCCGCCTCCTCGGTCAAGGCTTCGCAGGCCGGGCAACGGTCCCCGGTGTTCTGACGGCTGTCGGTCGGACCCATCTCGCTGTAGGTAAGCTCATACAGGTAGCCTCCTATGCAGATGCGATCCCCGTATTTGCGATGATAGATTGCGGTGAACGCCTCGGCGCGCGAGCGTAGCGGCTTCTCCAGGTACGGTGATGTCATCGTCTCACCTCGATATCGAGATCTTCATCTGCGCAGTAGATCAACCGCGTCTTGGCGCGGGTCGCCGCGATAGTCATTCTTTTGGTTTTCTAGCACGAACACGTTTCATTGTTTCCGAGATTTTAGGTGTAGCCGCACGAATAGCTGCAGTTTGTCGTTCGCGTATTTCAGGATTAGCCCATGCAGCTTTTGCGCTGGCACTTAATTTAGCTAAAGTTTCTGGGCTTTTAGTATGATTTTTCAAAGCCTCCGCAATTTTAGCCTTTTGTTCTTCCGGCATCGGTCCTCTAGAGCCATGCGGCTTTCTTAAATTTTGTTTATGTTCTTCGGTAAATGTCCTTCCAGTCATGGTTTTACTAACTTGTGCCTTAAATTCTGGACTTTTAGCACGTTCGCGTGTTTCCCATGATTTTCTAATTGCTGCTAGATGAGACGGCGACATAGGTTTACCTTTCTTTGCAGCGCTAATCTTGGTACCTCTGTCTGGTTCTACTTTATGAGTTCTACCAAGATTACCATCGCGTATTTTATCGCGTGTTTCTTGACTTGGATTTATTAAACCGTCACCGCCATCGGTATGATTTGCTAAACAACCTCCATTATTATCTTTACGCCCAATAGCTTTAATAAAAGCAATCTCTGTTAATTTAGCTTCCTCCGGCGTTAATCCATTTCTAAGAATTATGATTGGCAAATCGAAACCATATTTATCAAAGGCAGCCTTTAGATGCTTGTTATTTGTATATTTGATATGATCAGCCCAACGTGGTCTCTTATTGTCAGGACGATGCTTTCCCCATCCGCAATATAGCGGAATTCCATTTGGTCTAAACCAAAGATATACATAACAAAGCATCATTTATCACCTAAGAATACATCTTCGTCTTGGACATAAATGAGGCAGGTTTTATCTCTCGTCGCCGCCACCTCAGCGAACCGAAGACCATTATACGGCCTCTGGTAAGCTAAGTAAAGCTATTTCATCGCCCTCATGGTCTTTTGCCCACGGGGGCGATGAGACACAGCTAACCCTCATCATCCAGCGAAATCAGCGGCGCTTTCCACACCCACGCGCCAGTATCCTTGCGCTTAATGAGCCGGTACGGCGTCGCGGCCTCGATCAGCACGATCTCGGATAGCAGATAGCGGAGCTGGTCCGGGGCAGCAGCGTTAGGCGCGGCGTCGCTGGACGGCGCGATCTGACGCTTAGCTTCATCGCTTACGACAGATGGGGTGACGCCCCTGCGTCTTTTCGGAGCCTTCAGGTCGCCGTCGCTCGGCGCTTTGATCTCGATGCTGCCCGGTAGCAATGCGGCCGAAGTCTCGGTGCGTCCGAACGCGGGAAGCCCAGTCGCCGATATTTCCGCCGTCAGGCGGTACTCGGCGCGGTCGTCCGTGGTCTCGGTCCGCGTGAAACGCGGCGTGATATTTTTCGTGTGCGGAACGATCTTGAATTTACCGTCCCCAAGATACGTGACGATAACGCCGGTCGCGTGGCCGAAGGTTTTGAACCCTTCCTCGGTCAAAAATACCGCGACGCGGCACATATTCGGGTCGCCGCGCGAGCCGAACGGATAGTGCGCTATCCTGGCTGGCGCGTGGGTAGTGAAGTTAGTTTCTGGTTCGGGCGATACGACGGTAAGCGCCGGCTGTGTCATCTCGGTTTCCTCCTTAATTTGCGGTAGCATGTCGGCCAGCTTCCTCGGACATTTGGTTTGCCCTCTATCCGGGGCCGCCCCTAGAGCGCGCCTGATATCGCGTAGCTTCATCTCGATGGTCGACGCGCCGAGCTCCACTCCGCCGGGCTGGCGGTGGAGCGTGAGCTTTACCGTTTTGCCGCGATAGACAAACTCGGCTCTGGGATGGTTGCCGCCGTTGAAGAAGGTCAGCCCCTCAACGGCGTATTCGTCGCGGAGGCAATCCCTAACGGCGCGGGTGTAGGTGTTCATTATTCCATCCGATCCGCAGGCGAAGATGAGATATCCTTTTGATTACGTCCGCCGGGCTGCCGCAGTCGCAGTAGCACTCCCGCCTCGTATTTGGCGGCGTCATACGCGGCTATCCATTCGTCTGCGCGTGTCGGCTTACCGTCGATAAAATAGCGCGTTCCCCCACGCTCGGTGGTGGTTTTGGCGAAATGAACGCCGTTGACTTTCCATCCTTGGCGGCACGACATCACGCAATCCTCTTACGAAGGACCGAAGGACCGCACGATGCTGGAGCGACCGTAATCTGGCGTCGGATACCGCTGAAGTGCGTAGCCATGAGGTAAACCCTCCGTTGAAGATGACCCTTTATACGCCAGGCCGACGGCTAAGTAAAGCTATATTTTCGGCCTAAGCGACGCTTTTCTCGGCAACGTGGACGGGGAACGTAAAGCCGTCCCCCCACTCGGTCCAGAACGCCACAATGCGCGGATCGGCCTCGGCCTCCAGCTTGTGGTAGCCGACGCGGCTGATTTTCAGTGCGACCTCAACCCCTTCGAGCGATAGCCCAGAGCGGCGCCGGGCCAACCGGCAATAATCGCCGGGGGTCGCGGTGAACCCGGCAAGAACGACGTTGAGCCGGGTCTCGGAATCCGTGGTGAGCTTCTCCGCCGGCAGCGCGTCGCGCTCTAGGTCGGCGTAATCGCTGCGCTCCATCTTGAACATCGGCGCGGCTTCGCTGACGCTAAGGCCGGGACCGCCAGGGCCGAATATGCGTCCGGTGGGGCTGGGCGTGCGGCGACGCCACAGCCAAAGCCGTTCCCCTCGGGTCAGGGTCGTAAGGTCTGAATTATGGCTCAACTCGTCGTTCCTTTCGCGTGATAATGCGTCGCTCGGCCGGTGCCAAGTAATTTAGTATAGCGGTACGGGGAAAGCTACCCTCGTGCCTGACGAGGGGGAAGCTGCCGTGCCCTTCAAAGAGCTTCGTAGCGCCCGGCAAATCGTACAGTAGCCAAACCCTATCCACCAATAAGAGCAAATGCCAAAGACCGTGCGCTGGGGAAGCTGTCCATATCCGACCCCAGATAATCTGGTCGAAGGTGAGATGTTCAGGGCATTTGCCTTCGACCAAACCCAACTTTAATTCTACGACGCCGCACACGCCCAAAAGTGCGTACGCGGCGTCGGGGCAACCGCCGGGCGGCAGCCGGTTCTCCACGCGCCGCCACGCGCCGTAAGGGCTCAACGCCTCACGGCACACCGCATTGACTTGGCGCGACTCGGTCACTACCCTAACCCAAGCCGAAGGCGCGCGGTTGGGGTATTCTTCACTCCCCGCACCCCGCGCCGCGCTCGTTAGACATTCGCCACCTCCTTCCACGGCACGACGAACCACCGTTGGAGGTAGGTGTCGGCGGCCGATCCGACCGTGAAGTCCGGGATCGGATGACCTTCGATATAATCGAGCGCCCAAGCGCGGACGGTTTCTAGGTTTTCGCGTTTGTTCATCCGTTCGATCCCCCGTCTATGGTTGTAAACCCAATGCGGTTTGCCTCGCAGATCACATAATAAGCATTTCCTGAATAATGTATGTATTTACCCAGATTGGGGAAATCCACTGCACCATCGGTATGTCCAGTTATCTCTTGATTGTAATCAGTTAACGCCACTTCGGAACCGTCCGGGTGTACTATTATCCACAGGCGGTCGTTTTGGTTAACGGCGCCTGGGATATTCCCTTTGTATTTCTCGATCAAATTGTTAACAGTAGTTTGGTTCATCTCCATCACCCACATTTGTTCCAACCGCACGACGTGCACTTGTCACAACCCTCTTGCCGGATCACCGTCGGTTGTCCGCAGCTCGGGCAGCTCGGGCCTAACTCGGCGAAGCGGCCACCGATCGGCTCTATCTCTGGATCGCCGGTTTCCCGGTCGGACAGCCTTTCCCCGATGTACCTGATCTCACGGAAATGCCGCTCCAGCGTATAGCCGATAAGCGCGACCTCGGAAGGCACGTATCGCTGATCGATGAACTCGCCGCCGCGCGCCGAGTAGACCTGCTTCAGCTCGTCCGGCAGGAAGGCCAGGTCGCCGCCGCGGCGCATGACGGCGCTGATCATCCGGGTGAGCGCGCTGACCCAGTGAGCATAGTCGACCGCCTTCGAGTTGATAAATACCTCGAACGGTATGCGCTTCCCGTCTGGCAGCACCTCGTCGTTGATGGTGATGAACATGGGATAGGGGAGCTGCGACCAGCGGAGGCGGTACGTCCGGCCGTCGAGCACGTCGGGGCGTCGCCGATCCCCTTGGATATCGTGATGATCTACCGTTGTGATCTCGGTCAGCACCGCCCCTCGCCCGGAGGTCGGGTCCGGGCGGTAGGTCGTGCAGCTCTTGCACCCGAGATCGTAGGCACGATCGTAGACAGACGCGAAATCCTCGAACGAGATCTCCGTCGGGCAGTTGATGGTCTTGCTGATGCTGTTGTCGACGAATTTTTGCGCGGTGGCTTGCACCTGGAGGTGATCCTCTGGTGTCAAATCCTTGGTCGTTACCATGTAATCCGGCAGCGGTGCCGCGAGCGCGGCGTCGAAGTCGCCGCCGAACAGAACGTTCGCGTAGACGCGGAAACCGAGGTCCTCGATAATCGAGGTCTTGTAACCACCGTCGGGCTGGAGCACCTTCCGCTCGTACCGTGCCGCGAAAACCGGCTCGACCCCACCTGAGGCGTTGTCCGCCTGGGTTATGCTGACCGTACCGGTCGGGGCGATCGTCAGCAACAACGAGTTGCGGATACCGTAATGATAGATTCCTTCTCGCAAGCGATCGGGGAGAGTCCTGATAAACGGTGCGGACAGATATGCCTTACGATCGAAAGCCGGGAAAGAAGTTCCCTTATCCCTCGCCAGCTCGATCGAGGTCTCGTATGCCTGATCGCGAATCGTCTCCATTATATCGGCGATCGTCAGCAGTGAATTGTGGGAACCGTACCGCTGGCCGACGAACATCAGCATATTGGCGAGACCAGTGATACCCAAACCGATTCGACGTTTGGCCCTAGACTGATCGAGCTGCCTTTCGGTCGGGGTCGGTGACAGATCGATGACGTTGTCGGCCGCTCTTACCAATACGTTGACGGTGTCGCGGATCGCGCCGTAATCTATGGCGCAGCCGTCGGTGAACGGTGTTCCAATTACACACCTACTGAGATTTACGTGGAATAAATTACATGAGTTGTCTGGAGGCATCATTTGCTCCCCGCATGGATTCGGTGCCTGGATGTGCTCGCAGTACCCGAGGTTGTTCCAGTAGTTCACACGATCGATGAAGATCACCCCCGGCTCGGCATACCGGTAGGTGCTGCGCATAATCGCGTCCCATATCTCGCGGGCGCGGACCCGGCGATAGACGTACCAGGGCTCCTCGACACCCGTGTTCGGATTCTTCCACGTCCGGACGGCTAGCGCGGTACTCGGGTCAAACGGCGGCGCCGTATGACCAAGCTCGAACTCTTCATCGGCGTCCTTTGCTCGCATGAACTCGTCGGTGATCAACACACTTACGTTGAACATCGTCAGCCGGCCAGACGTGCGTTTCGCCTCGATAAACGACATCACGTCGGGGTGGTCTACCCGGAGTGTAGCCATCATCGCGCCGCGGCGATGACCGGCGGACATTACGGTGCGGCACATGGCGTCCCACATATCCATGAACGCGAGCGGTCCGCTGGCCGAGGTCATCAGCCTGGCGACCAAGGCATCCTTCGGTCGGAGCGGCGAGAAATCCGTCCCGACGCCGCCGCCGGCCTGCATGGAGTAGGCGACGTTCGCCAGCGCCTCCATGATTCCTTTTCCAGGTTTATCGTCGTCGGTTCGCATCGAATCTTGGAGAAGCGGGGAAATGAAGCAATTGTACCACGTAACACCCAAACCGGAACCGGCGCCCGCGAGGATGCGTCCGGCGGGGCAGGCGTGCCCAGTGGACATACGACGGTGGAATTCCTTTTGCCGTTCGTAGTCATCTGGGAACAACGCCGCAGCGACCCTTACGTGGGTGCCGTTCCAGTCGAGGTCGCTCGGCTGCATGTGCTTCGGACGAATCTCGGCGACGAGCGCGGCGGTATCAGTTCCGCGGTTAAAATGATTATCTAACGCCAACTTAATTCCCCATCTTTACGATTTCCATGTAGCACCGCGCGGTGGCGCGAACGTCGGCCAGCGCGCGGTGCGAACCCTCGAAAACCTCCCCAAATAAGAATTTGTGGAGTTCTCCGAGGTTGGGTTTCTTGAACTTGTGGCCGTAGCCGGCCGCGACCATGCGATCGGTCGGCGGCAGCGCGCACAACGGCTCGCCGAGTTCGGCGGTGTCGGCCAGGTTATTAGCTGGGAAAAGACTATTGTAGTCTTGCCCTAATCGATGAAGTTCGGATTGCACCATCCCAACATCGAACATGACGTTGTGGCTGATAGTGATGTCGGCCACGCGCCGCAGGTTCGTCAGCGCAGCGATAGCGACCCGTGCCGGGACGCCCAAGGCGCGAGCTTTGGCGTCGTCTATCCCGTGGACCATGTTCGGTGGAATAGTCCATCCGCCCGGCAGGACAAGGAAGCTAAACGAAGCCTCCTCCCGCCCGCTAGAGAGGTCGTACAGGACGGCGGCGAGCTCCACGATACGCGGGTAGCCGGGGTCGGTCACGGGTGTCCTACGGCCCGCGGGGAGGCCGGTTGTCTCGGTATCAAAGATGAGGGCGAAGGTCATCGGCGAGGTTCCTCGCTATGATAAGCGAGCATAGCACCTTCGTCCAGATCGATTACGCCTTCTCCCAGCGCCCAGGTGATCCAGCCGCGATCCTCATCGATCGCTTCCTCGACCGTGCGACCGACGTTCTTACCAAACTGGAGAGTGTCGCCCAAGGAATACGTTCGCGGAACGGCTCTCGCTACCCGCTCCAGTCGCCCAGCGGCTAAGCGCAAAGCCTTCAGCCGTTCTATCTTCGGGTCTAGCGTGGCGGGTAGGGCTCGGGTCATCTCGGCTCTCTCTCGTAAAGGTACAGTTCGGTGTCTATAAGCTTACGGACGATGCCGCGTGCCGTGTCGTCGTCCGTGATCTCGAAGCCGTACCGCTTGATCGGCACCCCGCCGGGTGCGCGGCGCAACCTCAACAGCACCGGCCCCACGTCCCGGACGGAAAACTCGTCGCCGTTGCAAGTTAGGAGCTTCACCGCAATCCCAACAGGTGAAGTATCTCCGCCTCGGTTTCCTTGACGTGAACCTTGCAGCCCCCGACGAATACGCAGCAGCCATCGTGCGTTTCAGCGGGCTCCTGTATCCCGAATCTCGGGACGGTCCAACCGACCGCGAATTTGTCCGCGTGAAAGGCGAAGCCCTCGGCGACGTGGAGCTTCCGACCGTCGGGCAGTGTTAACCCGAGGTATTGGGTCAAGGTATGATCCCCATTTTGCGCAGTTCACTGGCACGTTGCACCGCGCGTTGTTTCGCCAATGTTAGAGAACTAAACCGCGCGACGGTTATTCTTCCAAGATGGCGAACTGTAAAATGTCTACCGTCAATTTGCGTAGGATCGTACTCTACATCTATATCTGTCCCAGCGAGTATTATTCGGCCGTATTTGGATATCCAATCGACCTCGCTCATCTCGATCTCCCCTTACCCCAACATCGCGACACGGCGCCCATGTCGCGGCCGGCGAAGAACGCCGCCGCGCATTCCGGGTAGCGTCGCGGGAACTCGCGCAGGAAGAAGCTGATCTGACGTTCTGGTGGGACGCAACGGCCAAGCGGAACGTTGGTCTCGTAATGCAACTCTCGGCGCAACACCCCAGTGACTCCAAATAAGCCTTCGCCCGTGCGGGCGTAAGCGCAAGGGTCCAACGTGCGGCGGGCGTAAGGGCCGGTGCGCACCGGGCTCGCTTCCTGGGCGGCGTATCGCGCTATCGCCGCAGCCTGGTGAACGTCGAGGTGCCAGCTCCAGACGAGCATCCCGACGAACGTTAACCACGGCAACGGGCCAGACTGCTTGATTTATCCGAAATATTCACGAGGTTCCTTTATTTCGCGGTTGGAGGCGGTATTGGTCGCATCGCGGCGATCTTCTTCTCGGTACGTTCACGAATCTGCTTCAGCACGAAGCCCCGCGTGGTCATACGTTGGCTGGCGTCGGTTATACCCGCGAGGACATTCGAGGTCAGATCGACCAGCATTTCCAATACCAGATGCGTCGGCATCCCGGCATGGATTAGCGCCGCGACCTGTACGTCGATCAGCCGGGAAGCCACGCCGACGGCGTAATTCGTTGGAATTGCGTTGTCGGTCATCTACCGCGCCCCTTGGCGAGATTGAACGCCGCCGGATGTTCGGGCGATAACGGCCTGCGTTCCGGCTCGATGAAGCGCTCACGTACCGGCGCGGCGGCTAACTCAACGCGGGTAAAACTAGATCGCGAAGTCGGCATCAAAGGCGCGGGGTTTACGGCCCGCATCGGCCACGGAAGCGTAATAATGATCGCCTCACCATCCGCTATTGCTTCCACGTCTACCCGCGCGAGTTCCTTCGGGGCGAACGGCAGCGTGGAATATTTCAGATGCGGCGAGATTGCGATCTTACCTTTTGACACCTGGATGCGCCGTCCGTCATCCCTAAGCTCCAGGCGTATCTTTCCGGCGTGGTCGCCCTTACCGAAGAACGTGTATACGCCGACCACAGCGCTCTCTGCGGCGCGCTTTACGAACGGGTGATCGTGCGGGAACCAGATCGCCGCGCCTGTCTTCTTGACCGATATCGCGAAGGTCGTCCGCGGCCCGCGCTTGTTACCGCCGCGCTCATGCGGCAATAGTTCCCAGGTCATCTCAACGCGCCCCCTGAGATCCCGATTCTTGATCCTGATATTGCAAGTCAGACTGCCGAATATGTTCAATAGGTATATCTACCGGATGCGTCCGCCAATCTGGCCAAATCCTGGATTGGTTCTTGTCGAATTTTGCGAATAGAGCGGTAGCGATCTCTTCTGGGCTGTGGCCAGAGCGCCAGGCGCCGTCAAGCGCCAGCATCGTCACGTCAATCCATTCTTCCAGATCGCCGGGGTTTTCCTCAATCTCCACGAGCTCTTTGCGAATGTGTTCGGTACACATTTTATGGCGAGCACCTGGGCCGAACGTCTCTTCTGACCACGTCCGTTGCCGCCGGAGATATGTTATCAAATCTGGATTGTAGGTGTAGGGCTGTTCCGCCTCGCGATAGTCGATACCGGCTTCGGAAAGTATAACCTTGGACTTAGCTAACGAATCGTGCCAACGGCTGGGAACGTTTTTCGCCGGCCACGACACGATGTGGGTAATACCAGCTTGGATCGCTTCCACCGCGCAGCGAACGCAAGGAGGTCCGCCCCAAATCAAACCGTTATTGTTGGTAGCAGAGATGTACATCGTGCAGCCACGAAGCGGTGCGCCGATACGAGCCGCTGCTAGCACCGCGTTCATCTCGGCGTGAACGATCAATTCTAATTTGCTCTCGCGGTCATTTAGTCGTTCCTGAGAATCGACCACCCCCTTGGGAAATCCGTTAAACCCGGCGGAAATAACTTCCTTATCCGGACCCACAATTATTGCACCGACTCGCGTAGACGGGTCTTTAGACATTCTCGCGTGGTCTAGGCAGAGTTGCAGGAAGTGACGATCCCAACGATCTGACACGGCTATCTCCAACTCACCACGGTGCAGCGCGACTTGGCGCGGGTGACGCCGGTGTAGAGCCACCGCGATCGGTCGTCGTCATCGCGATCGTATTCGTCGAACAGGAGGACGTTTTCATATTCGCTGCCCTGGCTCTTGTGAGTTGTAAATGCGTAACCCGGCGCGAACGGCAGCCAATCGTCCTCGTACTTTCGGGTTTCGAACTTCGGATCGTGCCCCTCAATCGTAGCTAGCTCGACGTGGGTCACCGTTTTCTGGTCTTCAGTCTCGACCGAGATGCCCGGCGCGGTGCTAGCGGTGTCGGCGGCGAGCGTGTAGACTGCCCCGTTGTAGAGGCCAAGCGCGTGGTCGTTTTTGAGGCACATGACGGGCTCCCCGGCCCGCAAGGGACCAGAGAGCCCGAGCAACTCGCGTTTGCGAGCGTTCAGTTTGATTCTGGTTCTATTACGCCAGCATAAGATAGCGTCGGCCGCAAGGATGTCTTCGGGCTGGGCCTTCGCGATTACACGGAAATCGTTGCCATCTGGTTCATAATAGCCGTTATTTCGGATGTTGTGGGCTTGGCGGATTATAGAGGAATCCCAGGCTTGACGGTGAACTTTGGTTAAAGTGACATCCGGTGCATCGAAAAATACCGAGTCGCGTACCGGAGGGAGCTGGCCGGGGTCGCCGCTACATAGCAATCGTGCCCCCGTATCTATTGCATCCTGGGCGACGCGCCGGCCGACCATCCCCACCTCATCAATAGCGATCAATCTGCCCGCGAACGATTCGCCCTTCAGCACGAATATCGGGTTCTGAATCGATGGGTCGTACTCGTCCTCGGCCATTCCGCGGAAGTTGTATATCGCCGAATGCAACGTGATGACCGGGACTTGTACTCTTTTGCGCAATACGCTTGCAGCTTTTCCTGTAAAAGCGGTTAATGTAACATTCGGATGGGCTTTTACCAAATGAGAAAGCAAAAAGCTCTTGCCAGTTCCGGCGAGCCCATGTATCACGAAATAGGGCTCGGGAACGTATGGCGCTCGCGCGAAAGCGAGCGCATCGGCCATGGCTTGTTCTTGATCGGAGGATAACTGCATTTCGCCCTTACTATTACTATAGCCGTACGCTTAGGATAAGTAAACCCGTGACTCACCCCTGAAGATAAACGAACTCTGGAGATTTACCGGTTCTGTATTTTCCGAACATCCCTCTAGCGTCGGCTAGATGTATAAACGGAAGATAATTAGCTTTAGAGCCTTCGCAACAAATCACTTGACCTTTTCGACGTTTTACAAAATTAGAAAGTTCGCGGTAATCAATAACACTGTTTTTATAACATACCTTCCCTATTTCTTGATAAGGAGGGTCTATGAACCAAGTTGCTTGAATATCTGGACATTCCCGATAATCTAATAAATGCGCCTCCCAGGAACGTATTCTTTCAACCTGTGATGCTATACGGCGTTTAGCTGGTTCTCCCCAAACCTTGCAATCGATATCGTTGGCATATTGCTTACCCCATACCGTCCTACGATTATGGGGTACTGATGATCCTTTTGTAATCCAAAAACCAATCAAATATTTAGCACCTTGAGGTAATTGTAAGTCTGATATTGAATCAAATTCCGTTGGTAAATTCATAATTTCTGAATAACTGGCACTTATTAGATATTTCCAGACTTCGATAACATATTTAGATTTATCAAATAAAATCGCCTTTTCTGCATTATGTCTTGTCGCATAACAAGCGCTCCCGGCGAACGGCTCGATTACGAGGGGATGAACTGGAGCGCCGTAACGAGGGGCCATCGTCCATTTAGAGCCTGTGTAACTGAAGAACGGTCTCATATTTTAATCCCTAAATCAGCGGCTAATTTAACGCCCTCTTCACAGTACCGCACGTAATCTATCCCATCGGGCAATATATCCAACATTTCCATCAATGGGACTGCTCCATCGGTCTTGGACACCTTCTTCTTGCCGTCCGAGTAATAGATCGGCTCACCGTCGATCCCCCAATAGTACCGCACGGCCCGGCCGAGCGGGAACCCGCGCCACACGCCGCCGCTCGCTACCTTGATCACCGTTACGAAGGTGCGCGGGTCGGTGCATTCGCGCACCGTTTCCTCAATTGACTTTCCCGTTAGCACATATTGTAGGACAGCCCTGCTACAGATCGTCATCTGTGGATTTTTAGACATCTGCCCGCGCAGATCACCCTCGCTCCAGGGGTCCGCGATATAACCCTTTCGTTTGGCCTTACCATCTTCCTTGATCGCGATGTAAGTGTTTACCGATGAATTGTATATCTCGCGATAGCGGTTTTGCTCTATGACCAAGCCGGTTGCAGATTGCCATTTATCCAACAGAACTTGGAGGGTTTCCTCCAGTTCTGTTGGAGCATAAAATATCACCCCGTCCGTATTGGCCGAAACCACGGGTATCCCCGCTTCCTCGGTCATCTCGATTAACATCAAAATCGATAATTGCCCTGTAAGGGTCGTGGCAATTAGCATGTGTGGCGCGTAGAGCACCGAGTACGGCGAGCCGAGTTTGCCGTAAACCCCGTTGACGCTAACCCGACCGCCGTCGGCCCCCACCTGGAAGACTTCGCGTTTCTTCTTCAGCTTCGCTATATCTTCCGGGCTCGAAATGAACTTTATCAGATCATCTATATCTTGCATTGCAGCTTTGGCGGCTAGGCGTTCCTTGATCAGCTTGCCGTAAATAGTCAGGAACGAGGGTCCCAGCGCGGCCGGGTAGAGCCCGAGCTTCATTATGATGTTAGGGTATTGGCTGGCCACGTCTACATCGATTAGAGAGCGATACTCGTCGGAGTAGAGCGCGCGGTGGGACTCGGTGGAGTGAAGACCACCTATCCCTAGAGAATAGGAGGTCTTACCTATGATAATGGTTAAATTCTCCAGAATCGGAGGTGTTTGAATCTTCCCTCCGGCGGTTACGCTGAATACGGTGGTGGCTAGATCACGGAGGAGTTTCTGTAGGTCTGGTCTGGTGAAACTTATGAAATCTGGAACGTTGTAATTAAAGTAATGCTCGTGAAATCCGTTCGGCTTCGTCAACCGGCTTCCCCGACTAACTTCCTTCTTCACGATGGCCTCGCCCATTTGGGCGTCGCTCTTGCTACGGAAATCCATCCCGTACCGCTGGCCCAGCGCGTGGCGTAGCTTTAAGGGTTCCAACATCGCCCGATAGACTAGCTCGGTCGCGTCAAGATCGTTGTGACAATATAACGTGACAACGTTCATCTGCTCGGGTGTTAGCACCGCGTCCGGGTGGTACGGCAGGTCCACCATGAACCGCCCGTGCAGCCGGCCGTTTAGCATCTTTAATCCCTGCCGCACGGCCGGGTTCGGTTCGTTCAGATCGATGTGATTTAGTCGAGGCACCCGTACGCTGAGCGTCTCTTCTAAGGACCACGGCGGTATCTCGGTTTTTATGATACGGTCGCTTGCGGCCTTTAACTCCGCGACCGTGGCGCCGGCCAACGCCATATAAATCAACGGCAGGTCGTAGCCGTTACCGTGGAAGGAAATGAGTAGATTGCTTTGAAGAATTTTAGTGAGTGTTACACGATCTAACGCACTGCGCTCACTAGACTCAAAGGTATAACGGAAACCATCCGAAAAGCGTTTGAAGCAAATGACCAGGAGGTTACGATATACCTCGATGTCCACACCGACGGCGTCGCGTTTACTGAAGTCCCAGGTGACTTCATCAAAGGTGATCCGATTAGGGCCGGCTTCGATGAGACTTAGCTCATGAAACTTCAGGAAAGGGTCGATAGGTTTAAGTTTAGCTCCCAGCGCTAACGAAGTCGAAGACACCGTTGACGTTTCCTTCCAACGGGGAGAAAATAGCGAAAGCTGTAGTGATGAGGTCATTTCATATCTGCCCGCCAGCGGCGTTCGGTCTTCTCGAACGGACCCTCAGACTGATTTCCTAGAGAAGACCATCCGGGACGCTCCTCTCTTGAGAAAAGCTCGATATACGGGCCGGCAACCAACCGCTCGATCCTGCCGTACGCCTCCTCGGGCTTACGTGAGTGCTCCCGCCGAGAGCTCGTGATTAGTTTCCGTACGTCGGCGTTAAGGCGGTGAGGATGTCCCCTCGTAGCTAGCAAGCATTGCTCCGGATTTAACCGGGTCCAGTGGCCGAGGCCCATGAATGGCGAACCGTCTTTATTGATCTTTACCCAGTAGAACCAGACGGTCTTATACTTGAAACCCCACGCCGAGATAACTTCCAACGCGCAATGCAGCATCGGGTCGATCGCCCACATCAGCAGGACGCAATCACGGGCGGCATAGTCCATAACCGGCATAGCTTTGATATCGGCGAGCGACATAGTATCATACCAAGCGTCCGCAGTACGTCCACGGCCCTTAGCGGACCAAGTATTAAAATGCCACGGTGGATCGGCGTAGATTACACCGTATTGTTCAGTCATCTCCATTTCCGATAAGCAAACATCAGATCATCAATAAGGTTGTCGATAGGGGCTAGCGGTCGATGATCCTTTAGCTTAGCCACCAACTGCCGGGCGAACGCCTCGGGATTGTTCGCGTAAGCGTAACGGTCGTATATGATAACATCCTCCCGCTCGGCGTAATCGCCATAACGGATGTTCTCGAACAACCAACCCGCGCCCGGTCTAGCGACGTTGCCCTTAGCGAGATCCATATACAACGCGATCACCTCGCGTACCCGGTCGAAATGCTCAACTTTACCTGCCTCTAACCCAT
>Ga0208357_1001024_pt1 | contig 21154 bp, 21 predicted proteins | sample NGESurdeep092012_6_FD_184487 | JGI IMG/M metagenome (GOLD analysis project Ga0208357, IMG submission 184487) | Arctic peat soil microbial communities from Barrow, Alaska - NGEE Surface sample F52-2 deep-092012 (SPAdes) | ecosystem: Environmental > Terrestrial > Soil > Wetlands > Peat ... | reverse complement strand
GCAGCGCCAGGGCGGTGTCGAGGATCACCCAGAAGACGAGCCAGAAGAGCGCGACCGTCGCCATGACCTTGGTACGGCTCTTGCCTTCGATCCGATTGAGTACCCAGAGCTGCGAGCACACGATGGTCGAGGTGTTGAAGAAGAAGATGATGCCGATCACGTGAATCGGCAGGTGCAAGTTGTTCACGACGAAGAGGCTGAATCCGGCCTCCTGCGAACCGTAGCCACCGATCATCAGCACGATCGCCGCTAACACGTAGTGGCGCAGCCGACGATCGCGAAGGACTTCTCGCCAACCCTCTTGCTTGAGTTTCTCATCGTCACGGAGCTCTTTGATCGGTCCGCCGTAGCGCTTCAGCGTCAGCACGATCAATCCGCCGAGCATCGTGATGCCCGCGTTGAACGTGTAGAGGATCACGAAGGACTCGGGGTGATGGAGGTCGACGATGCTGGCCGACACGAGGCCGCCGAAACCGATGCCTAAGTTCACCAGCATGAAGTTGAAGCCGTAGGCCCGCTGGCGGTGCGCGCTCGGGACCATTCGGGAGAGCAACGTGCTGCTGGGTCCCCAGCCGGCGCCCCCGAAGAGCGCCAGCAAGAGCGCGGCGAGGGTGGCTTGGGATTCGGAATGCGCGTGCGCCCAGAGGAGGAGGGACCCGGCGTCGGCGATGACCGCGATCATGATGACGCGTATCGGGCCGAACCGGTCCGTGAGCGTGCCCCAAAGTGGACTGCTGCAGATACCGACCAGCGCCGCGAGTGAGAGTAGGAGCGTGGCGAAGTCCGTCGAGAAACTGCGCACGTTGTGCAGGTAGACCACGAAGAGCGACAGCGTGAGGCCTTGACCCATACACGACACGAACGTGCCGATGAAATACCGGCGCAGTGGGCCGGTGACAGAGCTGCGAAAATCGGCAGGAACGAGTGTCTCAATCAGTTTCACGAGACCGTCAGAATACTTCAGCGCCTTGTGCAGCGAATCACAAGTTAACAGATTGTCATATGTCGCGGAGTATTACGCTTGAGTTCGTAACTCTCCACTTTGGGTGAGCGGAAGGTAGTAGATGGTCCTTAAGAGTTCCCCGAAGAGTCGTATTGATCTCTTGTGTGAAATTGCGCCCGACGTCGAGCGCCTTTATAACCGACACCTCGAGGCACCACGTCTGTGGTATCCGCACGAGCAGATCAATTGGGGCGAGGGCGAGAACTTCGCCGACGTGCCGTGGGAACCTTCGCAGTATCCCCTCAATGAGGGCGTGCGCAGTTCGATCTACGTGAACCTGCTCACGGAGGACAACCTGCCGTATTACACGCACACGTTGCTCGCCCACGCCCCGAAAGGTCATCCCATCGTCGACTGGAATCACCAGTGGACGATGGAAGAGAACCGCCACGCGATGGTCATGCGTGACTGGGTCCACATCAGTCGCTGTATTGACCCGACGTTGCTCGAAGATGGCCGGCGCGTGCAGATGAAAAAGGGCCAGGTGCCCCAGCCCAAGGACATGGCTGAGCTGATCGCCTACGTGTCGTTCCAAGAGCGCGCGACTCAGGTCGCCCACCGTAATACCGGGGCGAAGCTTCCCAAGGACGACAAGATTGGCCGCAACGTACTGGGTCTCATCGCGGGTGACGAGACCAAGCATTACCTCTTCTATCGCGACCTCACTCTCGCGGCCTTCGCGATCGATCCCTCCACGATGATGATCGCCGTCGCCAAGCAGGTGCGCGACTTCGCGATGCCCGGCACCGGGATCCCGAACTTCACCCGTCACGCGGTGCGAATTGCGCGCGAAGGTATCTATGGGCTCAAGCAGTTCCTGCGGGACGTGGTCGATCCCGTGCTCGGGCTCTGGGACGTCGATCACCTGGCTGGTCTCAGCGCCGAAGCCGAGAAGGCTCGTCAAGACCTCAGTGAGTTCGTCGCCAAATTGGGCGAAGGTGTCGAACGAATGACGCAAAGGGCCGCCGCGGCCGCGCTGCTCGCGTAACCACACCTCAACGTCAGCAGCATTTTCATCTTCTTCTTTACGCGTGGCGTCGCGCGTCGTTCGCCGCTCACCTCTGTAGTGTTTGTCAACGATGAGGAGGGTTTGGTGGGATTGAGTTTTCAAGAGGCCAACGCCGTGGTTGGCGGACCGGGCAGTCCCTTCGAGGTGCTCGACGTCGAACATGACGGCGTCCCCCTTCGGATGTTCAAGAATGCTCCGTCCGACCTTCGACAGTTATTCGATACCGCACGTGGACTCGACGGAACGTTCATCGTCTACGAGGACGAAGATTGGACGTTCGCCGAAGTGATGCAAGAGGTCGACGCCCTGGGATACGCCCTCGTTCATCACTACGGCGTGCAACCGGGGGACCGTGTCGGAATCGCCATGCGCAACTACCCGGAGTGGATCATCTCATTCGCCGCGATCCTTTCGATCGGTGCGATCTCGGTCTCGATGAACGCCTGGTGGACGGGCCAAGAGATGGAATACGCCATCAATGACGCGGAACTGTCGGTGCTGATCGGCGACACGGAGCGCGTCGAACGATGCGCTGCCGCGTGCCAACGGTCGAATGTTCGGATGCTCGGCGTTCGCCTCGACGAACTCGCGCCCCTCGCGCCCAACGTCGAACATTGGCATGACGTCGTCGTGCGCGGCGTCGCGATGCCCGAAGTGGAATTGAGCGCGGACATGGACGCGACGATCCTCTATACCTCGGGCACGACCGGTTTTCCCAAGGGTGCGGTTTCGACGCACGGCACCATCACCCAAACCGTCTTCGCGTTCTCGTCGGCGGCCGCCGTGTCGGGAGCGCGCCGCGACCCCGACGAACCGATCAGCGCCGTCCCGCCGTGTTTCATCTTGATCGTCCCGCTCTTCCACGTCACGGGATGCATCCCGGTCATGATGTCGTGCTTCAGCTTTCACCTAAAACTGGTGATGATGTATCGCTGGGAGCCGGAACGCGCGTTACAGCTCATCGAACGTCATCGGGTAACGAACTTCGTGGGCGTGCCGACGCAGTCCTGGGACTTGATCGAATCGCCCCACTTCGGCGACTACGACACGTCGACGTTGAACTCGGTCGGTGGCGGCGGCGCGCCGGCGCCGCCGACATTGATGGGCCGGATCGACGGATCCTTCAAGAACGGTCGCCCGGGCCTCGGCTACGGGATGACCGAAACGAACGCCTACGGACCGCGAATCGAGGGTGACGACTCGATCGCGCATCCGAATTCCACGGGACCGGTCCCGACCTTGGTCATGGACGTCGAGATTCGCGACGAGGAGATGCGCCCGTTGGGAGTCAGCGAGAACGGCGAGATATGGATGAGATCGCCGACGTTGATTCGGGGCTACTGGCGCAATCCCGAGGCCACGGGGAGCACGCTGGTTGACGGCTGGCTGCGATCGGGCGACCTAGGTCATATCGACCAAGACGGCTATCTCTACGTCGAAGATCGCGTGAAGGACATGATCATCCGCGCCGGTGAGAACATCTACTCCGCGGAGGTTGAAGCCGCGATCTACGAACACCCCGCGGTCTACGAAGCCGCGGTGTTCGGTCTTCCGGATGAACGTCTCGGCGAGGTCGTCGCCTGTGTCGTCAGGCTCAAGCCGGGTGAACATCTCAGCGCCGACGAGTTGCGCGTGCACCTTCAGACGCGACTGGCGAACTTCAAGATCCCGACGAGAGTGGCCTTCAGCGTTGCACCGTTGCCGCGCAATGCCCCCGGAAAAATGATGAAGCGTGAGATGCCGGGGATTTACTTCCCCTGAGCTGAGGCAATCGCCGCTTGGGCGTATTCGGCAATGTTCATACTCTCGAGTTCGCGAAGTTCGAACCAGGCGGCGTGGTCGGTGGTGCCGTGCACTTCGTGGTGCAACTCGCCGCCCGCCAATTCGACGGTGAAGAGGATGCGTACCGTGTGGATCTTGTCGCCGTTGTCGCGGCGTCGCACGTCGCTCGTGACGCCGAGCAGGACGGGATGATGGACTACGAGGCCGGTCTCTTCGCGGAACTCACGGATAAGGGTGTCCTCGGGCGCCTCCCCGAAGTCGATGCCGCCGCCGGGAAGCCACCACAGAGGTGGATCGTGGCGAGGATTCGAAGAGCGCACGAGAGCGACGCGACTGTCGTCGATGAGGACGCCGTAGGAACGGACACTGGTGTGCTGCTTACTCATGAATTGACTGCCGCCCTAACTCGTACGTGCCCGGCGTCGCCGGTCGAGACCCCGAGAGGAACGTGGCGCGACCGCCTTCGCTGGAGAGATTGTAGGCGACTGCGTCCTCGCGGGCTGTGGTGCGGATACCGACACGAGACTTCATCGATCAAACCGAGTCCATCGCGTCGCCGTTGGCGTCCGGGAGCCCCGCGATCTGGCGCTGATCGAATCGCTCGGCACATCGCGGCGAACAGAAGTAGTAGGTGACGTGGTCGACGTGGCGCGTGGCGCCCGGCGCGGAGGTGTCGACGCGATCATGAAGATGATCGAGTTCGTCCACGACGCTCCTCGCGCGAAGAGGGCCCTTGACATCGCGCTGGCGGCGTAACTGCACGACGACGAGATGACGCCCAGGACCGACGCCTTGGCCACCGACGTCGCGTTGGTCGTACCAAGTTGCGCGCGCAGCCCGTCACGCGCCAAGAGGCTCTGGACGAAGCCGGACAACGTGAAACCGAGGATCAGTGGCCACCAGGTGATCCAGAGCATGGCCAGGGCCTCGCGTAGGCCGCCGCCGACGCCGTGGAGAAATACGTGCAGTGAGCCGAGTACGACCTAGCGGGTCGTCGGGAAGCCGAGATCGATCTGCGACTCCGAAGGCTGAGGCCAGCGCGTCGTCACCACCTTGGCGCGCGTATAGAAGGCGAAGCCCTCGGGGCCGTAGATGTGACTGTGTCCGAACAGCGAGTTCTTCCAGCCGCCGAATGAATAAGCGGCGATCGGCACCGGGATCGGCACGTTGACGCCGATCATCCCGACGCTCACTTCGCGCGAGAAGAGGCGCGCCGCGTTACCGTCGCGCGTGAAGATCGCCACACCGTTGCCGTACTGATTGGCGTTGACCATCGAGACGGCGTCGGCGTAGGTCGCGACTCGTGAGACGCCGAGCACCGGACCGAAGATCTCGTCGTCGTACGCCTTCATTCCCGGCTCGATGCCGTCGAGGAGGCACGGCCCGACGAAGAAGCCCGGCTTGTCGGCCCACGACGTCCCGTCGCGCACGACGGTGATGCCATCACTCGGTGCCGAGGTGACGTAACGCACGACCCGGTCGCGGTGTTCTTTGGTGATGACCGGACCGAAGTCGCTGCTCGGATCATCACCGGGCCCGACCGTCAATCGGTCGAGGCGGTCGGTGATGCGACCTATCAACTCGTCGGCGATGTTGCCGACCGCGACGACGACGCTGATCGCCATACAACGTTCCCCGGCCGAGCCGAATCCGGCATTGATGGCGGCGTCGGCCGCGATGTCGAGATCGGCGTCGGGCAACACGACCATGTGGTTCTTGGCCCCGCCGAGCGCCTGCACGCGCTTGCCGTGCTCCGTGCCGGAGAGATACACGTGGCGAGCGACCGGTGTCGAGCCGACGAAGCTCACCGCGTCGATGCCCGGGTGCTCGAGGAGTTGGTTGACCGTGTCGGCGTTGCCGTGGATCACGCTGAAGACACCGCTCGGCAGCCCGGCTTCACGAAGAAGCTCGCCCAGGCGCACGGACACCGACGGGTCGCGCTCGGAGGGCTTGAGGATCACGGCATTGCCGGTGGCGATCGCGTTCGCGGTCATCCACAACGGGACCATGATCGGGAAATTGAACGGCGTGATCGCCGCGACGACACCGACTGGCTCGCGCATCGAGTGGACGTCGACGCCGGTGGCCACTTGGCTGGAGAACCCGCCCTTCATGTGCTCGGTGAGACCGCAGGCGTATTCGACGTTTTCGAGACCGCGGGCCAGTTCGCCCTTCGCGTCGGCGATGGTCTTGCCGTGTTCTTGGGTGATCAGTGCCGCGAGCTCATCGGCGTGCTCGACGAGGAGTTGACGCAAAGTGAACAAGACGTTGGTGCGCTGGGAGAGGGTCGAATCGCGCCAGCCGTCGGCGGCGGTGCGTGCGATCGCGACGACGTCGTCAACGAGTCTCGCGTCGGCGATCGGTACGTGCGCGTTGACGTCGCCGGTCGCGGGATTGAAGACGAGCAGATCGCCCGCTCCTTCGACGCGCTCATCGTTAATGAAATAGGGGATGGTCCTCATCAGTACCTCTTTCTCAACCGCCAATCTAACGGTTGGCAATGAAAACCACCGTTAAGGTTTCCCTATGAGCGCCGCGCGAGAGAGTCGTTCGTTGCGCGACGCCGCGGCCGTCGATCCGCTCGGACCAGGACGCTACGCCGGCGAGATTTCCGACTACTACACCGCCGTCGGACACCCGAATGGCGGCTACCTCCAATGCCTTTTGGCCAACGCCGCTCTCGCGGCGGCGAGCGACGAAGGCTCAGCCCACGCGCACACCACGGCCATTACGACGAGCTACGTCACGGCTCCGAACGTCGGTCCGATAGAAATTCTGACGACGGTGCGGCGAGTGGGTCGAAGCGCTTCGTTCGTCCACGTCGAACTCGTCCAGGACGCTTCGGTGACCTCCGAATCACTCGTCACGCTCGGCACACTCGCCGACGACGCCGAGGTGCGCTATCGCCACCCGAACATTCCGGAACTGGCACCAATCGACGAGTGCGTTCGGCGCACCGTGGTCGAAGAGATAAAGCTCATGGGCGTGGTCGACTTTCGCTTAGACCCCACGTGCGCGACGTGGCTGGACGGAGAACCAAGCGATCTCGCGGAAGTCAAGGGTTGGCTGCGACTCGATGATGGCGTTGTGTGGGACGCGTGGACCCTCCTCTTCGCGAGCGACGGACTGCCACCCGCCACATTTCCACTCGGTTCCTCGGGGTGGGTGCCGACGCTCCAGTTAACGTCGTACGTCCATCAGATACCGGAGGGTGAGTGGCTGCGAGCTCGCCAGTGGTGCGTCGTCATCACCGACGGTGTCGTCGAAGAGCGTTGCGAACTATTCGACGCACGTGACCAGCTGGTCGCGACGTCGAGTCAGTTGGCGATGGTCCGGTTCCCGACGCGCGACCGCCAATGAGCACGCCGCGCGCGCTCGACGACGGTTCCCTGTACATTCGAGCCCGACTCACGATTCCGTCCGACGAGGTCGTCCTTCGCGTCACGACGTCGGGAGGTCCGGGGGGCCAACACGCGAATCGATCGTTGACGCGCGTCGTGGCGTCCTTCGACGTTCGAGAGTCCCAGGTTCTGTCGAACGCCGACCGGGAGCTGCTCTTGGAAAGAATCGGACCGGTCGTTCGCGCGAGTGCCGGTCGATTTCGCTCGCAAGGTCAGAATCGTGGCGCCGCGCTCGAGCAACTGGCGGGGAAGATCGCCGTGGCGTTGACCCGATTGCCGCCCCGGCGCGCGACCAAACCGACGAAGGGATCGAAGGTTCGTCGCGTCGACGACAAGAAGGCCCGAGGTCGAGTGAAAGAACAGCGCCGTCGCCCGACGGACGACTAGCGAACCTTGTTGAGGTGTCGCGCGATCGCTTCGAGGGCCGAATGAACGAGGCCGTCGAGTCCCGGGTCTGCGTCCTCGTGGGGACCGCGCAGCGGCGTTAACGACGCGTACCCGGCGATGAGGAGGGCCCCGTCCTCATCGGCGTCCTCGTCACTGACGTCGCCGACGTCCGGCGTCGCCGCGCCGAGTCGCAGCGTCAGTTCACCGTGGTCACCGAGCGATTCGCCCTTGATCGAGGGTCGCGCGGACTTGACGATCCCGGCGCTCGAGATTCGCCCGCGACGAACGCCCTTCATCTCGGCCGCCGAGAGGTTGGGAACGTTGAGATTGAACAGCGTGCGAGAGGGGGCGTTCATCAACTCTTGCAAGACCTCGATGGCGACCTCGCCAGCGGTGTCGTAGTGCACGTCCTCGCCCCACTGCACCGAGACGGCCAATCCCGAGAGGCCCAGTTGGGCGCCGGTGAGAATGGCGCCGATCGTGCCGGAGTGCAGAACACTGCGACCGACGTTCGCACCGGCGTTGATGCCCGAGAGAATCAGGTCCGGTTGGAACTCGAAGCTGCCGACAGCTCCCAAGATCGCACAAAGCGCCGGGGGAGCCTCGAGGGCGTACGCCGCGAGCGACTCCGCTCCGGGAATCGTGCGACGTTCGTAAGTGACGCTGGGGCGCGAGAAGACGTCGCCGACCGCCGCGGACATGCCGGAGTGGTTCTTGCTCGGCGCCACGACGATGGCTTCACGGACTTCGTTCGCGGGGGCTTTGTCGATCCAGCGCACCACGTTTCTCGCCAGCACCTCGAGGCCCGGGGCCGAGATCCCGTCGTCGTTGGTTATGAGGATTCGCATACGGCGTACGATAATGGTCGCACGTTACACGTAAGTGATTAAAAGGAAAACCGCTCAATGCTCCCATCCGGTGAACAGATTGCCATCGCCCACGGCGAAGAACGGGCCGTGATCACCGAGGTGGGCGCGACCTTGCGGACCTTCGTGAAGGGCGGACTCAGCGTCATCGAGGGATTCGCCGGCGAAGAGGTGCCGACCGGCGCGAGGGGACAAGTGCTCTACCCGTGGCCCAATCGGATGGGGGAAGGGGAGTGGTCGTTCTCGGACCGAGTGGCCCGTCCGACCATCGATGACGTCGCGCACGCGACGGCGATTCACGGTCTCGTTCGATGGCGCCCCTTTCGAATCGACTCGGTGAACCAGAATCGCTGTTCGCTCACACTCTTCTTGCACCCGTCGCCCGAATATCCCTTCCTCAGCGAAATCAATGTGACCTACCACTTAGGTCGATTGGGTTTGACGGTGACGACGACGGTCACCAATCGCGACGACGTACCGCTGCCCTTCGGCGTGGGCTTTCATCCGTACCTCGCCGTGACGACGCCGACCATCGAAGGCGCCGAACTGGAGATCCCCGCCAACGCGTACGTCGCGGTGAACGATCGCCAACTGCCGACCGGCGAGATCTTGCCGGTCGCGGGGAACAGCTTCGACTTCACGAAACGCAAATCGGTCAGCGGTCACGTTCTGGACACGACGTTCACCGAATTGATCCGCGACGACTCGGGACTCGCGACCGTCGTCCTCGTCGACACCACGGGTGGTGAGATCGAACTCAGCGTCGACCGCAACTTTCCCTACCTCCAGGTCTTCACTGGCGACCACCTGGAAAAGGGTCGTCGACGCACGGCGGTGGCGGTAGAACCGATGACCTGTCCGCCCGACGCACTTCGCAGCGGCAAGGACGTCGTCGTCCTGGAACCGGGTCAACACTGGGCCGGCTCGTGGCGACTTCGTCGGAGGTAGCGATGAGCGAACGCGTCGTATTGGTCACGGGTTCGACGAGTGGTATCGGCGAGGCGACGGCACTTCGATTCGCCACGGCCGGCGACCGCGTGGTCTTCAACTCGGTGCGCAGCGTGGAGGCGGGAGAGCGACTCGCCGCTTCGACACCGAACTCGATCTACGTGCGGGCCGATATCGCCCAGGAGGAGGACTGTTCGCGACTCATCACCGACGTCATCGAACACTTCGGACGTCTCGACGTCTTGGTCAACAACGCTGGCACGACCAAGGTCATTCCCCACGCCGACCTCGCCGCCGCGTCGCTCGATGTGTGGCGTGAGATCTTTGAGGTCAACGTCTTTGGGACGTGGAGTCTGTGCGTTACGGCGATGGACGCCCTGCGCGCGAGCCACGGCGCCATCGTGAACGTCTCATCCATGGCCGGAGTTCGACCGCTCGGTTCGTCGATTCCCTACGCCGCCTCGAAGGCCGCCGTCAACCACATGACCGCGTTGCTCGCGAAGGTCGTCGGTCCCGACGTTCGCGTCAACGCCGTCGCGCCCGGACTCGTGGACACGCCGTGGACCGAGGACTGGGACACCGTGCGCCGATTCGTGAACGCCGCCGCGCCGCTGAGACGCAGTGGCACGCCCGACGACATTGCCGACGTGATCGTCGCCTTGGCGTCCTCGGCCTACGTGACGGGCCAAGTCGTCGTCATCGACGGCGGCCTCGGACTCGCTACGTAGCTGGTGGTGGCGGCACGAAGAGCCGGAGGACTCGACAGAGTACGGACGTCGCCGGCACGATGAAGAGGCGATTTCGCACGGGCCGGCGCCTGACGCCAAGAAGCTCGAGCTCCCAAGGGGTCATCAAGGCGAAGGAACATCGAACGAGCAGCCAGTTGACCGAGCGATGCGTGATCCCTCGCTGGACGCCGCGCACGACGAAGTCACGGGCCGTCGCCCCGTCGGGACTGAGTCGAAGTTCCGGTCGGAATCGCTGAATCGTGGCGTCGAGTTCCGCGACAGAAGTGGGGGGATCGATCATGCCCAAATCGAGAGCGAGACTCGCCATTTCGTTGACGTATCGGTCCGCGTCGGCGTCGCTCAACTTCACGGTGCCGAATCGTCGATAGGCGCTGAGGAACATCGAGGTCTCCGCGGCGTGCACCCACGCGAGGAGGTGCGGATCGTTCGCGAAGTAGGCGACTCCGTCATCGGCGACGCCGCGTACGACCTGGTGCACCGCGAGGACCCGTTCAATGGACGCGTACGCCTCCGCCTTCGTGCCGTAGGTCGTGAATCCGATGAAGTTCGCCGTTTGCAGAAGGCGGCCGAGCGGGTCTTCGCGGTAGCGCGAATGCTGGGCGACGCCGGCCATGGTGTGCGGATGGAGCATCTGGATGAACAGCGATCCGAGTCCGCCGACGAGCATCGGCGGGAGGTCGCCGTGGATAATTCGCGCCACGCTGTCGAGGTCGAAGTAGGCCTCAGCGGGATCGTTGCAGCGCGCCGGCGGCTGCTTGGAGAGTCCGACGGCCGTGCGAATGTCGCGATTGACGCGTCGTCGCAACCGGATCAGAGCTTCACGGGCCACGATGGCGGATACCTTTCCTCACGAGTTCTCATGGCCACACTAGGTTCGCCGCTTTCATTTCATTCGGCGGTCTGGGACACTTGTTCCATGGCTTCCACGCAACCGCTTCGTCGCACGACGCCCGAGAGCGACGTCCAAACCGATGACGCCGTCGAGACCAAGAAGCCCTGGAACGTGATCGTCTGGAACGACCCCGTCACGCCCATGACGGTCGTCGTCGTCATCTTCAAGAAGATCTTCGGTTACTCGAATAACAAATGCACTCAATTGATGTTGGCCGTGCACCACGAGGGCCGCGCACTCGTGTGGTCCGGTCATCGAGAGCGCGCCGAGAGCTACTGCGTGAAACTCCAGGTCTCCGGACTGCAAAGCACGATCGAACAGGACGCCTAGTGGCGGGAGGCAAGATCTTCACCCGTCGTCGCGACGGCCGGGTCGAAGTTCGCATCAACGACTACGGACGTTCCGTCGTGCGCAGTGCGTTCGCCAACGTCCTCGCTGCCGAACGCGACCCCGAGCATGAGTGGCACGTCTCGTTGTCCGGTCCGATCGATCCGAGCCTCGATCGCGACAATCCCGTTTCGATGCTCGCGCGACAGACCGAGACCTCGACCAACGCCGAATTGGCGAGCCTGACCGTCGACGAACAGTTCTTGAACGACGCCGAAGCCTGGGTCTGGCTCACGACACTCCAGGTCGCGCTTCGTTCGACGGCCCAGACGAACGGGCTGCACACCGACGAACAACTGGCCGCGGCCGACGAAGAAATGCTGAGCTACGTGCGGACCATTCAATCATTACTGTTCGATCTGGCCGCCTGCTTTTAGAGCGTGACCGGCCCTGCCAATTCTCAGACAATTCCAAGGTATTCCAGCTATTTCACGTATTTTGCGTTCTAGGCTTGTCGGATGACGGCGGCCTCGGATCGACTCGAACTGTCACGTCTCGTACACCGATTCGGCCTCGGTCCCAAGCCCGGTGAATACCTTGAATTACTCGCTGGCGGCATCCCGCAGGCGCGCGCGAAGATTCTTTCACGCCGTTCCGACCCTGGTCTCAACGGCCTCGTGACGCCACAGTTTCCCGACATGGGTCAGGCGCCGACTGATCCGACGGCGGGCGCCGCCTACTGGGCGGAGGTCTCCCACCAAGGGAACAACCTAGGAATCTGGTGGATGGACCGGATGGTCCTCGCCGACTATCCGTTCATCGAGCGCATGACCCTTTTCTGGCACGGGCATTGGGCGACGGCGATCAGCAAGGTCCTATTCGCGCGTCCGATGAAGATTCAAAACGACACGCTGCGCACGCACGCGATGGGCAACTTCAAAGACATGTCACGCGCCTTAGTGCAAGACTGCGCGCTCATTTACTGGCTCGACGGACAACAAAACGTCGCCTATTCACCGAATGAGAACCTCGGACGCGAGTTCATGGAACTCTTCACCCTCGGCGTGGGCCACTACTCTCAAAGCGACGTCCACCAAGCGGCCCTCGGCTTCAGCGGCTTTAACGTCAATTTGACAGCGGGCACCGTTTCGTTCGACCCGAAAATGCACGAGAACAAACCGGTCAGCGTCCTCGGTAAGCGACAGGTCTTTGATGCGGTGTCACTGAGCGACTGGATCGTGTCACGACCGGAGAACGCCAGGTTCATCGCGCGCCGCCTCTGGTTTCGGTTCATCTCCACGACCGAAGAGCCGCCCGCGTCGTTGGAGAAGGTCTTCGAGCATCGCGACATCTCGCCACTCATCAACGCCATTGCTCGAAACCCCGCGATGCGACGTCCCCAGTACTCGCAAACGAAATCGCCGGTCGAGTGGTTCGTCTCGGTCTGTCGCGCTCTGCGCGTGACGCCGTCGAAGTTCGGGTCTGCGGGAGAACTGGTTTGGTTGCTCTCTTCGATGGGTCAGTTCCCCTTCGATCCGCCGAACGTGGGCGGCTGGCCGTACGACGAGGCGTGGCTCACCGCGGCCGCGATCCCGTGTCGCGTGAACATCGCCACCGCTTTGGTGCAGAAGGGTGACCTCGGACCATTGACTTCCGTGCCCAAGTCCAAGATGGTCCAGGCGGCGGCCGACTGGTTGGGCGTGGCGCAGTGGAGCACGCGCACGGAGCGCGCCCTCAATCAGGCGGTGTCGGACCCCGCGCGCTTGGCGCTGCTGGCGTTGAACGCTCCGGAATATCTGGTGAACGCATGAGCCCCTGTGACTTCAACCGACGTCAGTTCCTCAAGTACACCGGGGCCGCCGGCGCGGCGACCATGGCGGCGACCCTGTCGATGGAGGACGTCGCCCAGGCCGCGAGCGTCACGCCGCTGCCCGCGGGCACACCGATACTCGTGATCGTCACGCTCTACGGTGGCAACGACGGACTCAATACCGTGGTGCCCTACCTCGACCCCGCCTATCTCTCGAATCGACCCGACATGTCGCTCGACGCTTCCCAGGTGCTTCCCCTGGGTAATTCGTTGGCGCTCAATGGCACCATGACCGGGTTTCAGTCGCTGTGGTCCGCCAACAAGCTGGCGATCGTGCTGGGAACCAGTTATCCGAACCCGAACCTCTCGCACTTCTCGTCGATGGCGATTTGGCAAACCGGCTCGCCGGTCGAGGAGATCTCGAGTGGCTGGATTGGTCGCTATCTCGATGCCCATCCCCGGGACCCCTTTCGCGCCATCGGCGTCGACTCGACACTTCCGACCCTCTTCGCGGGGAATCACCATGTTGGCTCGATGGTTCCCATAAGTGGCCTGAACGCGCCCTACGGCTCGCTCGCGACCCAGATGGAACTTCTCGCGGACTCTTCCAGGCAGGACACCGCGTTGTTCGCCGACGCCGCCGGATCCATCGGCGACCTGTTCGCGCTCTCTTCGGTCTTGTCGCCGATCCTCAAGAACGCGCCGCCCACGTCCGCCTCGCCGCTCGCCCAACAGCTCGACGTCGTCGCCAACATGATCGCGGGGAACGTACCGACGCGGGTCTATTCCGTGTCGCTCAATGGCTTTGACACCCACGCCGACGAATTGAGCCAACAGAACGTGCTCGTCGGACAGCTCTCCGACGCGGTCGCTGCCTTCCTCACTCAGATTGGGACCACGCCGCGCGCCGACGACGTGGTCGTGATGGTCTATTCGGAGTTTGGTCGCCGTGTGCGAGCCAACGGAGGCGAGGGCACCGATCACGGTACGTCGGCGCCGGTCTTCGTCGCGGGGAACCGTGTCGCCGGTGGTTTCTTTGGCGAGCAGCCCTCGCTCACCAACTTGGTGCAGAGTGACCTCGCGGTCGTGGTCGACTTCCGTGACGTCTACGCATCGATGCTCGAAGATGTCCTCGGTACCGAGGCCGGCAAGATCCTCAACCACTGGTCGACGAAACTGAAACTGATCAAGTAGGTCTCGTAACGGACTGCGCCGCATCATTCGCCCACGGGCAAAGAATGTGTCAGGTCCGGGCTCGACTCACCACTTCATAGATTGACGCGACCATCGCCTCGGCGCTGGCGCCGGGTCCGAAGACCGCGGCCACGCCGGCCGCGCGCATGTCGTCGAGATCGTTATTGGGCACGATGCCACCCACGACGACCGGGATGTCCGATCCTTTCGCGCGCAGCGCCTCGACGACCATCGGGGCGAGAGTGAGGTGCGCCCCCGACAGCATCGAGAGGCCGACGACGTCGACGTCCTCTTGAATGGCCGCGATCGCCACGGTCTCGGGAGTCTGGAAGAGTCCGGTGTAGACGACCTCCATGCCGGCGTCGCGCAACAACCGGGCGACGACCTTGATGCCGCGATCGTGACCGTCGAGGCCGACCTTGGCGACCAGTACGCGGATGGTCACAGCGTCGGCACCTCGATGTGACGTCCGAAGACCTTTTCCATGGTGCCCATCATCTCGCCGACGGTGACGTTGGCGCGACTGGCATTTATCAGCGCCGGCATGAGATTCACTTCGGGATCGAGTGCGTCCTTCGTCAGTTCTTCGAGGGCCAGCAGCACCTTGGCTTCGTCGCGAGAGCGTCGAACGTCGTTCAACCGTCCGATCTGCCTGCGCTCGTCTTCGTTGGTGATACGTAGGATCTCCAAGTCCGCGTCGTCATTGCCCTCGGTGAAGTCGTTCACACCGACCACGACGCGCGAGCCTTGGTTGAACGAACGCTCGAGGTTGTAGGCCGACTCGGCGATCCGGCCCTGGAACCAGTTTTCCTCGATGCCCTTGATGCAACCCTCGAGCATCGAACCCTCACCCATGGCCAGAATCACGGCGAAGATCGCTTCGGCCTGGCGGGCCATCTCGTCGGTCAGCTCTTCGACGAACCACGATCCGCCGAGGGGGTCAGCGACGTTGACGACGTTGGTCTCGTAGGCGATCACCTGCTGGGTCCGCAACGCGATTCGCGCCGCCTTTTCCGAGGGGAGCGCGAGCGCCTCGTCCATCGAATTCGTATGAAGCGACTGCGTTCCGCCCAACACGCCCGCGAGCGCCTCGATCGCGGTACGTGCGATGTTGACTTCGGGCTGTTGGGCCGTCAGCGACACTCCGGCGGTCTGCGTGTGAAAGCGCAACTTCCAGCTGAGCTCGTTGGTCGCTTCGTAGTGGCCCTTCATCCACGTGGCCCAGAGTCTGCGCGCCGCGCGATACTTGGCGATCTCTTCGAAGAAATCGATGTGGGCGTTGAAGAAGAACGAGAGTCGCGGCGCCACCTCATCGACGCCGAGACCGGCCTGACGCGCCAGTTCGACGTAGGCGAAGCCGTTGGCCAGGGTGAACGCGAGCTCTTCGGCGGCCGTCGAACCTGCCTCTCGAATGTGATACCCCGAGACCGAGATCGAGTTCCACTTGGGCATCTCGGCCGCGGTGAAGGCGATCGTGTCGCGCACGAGGCGCATCGACTGACGTGGGGGGAAGACGAACTCTTTCTGGGCCTGGTACTCCTTCAAGATGTCGTTCTGCAGCGTGCCGCCGAGTTGCGCGCGCGCGACGCCGGACTCTTCAGCCTGGGCGACGAAGAGAGCGAGCATCACTGCGGCCGGAGAGTTGATCGTCATGGACGTCGTGATGGTCGCCAAGTCGATGTCGGCGAAGAGGTCGCGCATGTCGCCAAGGCTGTCGATCGCCACACCGCACCGCCCGACTTCGCCCAGGGCCATCGGGTCATCGGAGTCGAGTCCGAGCAATGTCGGCATGTCAAAGGCCGTCGATAGTCCTTGTCCGCCGGCGGCGATGATCTCCTTGAATCGACGATTGGTGTCGACCGCCGTGCCAAAGCCGGCGAACATCCGCATGGTCCACAACCTGGAGCGGTACATGCTGGCGTGGACGCCACGGGTATAGGGGAACTGTCCCGGGAACTCCCCACTCTCGGGTCCGTAGACCGGCGCCAGTGGGACGCCGGACATCGTCGAGAACGTGGCGTCACGCTTGGCGGACGCTTCATACAGTGCAAGCCACTGGTCGTAGGCCGACGGGGTCAACTGGTCACCTCCGGACATTGTGTCCTGGGGTCAGCATAGGTTCCGGTGATTCGCCACAAAATGACACTGATCAGAGCGTCACGGGTATCCAGTGAATGAATCGAAGTGCCAATGCACCGTAGGCTCTAGACCATGTCCTTTTCGCCGCGACGCCATTTCCAACTCCTTTCTCTCGCCCTCGGCGCCACGCTGGTACTGGCGCTCACGCCGATTGCCGCCCAGGCCTCGATCAGTAATCCCACCACGAAGTCGGTCCTGAAGGCGACGAAAAGCGCCATGGGCAAAGAGTCCGGCGTCCACATCTACGTCACGTCCACGTCCGGCACGAACACCAGTATCGTGACCGTCGACATCGGCGCCGCCTACGGTGAAGAGACGATCAAGTCGGGCAAGAGTGTCGTGAACATCATCGTCACCCCGAGCGACGCCTATTTGAGTGGCACCAAGACGGGCCTTACGAAGATCATGCGCCTCACCGCCGCCGAGCAGAAGAAAGTCGGCACACTTTCGGTCGTAATGAAGTCCGGTACGTCCCCCTACACCAGCTTCCACTCGAATCTCACCACCTCGGTCCTCGCGGGAATCCTGCCCGTGACCAAGGGCACGAAGTACAAGACCAGCGGCGACAGTTCTAAGGACTACCAACTCACCTGGAAGACCGCGGCGTCGAGCACCGCCGCGGCCACCAAGAGTGTCCTGACGATATCTTCGGGATCTAAGACGCTGCCAGTCAAAGAAGTCATCACCGGCACCTCAGGAGGGGGCACGACGACGTTCTCCAAATGGGGCGAACACGTGGTCGAGCACGCACCGGCCGCCGCCGATACGATCCCTTACGCCAAGGTCATCGGCTGATCGCTCAGTGGTCTCGTTCGTGAATCCAGTAACGCCGTAGTGAATCCACACCGACGACCTGGCGTCATTTGATCGCGTTGCAGAAGCTCTCGACGGGGATGACGTTTTTGGGGTAGTCCGCGAAGGTCGTGTGAGCGACGATGCCGGACCAGGCACGGCTGAACGATGCCGGCGCTTGCATGAGTGGACTGGTGCAGTTCTGATCCCACCACTTGTTGATGAGCCGGCCTTCACCTTTCATCGTTCGCGCAACGTGTCCGCAGGTGCGAAAGAATGCCGTGAAGTCAGCGAGCGGAACTTGTGGCCCATTATTGTTCAACCTCTTTTCGTTCGCGGGCAACGTCGCTTCTTGACTCGAGGTCAGTTCCGCTTTCTCGGCGTCCTTCCACTGGTCGATTCGAACGGCATCTTCTCGCCGGCTTCGACACGCACCGGAAGGTCGTTTCCGTGGGGTGGGAGCGGACAGGTCGCAAAAGTGGTGTACGCACATGGGGGATTCGTCGCGCGATTGAAATCCAACGTCACTCCGGCGTCGGGATCGGGAGCGTCAACACTGAGGAATCGACACGGCGAGTACGACGTGGTGCCGGAGGTGAGGTCGGTGAAGACGATGAAGAGTTCGTCGGACTCTTCGCCATTGAATGCGATGAGGCGAAGTCGTTGACCCGCGAGTTCGAATTCGATCTCACCCGGTGACATGTAGACGTGCGTGAGACCTTCAACGGATGCGCCAACGGTAATGGGCCGAGGTTCGTCGAAAGGAAGGAGCGTTCCGACGGCGACCCATTCGGGGCTCGCGCCGTACGTCGGGGTACCGGAGTAGCGGCGACGCACTTCGTGGTTGGGATCACGCGGTCGAATCATGAAACTTCCGTCGCGGTGCGCGACTTCGACGATGGCGTCACCGAAGCTCGCTCGCGTCCCGGACTCCTCAACATCGTCGAAGTGAAAGTGGCCCGTGACGTAACCTTGGTCGATTTCGAGTTCCTCTCCGTCACCGAGTTGTACGTCCACGCCGTCTCCAGTGATCGACCACGCGCCGGGCACGTCGTCGAAGCGTTTCGGTTCGTCACTCAACCAGTGCAAACCGGTGATGGCGAGGAATCCATGCGGACTGGCCCGACGCCGCTCATGATCGTCGTGCCATCGCCGCCACTCAGCGATGAAGTCGGTGTTGTTCGTTCCGTCGCTCAACGACTCACCTCGAGGTCTCGTCAGCCGTGGCATCCATGCGACCAAACTAATTCTTCGTGCGCCGGGCGAACTTGAACTCCGCCTTGGTACGCACGCGTAGGACTGCTATGAAAATTCTGGGTGTTGAGAGTTATTTGGAGGAGCACAATTTCGTTCTGTCGACAAAGGAAATTGGTCGTGGCGATCGTGGCACCTGCGATGCTGCTGATCTCATCGGTCATCGCCGTTCCGCATGGCGAGGCGGCCGACTCACATCCGTTGACGAGTCCGAGCGCGTTCTGCACGACAATCAAAACGTTCGCGGTTAGCGAACCGCTAACGTTCATCACCATCTCCACTTATCACGTGTGGGCGAAGTTGTACCTCGCCTCGAATGCAAAAGTGGCTTCGGAGGCTCCAACGCCGCCAGTGAAGAAGCTCTTGGATGAAGTAGTGACGATAACGAAGTACGACGGGGAGGCGACCAGCCTGACGAAGTTGGAGAGATACGTCGCTCCCAACGCGGCCCTATGGCAAAGGGCGGTCACCCAACTATTCAAATCGGATATCGCGTGCGCCACTAACTCGTAGGGGCCAAAATGTATTCGCCGAAGTGCCTCTTATGTGAGACGCCCCGCAATCACCGCGACGGCGCCGACACTCACCAGTACGCCATAGGTCTGAAACCAGGTGGGCCAACCGCCTGGTCGCGCACGAGAGATCAGTCCAGCGAAGACCAGTGCGATGACGCTGGTAATAGCTACTGCCGTACCCCCCAGACGAAAGAGTCCACGGTACCGCGGGCACAAGAATCGTGACTCACGTCGCGACGCCCATGATCGACGCCTGTCGCAGGTTGCGCTTCGGATCAGAGAGGAACTGGCTTGCGGCCATTCCCAGACCTTCGGCTATGAACAAGCCGATCACCGCGGTGACAACAACCTTTCGTCCGTGAGTCATCGTGGCGAATATCAACGCGATACTCGCGACAAGTCCGTCCGAGGCACCGAAGATTGTCGTCGTCGGCGTGACGGGATCCGTGTCTTCAATCGACTTGTGCTTCTTCACGGCGGCGACGCATCCCCTTCGAAGAATGAAGCGATCGCCGTGAAACGCGACACTTCATGCGCCCGATGTCGGAGCGAACCATCGCTCATATCAAATCGCGGTGACGTTCGACAACTTCTCCTCAATTTTTAGATTCTCGACATTTTGCATTCTTAGACTTCGACCAGTGTCGGGACAACGTGAAGAACGGGCCCACCGGTGGTCAGCGCGCTCGCGCACGGGATTCGCAGTCTCCGTCGCGTCATTCGCCATCCCGATCGCGCTGTCGATCATCTCCGCCTCTGCGGCGTCGACACTCCTGCCACGTCCCACCTCCGGCGCGTGGCAGGTGGCGTGGTGGACAAGCGTTCTTCTCATCGCGTGGATCGCCGCCGTTGTTGGAGAACGTATCGCGCGCCCGCTCTTGCCGCTGGCCAGTTTGCTAAAGATGTCGCTTCTCTTTCCGGATCGGGCGCCATCGCGATTCGCCGTTGCGTGGCGCTCGGGATCGACTCGCCAACTTGATCGTTACGTCCACGGTCTCGATTCCAAAGGGCATCGAGAACCAGTGACGACGGCAGTCGAGATCCTCACGCTGGTCACCGCCCTCAGTTCTCACGACAGGCGAACGCGCGGCCACTCGGAGCGCGTTCGGGCGTACACCGACCTGATCGCTGATGAACTGCGGTTACCGCAGGCTGACCGTGATCGGCTGAGGTGGTCGGCGCTTTTGCACGACGTCGGAAAGATCCACGTGCACGCCGATATTTTGAACAAAGCCGGCAAGCCTACGGAAGCCGAGTGGGAGATAATCCATCGCCATCCCCAAGAGGGCCAGCGAATGATTGCGCCGCTCATGGAATGGCTCGGCGAGTGGGGACACGCGGTTGAACAACATCACGAGAATTTCGACGGCACTGGCTACCCCTTCGGCCTTTCGGGCGACCAGATCTCCCTCGGCGCGCGAATCGTTTCGGTAGCTGATGCCTTCGAGGTGATGACCGCGGCTCGCTCCTATAAGAGCCCGTTATCGCCCGCCGCCGCTCGAAAGGAATTGACTCGCTGCGCCGGAACGCAGTTCGACCCCGCCATCGTTCGCGCGTTCCTCGACATCTCGGTAGGTCGTCAGCGTTGGGTCATCGGACCGTTGGCGTGGCTATTCGACGTGCCAATCATCAGCCAGATCGGCAACCTGGGTAACGTGATGGCCGTCGGCTCCCAGGTGGCCCTTGTCGCAGGATCGGTAACACTGGGCGCCGCTGCCGCGGGTGCCCAACTCAACGTGCATCACGCGAAGGCTCCTGATCGCCCCGCGACAGTGACCGCCGCGCTCGTGAAGCGACAACCCGAGGTAGTGACCGTGCTCTCGGAACACTCGACGGGAAGAGTGCGCGGCGATGCCACTATTACGAACGCCGCGCCGGACGCTGGCGGCACCGTGACCTACTTCGTATTTAACAATGACGCGTGCGCGAGCAACGGCCTCAGTGCGACATTCGGTCCCGTTAACGTAAAGGATGGCGAGGTTCCCAACTCACGGCTCTGGAGGTCCACGGGTCCCAAGGGGACCTACTACTTCGTCGCCGAGTACAGCGGTGACGCGAACGATGATGCTGCGAGAAGCGGCTGCAA
>Ga0208357_1001023_pt1 | contig 21200 bp, 18 predicted proteins | sample NGESurdeep092012_6_FD_184487 | JGI IMG/M metagenome (GOLD analysis project Ga0208357, IMG submission 184487) | Arctic peat soil microbial communities from Barrow, Alaska - NGEE Surface sample F52-2 deep-092012 (SPAdes) | ecosystem: Environmental > Terrestrial > Soil > Wetlands > Peat ... | reverse complement strand
CGCTGGCATGGTTGCAGGGTCGCGTCGCGGAGGCTGAGGGGCGCCTCGAACAAGCTGCCGCCTGCTACAAGCGTGCGTGCGCGGAGCCCGCTGCGGCGCAGCATCCGTTTCCGCTTGCGATCGCGCAGTTCGATTACGCCAGACTCCTCCGTGCAAACGGCCGCACAGCAGAAGTCTTCGCCGCGCTGGCGGCGGCTGCAGCGACCTTCCGTCGACTGGGGGCTGCCCCCTATCTCGCGCGCTGCAACGCCGAGTCGCAACACCTCCGCGACGAGAACTCGACGCATCCGCGCGCGGGAGTCCCCACAGAGCAGCAGCCCGTCGATCCGTTCGCCTCGTTAACCACGCGCGAACGACAGGTCGCGCACGCGATCGCGACGGGATTGACCAATCGCGAAGTAGCCGAACTGCTTTACGTGTCTGTGACGACGGTCAACTTTCACGTGCGCAACATTCTCGGCAAGCTCGGCATTGCGTCACGCCGCGAATTGCGACAAATCACGGCGGCGGCAGGGGCGGGTCTCTCCTCGACGACCGCGTAGTGCGTCAGCGCGTCCGACCAGAGCCGTCAAGAACTAACGGTTCTGCCTTACGATGCTGGCGACGAGCCTGCCGAGCGACTAGCGTCGGAGTGAACCCCCGGATGGCGTGACACACGTGCCGCGAGAACCCGATAAACGGCACTCAACCCCAACATCGACTCGTGTGCCTCGGCCTCCGGGGGTCAACCTGTCTCTCGCGTGGTGTGCCGAGCGGCTAGGCGACCATCGCCGCCGCCGGCTCGATCCGAATGACCACGGACTTCGACGCAGGAGTGTTGCTGACCTCCGCCGTGCTGTCCAACGGCACGAGCGGGTTCGCCTCCGGAAAATACGCAGCCGCGCATCCGCGAGCCGACGGGTAGGAGATCACCCGGAAGTTGCGGCACACGCGTTCCACGTCGTCACGGAACTCACTGTAGACGTCGACCATCTGCCCGTCGACGAGGCCGAGCTCCGCGAGATCCTTGGGGTTGACGAAGATGACATCGCGCCCCTTCTTCACGCCGCGATACCGATCGTTGAGGCTGTAGATCGTCGTGTTGAACTGATCGTGCGCTCGCATCGTCTGCAGTAGTAGCCGTCCGGGCGGGCACTCGATCGCTTCGAGCTCGTTGACCGTGAGGATGGCCTTGCCGGTCGCAGTCGGGAAGGTGCGCGAGTCACGCGGCCCATGCGGGAGGACGAATCCGCCATCCTGGCGGATCTTCTCGTTGTAATCCGAGCAGCCAGGTGCCACGTGGCCGATGTGCTCCCTGATCGTGTCGTAGTTATGCTCGAATGCGGCCCAGTCGACGGGAACTTTGTCGCCGAGAACCGCGCGGGCAAGCCGCGACACGATCGCGACTTCGCTCAACAGATGCGGCGACACCGGGTCGACCTTGCCCCACGACGGATGCACGGCACAAACCGTATCCTCGACCGAGACGAACTGCTCCCCGGACGCCTGCCTGTCGATCTCCGTGCGGCCCATCGTCGGCAGAATAAGGGCCTCCGTGCCGATCACGGCGTGCGACCGGTTGAGCTTGGTGGAGATCTGAACGGTCATCTCGGTGCCGTGCATCGCGGCCTCAGCCGCCTTCGTGTCTGAGATCGCCGCGACGAGGTTTCCGCCGAGCGCGATCCACACCTTGATCTTGCCGTCCGCCATCGCGCGAACGCCGTCGACGCTGTCGACTCCGTTCTCACGCGGAACGGCGAACCCGAACTCCTTTTCCATCGCGTCGAGGAACGCCGACGGCATCTTCTCCCAGATGCCCATCGTGCGGTCCCCTTGCACGTTGCTGTGACCGCGGATCGGGGATGCCCCGGCGCCCGGCTTGCCGATGTTGCCGCGCAAGAGCAACAGGTTCATGATCTCTTTGATCGTCGGCACAGCTTTCTTGTGCTGGGTCAGGCCCATGGCCCAGGTGATGATGACCTTGTCTGCCTTCATGTAGCGCCCGGCCAAGTCGTCGATCTCGCGGCGGGTGAGCCCCGTCGCGTCAAGCACGGCCTGCTCGTCGAGGTGTGACAGATGCTCCTTCAGTTCGTCGAAACCCTGGCAGTAGCGGTCGATGAAGGCTTGGTCGAGCACCGTGCCGGGGTGCGCGTCCTCAGCGTCCAGTACGCGTTTGCTCACCGCCTGCATCAGTGCCATGTCGCCGCCCAGGCGGATCTGCAGGAACTGGTCTGCCAGGCCCGTGCCCTTGCCGATCCAGCCGCTGACCCGCTGTGGGTTCTTGTACCGCATCAGTCCGGCCTCCGGCAACGGATTGATGGCGACGATGCTTGCACCAGCGTGCTTCGCCTCTTCAAGCGCGGTCAGCATCCGCGGATGGTTGGTGCCGGGGTTCTGGCCCATGATGATGATCAGATCAGCCTTCGCAAAATCGTCATAGCTGACGGTGCACTTGCCGACTCCGATCACCTCGCCCAGGGCGGCGCCGGTGGATTCGTGGCACATGTTCGAGCAGTCCGGCAGGTTGTTCGTGCCGAATGCCCGCACGAACGTCTGATACTCGAACGCCGCCTCGTTCGACGCCCGCCCGCTCGTGTAGAACGCAGCCTCATCAGGAGAATCGAGTCCATTGAGCTTGTCTGCAATGATGCGGAACGCGTCTTCCCAGCTGACCGGCTCATACCGGTCGCTGTCCGCACGCTTGTAGACCGGCTCCATCAACCGACCCTGCATACCCAGCCAGTAATCCGAGCGGGTCAGCAGATCGTCGATCGGATGCTCCGCCCAGAAAGTCGTCGGCACCGTCACCGGCGTCGCCTCCCATGTGACCGCCTTCGCACCGTTCTCACAGAACTCGGCGATCTTGCGATGCGAGGGATCGGGCCACGCGCAACTCATGCAGTCGAAGCCGTCCTTGTGGTTCATCGAGGTCAGCAGTTTTGCGCTGCGAGCAACGCCCATTTCCTTCACGGCGGGGCCCACCGAATGCATGATCCCCGGGATGCCCGCGGCCCACGTCTTCGGTTTCGTCACTTCGATTTGCTCGGTTTCGATGACGTCCAGCTTGCGCTCGTCGATGCTCATGCGGCACTTCCTTCTGTGATGCGCGCGTCGTCTTTGATACGCGTGTCTTCTGCGATAGTCGCACCCTGGCGCGACTGGTCCTCGTTTTCAGCCGCGATCCGCTCGGCTCCTGCGTAGATCACCATCGATTCGCCGCGGAGGAAGCCGACCAGGGTCATCCCTGATTCCGTTGCCAACTCCGCAGCCAGCGACGAGGGCGCTGACACGGCGGCCAGCATCGGGACGCCCGCCATCGCCGCCTTCTGCACCAGCTCGAAGCTTGCCCGGCCGGACACCATCAGCACGGTGGAACGCAGAGGGAGCAGGCCCTCCTTCGCTGCCCAGCCGACGACCTTGTCGACGGCGTTGTGTCGCCCGACATCCTCACGGAGCACCAGCATCTGACCCGTGTGCCCATCGAACAGCGCGGCCGCGTGCAGCCCGCCCGTCTTGTCGAAGACATTCTGCGCTGCGCGCAGCGTATCCGGGAACGTCGTGAGCAATTTCGCACCGATCACCAGCGGGTCGTCGCGCACCTCATATGCCGACTTCGTGCGCACCGCGTCAATGCTCGCTTTGCCGCACAACCCGCACGAACTCGTCGTGTAAAACGCGCGCGCGAGTGTCGGATCCGGTGGGGCCACGCCGACCGCCAGGGTGACGTCCAGCACGTTGTAGGTGTTCTCGGCCGAACCGTATTCGCCCGCACAGAATCGAGCGGATGCGAACTGGTCGCCGCGTTGGATGACGCCCTCCGACACGAGGAACCCGGCCGCCAAATCCAAGTCGTTACCCGGTGTTCGCATGGTGATCGCGAGCGACCGCCCACCGACTCTGATTTCCAACGGCTCTTCTGCCGCCAAGATGTCTTCTCGCTTTACTGCCGGTGCGCCCACTGTTAATCGGGTGACCCGGCGTCGCGCCGTAACCCTGCTCATACGTCAGGACTATCAGCAAAGGCAGCCAAAGACAAGGAAGCGGCCCGGCGATCACGGGGTGCGCTCAACTTCGCCGACCGAGACTCACAGACTCCACTGATAAGTTTCAGCCATCGGCTCTCCGCCGATTTTCAGGGAAGACTTCTCGTTGACCGTTGGGCCGTGCAGGCTCGGCCACGATGCCGTCGCCTCCTCTGTTGACGACAGAGCAAGCGATTAAAGAGGAAGACCATGTCCCCAACTGTCTCCAATTTGCCCGGCACAGCCGGTATGACGGCAGTCATTTACTGTGAAGGGCTCTTCGGTCGGCCCGATGGCAAGACGGCGAACGGCCTCGTCAGATACTCGGAACGCTACGACATCCTCAGTGTCATCGACAGCACTCAGGCTGGGGCGGATGCCGGTGCGATTCTCGACGACACAGCCAACGGCATCCCCGTGCTGGCGAACCTGCCCGAGGCCATCGGCCACGCTGGTCGCGTGCCTGACTATCTCATTTGTGGCCTGGCGCCCGCCAGCGGGATGCTCTCACTCGCGCAGCGTGGCGTGCTTCTCGATGGCATCGCCCGTGGCATGAACCTGATCAATGGCCTGCACGAGTTCCTGAACGACGACGCCGAGTTCGTTGCAGCGAGCCTGCTGTCGGGGGTGACCATCACGGACATCCGCCGGCCGAAGGAGAAGAAGGACCTGCACGTGTTCTCCGGTCGAATCTTCGACGTGACCTGCCCGCGCATCGCCGTGCTCGGCACAGACGGTTCCATCGGCAAGCGCACGACGGCCACACTGCTCGTGCAAGCGCTCACCGCCCGCGGCATCAAAGCCGTCATGGTCGGCACCGGTCAGACCGCTCTCATCCAGGGTGGAAAGTACGGTGTGGCGCTCGACGCGGTCGTTCCGCAGTTCTGCTCCGGCGAGATGGAAGCGCAGGTTGTGGCCGCCTTCGAAGCGGAAGACCCCGACGTCATCGTGATCGAAGGGCAGGGCGCACTCAGCCATCCGGCCTACCTCACCTCCGCCTACATCCTCCGCGGCAGCCGACCGGCCGGAGTCATCGTGCAGCACGCCCCGAAACGCGCGTTCCTCGACGACTTCCCCACGCTCCCCATGCCGAGCCTGGCCAGCGAAATCGCGCTCATCGAAACATTCGCAGACACCACGGTCATCGGAATCACCATCAATCATGAACAGATGGCACCCGACGAGATCGGCACGGCCATCGACGAGCTCGAACTCGAATTCGGATTGCCCGCAACAGACCCATTGACCCGGCCTCTGGACACCCTCGCCGCGATGGTACTGCAGTCCTTTCCCGAACTGGAACACCGTGCACATGCCGCCCCCGGACTGAGGTCGTAGCCGGCCACGTAGACTCGATAGCGAGATCATTCGAGCTCCGAGGGAGGCAGCAGTGACCGTGCCAGCCCTGGTCGAGCCGGGTCCGGCGCTGACCACAGCCCGGATGGCCCGATTCAGTCGACAGCTTCTTCTGCCGGGCTTCGGAGAGGTCGCGCAACGCAGGTTGCAGGCCGCGCGCGTGCTCGTCGTCGGCGCTGGCGGACTCGGCAGCGCCGCAGTGCCCTACCTGGCCGGCGCCGGAGTCGGCACCATCGGCATCGCCGATGCGGATGTCGTCGAGCTGTCCAACCTGCACCGCCAGACCGCGCACTCCATGTCCGACATCGGCCGGCGCAAGGTTGATTCGCTGGCCGACACGATCGGCACGATCGATCCGGAGATCGTCGTCACGCGGCATCCGATTCGGTTGAACTCCGCCAACATCATGGGCATCCTCGCCGACTACGACCTGATCGTGGACGGCAGCGACAATTTTCCGACGCGTTACCTCAGCAACGATGCGGCGACGATCGCGGGCAAACCGCTCGTGTGGGGCGCAATCCTGCGTTACAGCGGTCAGGCGAGCGTCGCTTGGGCCGAGTACGGGCCCACCTATCGCGACCTGTTCCCGGTTCCGCCCGCCGCCGATGAAGTGCTCTCCTGCGAGCTCGGCGGCGTGCTGCCTGGCGTCTGCGCCGCGATCGGCGCGATTCTGGCAACCGAGGTCGTCAAGGTGATCACCGGCACCGGCGAGCCGCTGATCGGGCGCGTCACCACGTTCGACGCACTGACCGGTCGCTACCGCGAGATCCCCTATCGCGCGATTCCGGATGCCGCGCCCATCACGACACTGATCGACTATGAGCAATTCTGCGGCGTCACGCCAACGCCTGCCGAGGCCGCAGCGCCCATCACTGCCGAAGCGCCCGCCGCTGCCGCGGTGACACAGGCGCTGCCGACCGCGATCGGCCCTGGGCAGCTCGCCGAACTGCTGCAGGCCGGTGCACCCGTGCAACTGATCGACGTGCGCGAGCCGATCGAGGCGCAGATCTCCCGCATCCCGAATGACGAGTTGATCCCGCTCGGCGACCTCCTCCAACACTCCGGAGCCGTGCGCTCCGACATCCCGGTCGTCTTCTATTGCCACGTCGGGCCGCGCTCACTCCAAGCGGTGCGCATGATGCGCAGCCTCGGCCACGACAATGTCTCCTACCTGGCTGGCGGTGTCAACGCCTTTGCGGTTCTCGACCCGACCGTCGGTTCCCGCTACTGATCAGGGCCTTTTCGAAGTCGTCGGTTCGGATAGTTCCGTTGTCGAGTAACGAGGAAAAGATGGTGGTCGAGTAACGGCACCCGATCATCACCGGACCGTATTCAGGCTGAACCGACCCCCAAAGACGTGGCGATCCCCGCATCCGTTGCTCCAGCCTGCATGCGGCACCCACGTGCGGCGGAGTCGCGGCCGCGCAGCCGCTCGTCGCGGAATCCATGGTCTCGATACGCTCGTACGTCGATACGCTCATACCGTGCTGCCCGACCGCCGGATGGCGCGTTCACTGACATCGAAAAGGCCCTGGGTACTGACACCGTCGCGGTTGCAGCGCGCTAGAGTCGAAAAGTCATGACTGATCCGAACTTGAGCACGCCGGCCGGGGGGCCACTCGCGCTGATCACCGACGAGCGGATCGACGAGGCCGCCATCCGAGCCGCCGTCGAAGCCCCCGACTGCGGCGCCGTCGTGCTGTTCTGCGGCGTCGTGCGCAACCATGACGTGGGCCGTTCGGTGCTTGCGCTGGATTACCAGGCGCATCCGGACGCGCAGCGCTTTCTCGCCGATTGCTGCGCGCGGATCACCGAAGAAACCGGGCGCGCCGTGTCGGCCGCGCACCGTGTCGGCAGTTTGACGATCGGGGATGTCGCGCTGTACGCGGCAGCATCCGCTCCGCACCGCGCGGAGGCGTTCGATGCCTGCGAACGCCTGGTCGAACTGATCAAACACACGGTGCCGATCTGGAAGCGTCAACGTTTCACCGACGGCACCTCGGAGTGGGTCGGACTATAGGCGACAGTCGGGCTGTAATCGGCCGTTGCACCGTCAGCCGCCGATGTACGACATTTCGATCTTCTTGCGGCGCGCGCGCAGGCCGGGAGTGAGCGAACTGCGTAACTCGGAATACCGGTCGGTGCGGGCTCCCCAGAGCACGGCGATTGCATCGACAAGCTCCTGGTCGCTGCATCCGTTCCGCATCAGCTCGCGCAGATCGTGCCCGCTCGATGCGAAGAGGCAGGTGAACACCTTGCCCTCCGTCGAGATCCTGGCGCGGTTGCAGGTGGAGCAGAACGGATGCGAAACACTCGAGATCACACCGATCTCGCCACCGCCGTCTCGGTAGCGCCAGCGCGCGGCGGTCTCGCCCTCATAGGTGGGGTCGATCGGCTCGAGCGGCAGTTCTGCGTTGATGCGACTGACGATCTCGTCTGAGTGCACGACCTCGCCGAGCTGCCAGCCGTTGGTCGTTCCGACGTCCATGTACTCGATGAACCGCAGCACATACGGTGTGCCCTTGAAGTAGCGGGCCATGTCCAAGATGTCCTGGTCGTTCTGACCCTTCTTGACCACCATGTTGATCTTGATCGGCCCGAGACCGACATCGTGCGCGACCTGGAGCCCGTGCAGAATCTTCTCCAACGGAAAGTTCACGTCATTCATTCGGCGGAACGTCGCATCGTCCAGCGAATCGACGGAGACGGTGATCCGCTGGAGGCCGGCATCTTTGAGGGACTGCGCTTTGACGGCCAGCGCCGACCCATTCGTCGTCAGCGCGATGTCGAGCGGATGCCCGTCCAGCGTTCGCAATTCGCTCAGCATCGCCACGAGCTCTTCGAGGTTCTTACGCAGCAACGGCTCACCGCCGGTCAGTCGCACCTTGTGCACGCCGTGGCCGATGGCAACGCGCACGACGCGGGTGATCTCCTCGAACGTCAGAAGCTCCTCACGCGGCATGAACGCATAGTCGCGCCCGAAGATCTCCTTCGGCATGCAATACACGCAACGGAAGTTGCATCGGTCCGTCACTGAGATCCGCAGATCGCGCAACGGCCGACCCAAGCGGTCCACAAGCGTGGCGGTCATGACGTGTGCCTCGTGCTCTCTTGCGTGCGTGTTCTCTTGCGAACGGGTGGGAGTCTAAATCGACTGGCGATACCCAAACAATTCGTCGTCCTTGTTATATCCACCGTAACCCCCGCCGACCTCCGAGTAGTGCTCGAACAGGCGCTGGGCAGGGCGTTCAGGGGTAACCGATTCTGAAGCGGTGTCCATGGTCTGAGCATAGCCAGCGCGAGGCCAATTCTGCTAGTTTTAGAGCACACCATTCCTCTAAAAGAAAGTGGGCGTCATGAGCATCGCAGCACGCACAGCTGAAACGGTCTGGACCGGCTCCCTCGCTGCCGGAAGCGGCGTCATCACCGGTGCGACCGGGGGCCTTGGCGACCTGCCGGTGACCTGGGCTGCGCGCACTGAGCAGCCGGGCGGCAAGACTTCCCCAGAGGAGCTCGCGGCCGCGGCGCACTCGTCCTGCTACTCGATGGCGCTGTCGCTGACGCTCGGCGAGCACAAGCTGACGCCGACCAAACTCACCGTGTCATCCACCGTCACCCTGGACGCCGTTGACGGCGTTCCGACCATCGTCTCCTCCGACATCACGGTCGCCGCAGTCGTACCCGGTGTCGACGACGAAACGTTCCAATCGATCGTGACCGAGGCATCCGCTCTCTGCCCGATCTCGCGTCTGTTCGCAGGCACGACGATCAGCGTGGCGGCCACTCTGGTTTCGGAGTAACGCGGTTTCGGAGTAACGCCGCCTCGGAGCAACGCCGCCGCCATACGGCTCTCCTCGCCCCCTGGACGAGTCGTATGGCGGCCCTTGAGGAGCACTTCAGTCGCTGTCGTGCCCGACCGGGCGGATGCTCACCTCATCCGGCTCGATCGAGGCGCGCAGTCGGACACCGCTGCTCAGTTCAAGGTCGATGGCCGACGCCGACGGCAGCTCGACGATCAGGTCGGCATCCTCGGCCACGCGGACCCGGATACCGCCGGCCGCCGGCTCGAGCGCAGCGACCGTGATGATGAACTGATTGGGCCGCGATTCGGTGTCGCCGCTGCCCGTGCCGGGATTCGTCGAATCGGCCGCGCGCAGGTGAATCGCCGACGGTGCGAACACGGCGGACACCGGATCGTCCGCGGCAACACGCCGACTCGCAACAAGTTGGCCGTGCAAGACGCTGCCGTCCGGTCGACGCAAGCCGCTCCCGCCATCCGACACACCGGTGACCAGGTTGACTCCGGCGAGCGCAGCGATGAACTGGTTCTTCGGGTGCCCGAGGACTCGAGCTTTCGGTCCGTCGTCGATGATGCGCCCTTCGTGCAGAATGGCGCAGCGGTCGGCCAGGACGATCGCATCGAGCACATCGTGGGTAACGAGGATCGTAGCCGTGCCGGCGGCACGCAGTCGCTCCGCAAGCAGCCGCCGCACGTGGGCCGCGGTTTGCACATCGAGTGCCGCGAGGGGCTCGTCGAGGAGCAGAACATCGGGGCGCGCCGCCAGTGCACGAGCGAGGGCGACCCGTTGCTGCTGACCTCCGGAGAGCGCAGCCGGCTTCCGTCCAGCGAATTCGGAGAGGTCGACCGCCTCGAGCCATTCCGCGGCGTCGCGCAACGCCTCGGGGTGAGGCATTCCCTGCACGCGTCTCCCGAACGCCACATTCTCCAGCGCGCTGAGGTGTGGAAACAGGAGCGGCTCCTGGCTGAGCAGCCCGATTCGACGCCGCTCCGGCGCGACGGCGATGGGGCGAGCGGATGCCTGCGCCCCGGTCGCCGTTCGGTCGGTCGCCGTTCGGTCGGTCGCCATTCGGCTCATGACCGTTCGCCCCGCGACGGTCACCGTGCCTGAGGTGGGTGCGATGAGCCCACTCAGCGCCCCGAGCAGAGTCGACTTGCCGGCGCCGTTCGGCCCAAGCAACGCCAATATCTCGCCGTCGCCGACGCTGAACGCAACGTCGAGCGTGAAGCTGCCGCGCGTAACGATCAGGTCCGCCCGTAACGCCGGCGTGTTGTGAAGCGTGGTCACCGCTGCAGGGTTCAACGCGGGGCATCCGCTCGCCAGCTCCGCATCACGATCAGGATCGTGATTGCGACCGCGATGAGCAAAAGGGAGAGCGCGATCGCCGAGTCCTGGCTCACGCCGGCGCCGTTGAAAGCGGTGTAGATCGCGAGTGGCATTGTGCGCGTGACGCCTTCTGCATTGCCGGCGAAGAGCGCCGTCGCACCGAATTCGCCGAGAGCCCGCGCAAAACAGAGCACGGTTCCTGCGATCAACCCGGGCGTGACCAGCGGCAGCGTGATGCGTCGGAACGTGGTCCAGCGTCCCGCACCGAGCGTGGCCGCCACGGCCTCGTAGCGGGTGCCCGCCGTGCGCAGCGCACCCTCCACCGAGATCACCAGGAACGGCAGTGCCACGAATGACTGCGCGATGACCACGGCGGCGGTCGTGAACGGGATGCGGATGCCGAACCCTTCGAGGGACGCTCCGATCAGACCGGTGCGGCCGAGCAGATAGAGCAACGCGATACCACCGACGAGCGGGGGCAGCACGAGGGGCAGGGTGGTCAGTGCGCGCAACACACCGGCGAGCCGGGTGCGGGTGCGGGCGATGACGAGCGCGAGAGGAACGCCGATCAGGAAGCAGATGATCGTCGCGATGCTCCCGGTCACCAGTGACAACGACAGCGCGTCGCGTGCGGCTTGCGAGGTGATCGCCTGCGGCACCGTCGCCCAATTGACGCGGAACAGCAGCCCGATGATCGGGAGGATCAAGAGTGCCAGCCCGATGACCGCCGGGACGTACAGAAGCCGCGGAACCCTTCCTATCACGGCGCTGCGAAGCCGTACGTGGCGAGCACTTTCTGCCCGGCGGGCGATAGCACGAATGTGACAAATGCGGCGGCAGCGGCCGGGTTCGGTGCAGCAGTCAGCGCGGCAATGGGGTACTTGTTCACGGCCTTGTTCGCGTCTGGGATCTTCACCCCATCGACGGCGGACCCGGCGGCTTTGACGTCCGTGACATAGACGAGCCCGGCATCCGCGTTGCCAGATTTCACCTTGGTGATCACCGCCGTGACGTTCTGTTCCTCACTGACCGGCTTGACGGAGATGCCGTCGGCGCCCAGCAGCGTGTGTGACGCTGTGCCGCAAGGCACCTGCGCGGCACACAACACCACTTGCAATGCAGGGTTCGCGAGGTCGGAAAGCCCGGTGATCTTCATGGGATTGCCGGGTTGCACCGCGATCTCCAGAGTGTTGCTCGCGAACACGGTCGATGATCCGTTGATCAGGCTGGAAACCTTGTCCATATTCGCCTGGTCGGCGGAGGCGAACACATCGGCAGGCGCACCCTGATCCAGTTGAGTCGCCAGCGTGGATGAGCCGTCGTAGTCGATTGGTTTCACCGTGACGGCCGGGTGCGCTTTCTCGAACGCGGCAGCCAAATCGTTGAATGACGCGGTCAGGGACGCAGCGGCATAGATCGTCAGGTCACCGCTGAGTGTGTCAGTGATAACGGACGACGTCGTGGTCTGCCCTGATCCGCTCTGGTTCGATCCACTCTGGCCGGAGGCGCACCCTGCCAGCAGCAGCACACCGGCGATCGCAGCCATTACTCGAAGACGTCGACCGTTCATTCCGTGCTCTCCCTCTCCGTTTCGACGACCACCATGGTCGCCTTGATCACCGCGACGGCGCGCGAACCAACCTCCAGGCCAAGATCCCGCACCGCCTCGCTCGACATCAGCGACACGACCCTGTGCGGGCCGCACTGCAATTCCACTTGCGCCATCACGGTGTCCATGACGATTCCGGTCACCAGACCGACCAAATGATTGCGGGCGCTGCGGCGTACACCGCTGGTGTCGTCTGCGGCGACGGCGATCTGCTGCGCGTGTGCCGCCAGCGCGGCGCCGTCGACAACCTTGCGGCCTGCACCATCTTTCGTAGCCGCGAGAATGCCGTCGCCCACCCAACGCCGAACGGTGTCGTCGCTCACTCCGAGGAGTCCGGCGGCCTCGCTGATCCGATAATGCGTCACAATGCTCATCTTAGTTCCGTGTTTGCGGGTCCGGCCAAGAGCACGGACCGCCCGTGGCGCCGGCGGACGTTCGAGGCCAGCTCTGGCGCAGAGTGCCCGGCTATGGTGTGACCATGAGCGACCGCAAACTCGAGCCAGTGTATGCGTTGGCGATCGCGATCGGGCGTTCGTACTTCGGTGGCGTTCTGGCATTGAAGCCGATGGTCACCGGGCGGCAGAACCTCCCCGACACCGGCGGCGCGGTGCTCGCGATCACGCACTTCGGCTACCTGGACTTCGCGCTGACTGAGTGGGTGATCTGGAAACAGAACCGACGTCACATCCGCTTTCTGACGCAGAAGGCTGCCTTCGATAAGCCCGTGATCGGTTGGCTGTTGCGCGGCATGCGTCACATCTCCGTCGACATGAAGGCGGGCAAAGCGGCCTATTCGCAGGCGGTGAAGGCGTTGCGCTCCGGCGAGCTCCTCGGCATTTTTCCTGAGGCAGGCGTCAGCGCGTCGTTCACGGTACGCGAGTTGAAATCCGGTGCAATCCGGATGGCCGCCGAGGCCGGCGTTCCCGTTGTGCCAATCGCGATCTGGGGCGGCCAGCTGCTGAGGACGAAGAACCACAAATCCCGCTTGCGCGAGGCGCGGCGCGCACCCGTCGGCGTCGCGATCGGCACGCCGTTCGCGGTGCAGCCGACCGACGACATCCCCTCGGCCATCGAACGGCTCCGGAACATGTTGCAATCGCTGCTCAACGATCTCCAGCGGCGCTACCCACGCGACGGCACGGGGCAGTGGTGGCAGCCGGCCCATCTGGGCGGCGCGGCGCCGACGCCCGACGTGGCCGCCGTCGCGGAGGCGGAGCGGCAGGCTCGCAACGCCGCGCAGCGCGAGGGTCGCGACCGGGACGCGTCGAGGCGGTAGCGGCATCCGCCTGCGTTCCTAGGCGCGCTACAAACCGGTCGTGCCGAATAGGAGCCCAAGTAAATAGGTCGCCGCCGCGGCGCCGAATCCGATGGCCAGCTGCCGGAGAGCCCGCTTCAACGGCGGGGCGCCGGAGAGCAGTCCGACGATCGCTCCCGTCGCCAGCAGTGCGATGCCGACGATTGCCGCCGCCGTGAGCACGGCGATCGTCCCGTGCAATCCGAACAGATACGGCAGAACGGGCAGCACAGCACCCGAAGCGAAGAACAGGAAGCTCGAGACCGCCGCCTGGAGCCCCGTTCCGATGGCCTCGTGATCGTCCGGCGTGTCAATGGCGGCCGAGGACCGCCCGTCGGCCACCGCTTGAAGAACCTCTGTCGCGTGCGTTTGGGCGTCGTCGGGAGCCATGCCGCGCGCGCGGTACATGAGGGCGAGCTCGTTCGCATCGACGTCGAGGTGCGGCAACGCGTGCTGCGTGCGCGGACTGGGAGCGGATGCATCGAGCAGCTCCCGCTGGGACCGAACCGAGACGTATTCCCCCGCCCCCATCGACAGCGCGCCTGCAAGAAGCCCCGCGACCCCGGCCAGCAGCACAACCTCATTGGCCGCACCGGCAGCGCTGACGCCGAGGACGAGCGACAGGTTGCTCACCAGCCCATCGTTCATGCCGAAGACGGCTGCACGGAAGGTACCGGAAAGCCGGTTGCGCCCCCGGGCGGCCAGCCCGCGCACGACCTCCTCATGGATCTGTTCGTCGGCGGCCATCGTCGGCGTCGCATCGGCGTCATCACGGTACGGCGATCTGGATTCGGCCCGCTGCGCGAGGGCAAGCACGAACACGGATCCGAAACGTCTGGCGAGAAAGCCGATCAGGCGCGTTCGCGTGTCTCCGCGACGAGATTTTCCCGCATCCGCACCGAGCAGGGTCAGCCAGTGCTGCTCGTGTCGGGTTTCGGCATCCGCCAGCGCGAGCAGAATCTCTCGTTCTTCGCCGTGGCGTCGCGAGGCGAGGTCGCGGTAGACGGCGGCCTCGGCGCGTTCGTTGGCCAGGTATTGCCGCCAACGCCGAACGTCTGCAGGCGTTCGAGTGCGGCTCGGTGTGGGGTCCGGTGGTGTTGTCTGCTGAGTCATCGCGGCTCCTTGGCAACGTCTGCTCAAGGCCCGGGAAAATGCGCGAGCCTCGATCAGAATCCGTCTGATCGAAAGTCTCGCTCGCCCGCCGTGCGGGTGGCGCACCGGGCCTCCCATCCGAGGAAACCAGTATGTCGATGCGTCGTTACGCCCGCAGTGCGGGCGGTGGGAGCTACTCCCTTTCGATCTGCCTAGTGTACGGGAACGGCGCTACTGGTTCAGCGGGTTCGCCGTGCGGCTCTCCGTGCTGAGCAGAACGACGACGGACGCGACTGTTACCCCCAGGCCCTCGCGCACGGCGGCGTCGGCCAGTGCGACCCTGAGTCCGGCCAACGAGGCCGCACCGCAGGGGCCGGAGTCGACACCGAGTCGCTCGAGCTCTTTCACCGCCCATTCGTCTTCATCATCCGTGATCGCCACTGCGGCGTCGATACTGCCCTGCAAGATCGGCCAGGCCAACGTCGAGACCGTGCCGCAATTCATTCCGGCCATCCGGGTCTCCCCCGTCTTCACCGCGACCGGATGCCCGGCGTGCAGGGAATCCAGCAGGCAGGCGGCGTCCAGCGGCTCCACACTGACAAGCGCTGGCCGAGTCGCATTCGCCGCGCGGTCGATGCTGCGGTAGTGCACAGCGGATGCCTGAATCAGCGATCCGACACCGCACGGGGTGACCACCACGTCCGGCCCCTCGATCCCTACTTCTGCCAGTTGCGCGTCAATCTCTCGAAAGATGGTGGAATAGCCGTCGACAATCCAGCCGGGAATTTGCTCATACCCATCCCAGGCCGTGTCCTGGACCAGTATTGCTCCTGGATCGGCATCGGCGGCGGCACGGGCGCGCAGGACGACATCGTCGTATGCGTCGTCCACTTCCGTCAGGTTTGCGCCTTCGCTCAGGATCCCGTCTTTCGCCCGTTGACCGATTTGGGCGGGCACGAAAATGTGTGCTGACAGGTCCAGCAGTGCGGCCATGTGAGCGACGGCCCGCCCGTGATTGCCGTCCGTCGCGCAGACCAACGTCAGTCCGGCCGATGTCGATTCGGCGGCCGCGCCGCCGAAGCGCGCGCCGAGCTCATCGAAGCTCCAGTGGCGATCCGGGTCCTCGGTGAGGGCAACGAGCGTGCGATAGACCGCCCAGGATGCCCCGACCATCTTGAACGACGGCAAGCCGAATCGTTCGGCCTCTTCTTTGACGAACACGCGACCGACGCCGAGGCCGGCTGCCAGTTCGGGGCATTCACGCAACCGCGTCGGCCGATATCCGGGAAGGCGCAGATGAAAGTCCATGACGTCCCGCGACACTGCGGGCGTCGTGTAATTTGGCGCTCCTTGCGTGATATACCACTGCTCGGAAATAGAAGTATCAGACATGCAACCATTATCTCGTGCGGCTCCGCGGGTGGCAAGCGATTGAGCGATGCCGCTCAGCTGCGCGCTATTTCAGCGCAGCACGACAGTGCGACGACCCTGCGTGATCACACGGCCTTCGCAATGCCAACGCACGGCCATGGTCAGGGCCGCCGTTTCGGCATCCCGCCCGATTTCGGCGATGCCGTTCGGCTCAAGGGTGTGATCGACAGGGATCACCTGTTGCGCGATGATCGGGCCCTCGTCGAGATCTCCGGTCACGTAGTGTGCGCTGGCCCCCACCAGCTTCACCCCGCGTTCGTATGCTTGGGCATACGGCCTTGCTCCCTTGAAACTCGGCAGGAACGAGTGGTGGATGTTGATGCATTTACCGGAGAGTTCCACGCAGAGCGCGTCGCTGAGCACCTGCATGTAGCGGGCCAGCACGATGAGCTCGACGTCGAAACGGTCGATCAGCTCCACGAGCTGACGTTCGCTCTCGGGTTTGGTCTCGGCACTGACCGGCACGTGGAAGAACGGAATGCCGTACCACTCGACCAAGCCCTCGTGGTCGCGATGATTCGACACGACCGCGACCACGTCGATCGGCAGATCGCCGTTGCGTGCACGGAACAGCAGATCGTTGAGGCAGTGCCCGTATTTGGAAACCATGATGAGTACGCGCCGCTTCGTGCCCTGTCGTTCCAGGTTCCAACGCATCGAGAACTGCTCGGCCACGGGGCCGAACCCGCTCCGTAAAACATCCGTCGTCGATTCGTCGCCGTCGCTGATCATGTGCAGACGCATGAAGAAGTGCCCGGCCCGGCGATCGCCGAACTGTTTGTTGTCGATGATGTCGCAGCCGTGGTCGAAGAGATAGGTCGAGACAGCGCGGACGATGCCTGGTGTCTCGGGGCAGTCCAGGGTCAGTACGTGTTCGATGGTGGGCTCAGAGTCGGTCGCGCCGGGCTTCCGATAGGTGATGGTCATAGTTCACGGCACCTCCGGCTCGGCGAATTCGGCCATCGCATCCAGCAACCACCGCGCCGTGTAGTCGGCGAACGACGCACGAGGCAGCAGCCTGTAGGTCGGTGTGGAAGCGGTCTGCCAGAGGATGACCGGCGCAGCTCCGACCTGCGTGACCACCGCCATCCCTGCGCTGAATTCACGCGGATGCAGGTCAACGCTGCAGCCTTTCTCCAACACCGCCCGGGCACTCGGCCCACTCAGCTCCAAAGTCGTGCGGTTGGCCGACAGATCGACCACAAGGCCGGCGGACTCACCGAGTGCCTGAATCAGTCGCTCGGTCAATTGCGTGGCGTCTTCCGTGCTGATCACCAGGAATTCATCGGGGCCGAGCCAGAGAATGTTGTGTCCGAGGCCAGGGCTCACGCGCCCGCACGCGGTCGGCACCGGCACGCCCAGCACGTCCGCTAGCCGTGCGGCCTGCGGCGTTGTCGGAGCAACGCGCACCGAGATCATGGTCAGGAACGCGATCTCATGGAGTGACACACCGCGGTGACCCGCCACTGCGCCCTGGGCCATCGCGGTTTCCAGGTGCGCGAGCGGGCTGCGGGCCAGCTCGGGCCCGACAGTCAACGTCAGCTCAGCCATCTCGTCTCTTTCCTTCCGGGTCGTAGAGCACGGTCGGCGCGACCTCGACTTCCACAAGGGTGTCGCCGACGGGTGAGAGCAGCCGTTCGCCGATTCGGTTTCGCCCGTTCGTGATCAGCGCGAGGCCGAACGTGCGACCCAGCGCGACGCTGCGATAACTCGAGGTCACGAAGCCCTCCATTGGCACAGGCCCCGCCGCCGGCGTGATTGCGACACCCTGCGCGACGAGTTGCGTGCCCTCGGGTAGGAGTGTCGTGCGATCCACGGGCAGCACTGAAACCAGATGTTTGCGGTCTTCGCGCGCAGTGTCCACTCGGCTGAACGAGCGCCGGCCGACGAAGTCCTTGACCTTCGAGACCACCCAGCCCATCCCAGCATCCTGTGGAGTGGTCGTGCCATCCGTGTCTTGGCCGACGATGACAAAACCCTTCTCGGCACGGAGCACATCCATGGTCTCCGTGCCATACGGCGTGATGTCGAATTCGGCCCCTGCCGCGGCAACCTGTTCCCAGACGGCCCGGCCGTACCAAGCCGCCACGTTAATCTCGAACGCGAGTTCGCCGGAAAAGGAGATCCGGCAGATTCGTGCCGGAATTCCGGAGGCCAGCACGGTCGGGCGGAAGGTCATGAACGGGAACGCCTCGCTGGAGACATCCAACTGCGGCGCCAGCTTCGCAACGACCTGGCGAGCCAGCGGGCCGACAACCGGGATGGTCGTCCACTGTTCGGTGGCCGAGGTGAAATAGACGTCGAGCTCCGGCCACTCCGTCTGCGACCACTCTTCCAACCAGTCGAGGACTTTGGCGGCACCGCCGGTGGTCGTGGTCATGAAGTAATGGTTCTCGGCAAGACGCAGGGTCGTTCCGTCATCGAAGACCATTCCGTCCGGTTGGCACATGACCCCGTAACGCACGGAGCCGATCGCCAGCTTCTTGAACGCGTTGGTGTAGATGCGGTTCAGGAATTCGCCCGCGTCCGCACCGCGGATCTCGATCTTGCCGAGGGTGGTGCCGTCCATGAATGCAACGCCCTCCCGAGCCGCCCGGCACTCCCGGGCGACGGCGGCATCCATGTCCTCACCGGGTTGCGGGTAGAACCGCGCGCGCTTCCACTGACCGACGTTGTCGAACACGGCACCGTGCTCGACGTGCCAGGAGTGAATCGAGGTCTGCCGTGCCGGGTCGTAGAGTTCGCCGCGCTGCCGACCGGCCAAGGCGATCAAGGCGACCGGCGTGTACGGGGCGCGGTACGTCGTGGTGCCGATCTCGCCCAACGACGCACTGTGCAGGAGGTTGGCGATGACACCGATGGTGTTGACCGCTGACGTTTTCCCCTGATCGTTCGCCGTGCTGATGGAGGTGTAGCGCTTGACGTGTTCGACGCTGCGCATGCCTGTGCCGGTCGCCCTGGCAACGTCGGCGACCGTGGAATCCCGTTGCAGGTCCACGAAGTGGGTCGTCCAGTCGTGTGGTTCACCGTCGAGCGCGGGCACGAGCCAGATCGATCGAGCAGCGGCAGACGGGATCGCCGGCGCCCTCGGAACCCGTGACTCCGGCGCCGAGAATCCTGTAGTCGTGACCGCGGCAATGCCGGCAGCGGCGCCTTCCGCCAGGCCGTCTGCCAACGAGTAGGTGCCGTTGGCCGCCCCGACCACCTGCTGGTCCCGAACGGCACCGGACGGAACGAAGGCGGCGAGTTCATCATCCCAGCGCAGTTTGCCCTGCCGTTGGCTGTGCAAGTGAACGACGGGGCTGTAACCGCCGGACACGGCGAGCAGGTCGCACTCCAACGACTCCACCACGCCATCCAGCGTGTTGTCAGCCCGCAGGCCTCCGATCAGCACGCCCGTCAGACGCTGCGCACCGCTGCCCGCCACCACCACACTATTGGTCAACACGCGCACCGACGTCCCACTGACGACCTCGGCAGCCCGGGCCGAGAGCGCCGGGCGTGTGTCTGCGATCGCCACGACGTCCACTCCCGCGAGCTTCAGATCGACCGCCAGGTCGTAAACACTGTCATTGGTGGTCGATATGACCACCTTGGAACCGGCCGCGACCCCGTAACGGTTCAGGTAGGTGCGCACCGCCGAAGCGAGCATCACGCCGGGCAGGTCGTTGTTCGCGAACACCAACGTGCGCTCGTGCGCGCCTGTCGCCAGGATGACCTGGCGCGCGCGGATATGCCACATGCGCTGGCGTGATACCTTTCGCGGTGCTGCCGCGCCAAGATGATCGGTGCGACGTTGGAGTGCAACCAGATAGTTGCCGTCATAGCTGCCGAACACGGTCGTGCGGCTCAGCAGCGTGCAGTCCGGCTGGGCTGTGAGCTCCTGCACTGCCTCGCCGACCCAGTCGGCGGCCATTGTGCCGTCGATGGTTTCCGAACGCGCTGACAACAGCGAGCCGCCGAATTCGGGTTGCTCGTCGATGACCATCACCCGAGCGCCACTCTGTGCGGCCGCAAGCGCAGCCGCCAGCCCGGCGGGGCCCGCGCCCACCACGAGAACGTCAGTGTGAACGTACTTCTTGTCGTAGATCGATTGGTCTTCAGTGGGATCGAGTCGCCCGACACCGGAGAGCGTTTCGGCATCCAACCCGTCGAAGAGCTCGACAGTGGTTGCCGGAAGCATCGATTCGGCACATTGGCCGTTGACCCTGATGAGCGCGTTCGGCTCTTCAACACCGGCGGTCACGATGCCGCGTGGTCGCCCCCGATAGATCGAGTCGCCGACGGCGATGACGCCGTTGGCCAGCAGCGCGGATGCGACCGTGTCACCCGGATGCCCACTCAAAGGCCGGCCGTCGACCGCGAAGCCGAGCGACGACGCACGATCGATCCGGCCACCCGCTGGCAACCGCCTCGGCCCCGCACTCAGCTGCCCCGCACTCAGCTGCCCCGCATTCATCTCCTCGGGTCTCATCGGATGCCTCCGCTGGTCTCGAGAACCGGTCGGTCCTGCCCCATCGGGTAGACGGCGAGGATCTCGTAGCTGACGGTGTCGCGCACGACATTGAACCAGCGCCTGCAGCCGGCTGAGTGCACCCAGCGTTCCGCGAACGGACCCATCGGATTGTCACGATAGAACAGATACTCTGCCCACTGCTCGTCGGTGAGCTCGTCTTCTGCCGCGGGGAATGGGATGTGCGCCTGGCCACCGTAGTGGTATTCGGTTTCGTCGCGCGGGCCGCAATAGGGGCACGGGATCAGCAGCATGAGATTCTCCTAGTGAGCCACGGCAGCAGCGCCGTGTTCGTCGATCAGGGCGCCAGATACGAATCGCTCCAACCCGTACGCGCGGTTCAGCGGGTGCGGTTCGCCGGTCGCGATGGTGTGGGCGAACGTCCAACCGGCCGCCGGCGTCGCCTTGAACCCGCCCGTTCCCCAGCCGCAATTCACGAACAAGTTTTCGACCGGCGTCGTGCTGATCACCGGCGAAGCATCCGGTGTGACATCCACGATGCCGCCCCACGTGCGCAACACGTGGGCTCGAGCGAAGATCGGAAACAGCTCGACCGCGGCCGCCATCTGACTCTCGATCACATGGAACGAGCCGCGTTGCCCGTAACCGTTGTATGTATCGATGCCGGCACCCATCACCAACTCGCCCTTGTGCGCTTGCGACACATAGACGTGCACGTGGTTCGACATCACCACGGTCGGGTGCACCTGCACGTTCAATTCAGAGACCAGAGCCTGTAGCGGATGCGACTGGATCGGCAGGCGGAAACCGGCCC
>Ga0208357_1001022_pt1 | contig 21211 bp, 18 predicted proteins | sample NGESurdeep092012_6_FD_184487 | JGI IMG/M metagenome (GOLD analysis project Ga0208357, IMG submission 184487) | Arctic peat soil microbial communities from Barrow, Alaska - NGEE Surface sample F52-2 deep-092012 (SPAdes) | ecosystem: Environmental > Terrestrial > Soil > Wetlands > Peat ... | reverse complement strand
CCCGCAACAGCCGGGCGCGCTGATGAACCGGCATCGCGGCCATCTCCCGCCGCGCGCTCGCGGCGATGGAGACGGCGTCGGAGACCGTGCCTGCGTCGGCGTTGCCGATCTGGGCGAAGACCCGGCCCGCATAGGGCTCGACGAGATCGGTAAACTCAGCCACCTCGACATGCCGGCCCCCGATGAAGGGGAGCAGCCGCACGGAGTCGTTTTCCATCGTCGTCACCGCCAGCCGTAGTCGGGAACCGGGCCTGCCAGCGGCGGCAGGTCCCAGCTACCGGTCGCGGGTGCCGTGGTAACGGAGTCGACCCGCACGTCGAGGACGGTCGGCCGATCCGACTTGATGGCGGCCTCCACGGCGTCCGCTACCTCGTCGGGGCTGTCGATGCGAGCGCCGTCCGCGCCCATCGCCCGGGCGATCGCCGAGATGTCCGTGCTGAAAAGCTCGCCGGTCGCGCTGTGCCGGAACCGGGTGGCGATCTCCCGGTCGGGGCCAAAGAAGGTTGCCTGCTGACCGCGGATAGAGCCGTACCCAGTGTTGTTCCACACCACCCAGACGGCGGGGATGTCGTACTCGACGGCGGTCGCCACCGCGTTGGCGTGCATCAGGAAGCAGCCGTCGCCGCAGACGGTGACCGCCGGGCTTCCCGGCGCGGCGAGCTTGGCGCCAATGACGCCGCCGACGCCGAACCCCATCGCGGCGAACCCCCACGCCTGGAGCAGCCGCCCGCGCGGTGGCGCGGCGAATTGCTGAAGCAGCCAGTTGTGGTGAATGCCCACGTCAGCAAGGACGATAGCGTCGTCGGGGATGGCGCGCTGCAGTTCGGCGACGAGCCGGTCCGGCCTGATGGGCACCGCCGAGTCGGACTGCCTGGCCGCGATGTCCGCCTCCCACTGCCGCTTCCAGGCCAGCGTCTCGCGCAGCCATGAATCGCGGACCGGCGGCGGATCGCCGGTGACCGTGGCGAGCAGCCCCGCTGCGAACTCCGCGGCGTCCGCGATGACCGCTAGGTCGGGCTGGTAATTCCGGCCGAACTCCTGCGGGTCGATGTCCACGTGGATGAGCCGCGAGAGCGGGAAGCTGTAGGTGACCCCGGGGAGCCACGAGCTGGTCGCCCGGTCATCGAAGCGGGTACCGAGCGCGAGGATCACGTCGGCGCTGCGAGCCGCCTTGTTCGCGGCGTACGTCCCGTTCCTGCCGGTCGGACCGAGGCACAGGTCGTCCGACTCGTCGAGCACGCCCTTGCCGAGCGGCGTCGTCACCACCGGAATCCTCAGCCCCGCCGCCAGCTCGCGGATCAGCGTCCGGGCACGCGGCGCCATGGCCCCGCCGCCCGCCACGATGACCGGGCGCTCGGCGGTGGCGAGCAGCTCGGCCGCTTGGCGCAGCGCCTGCGCGGATGGCGCCGGGGGCGCAACGACCTCAGGGCGCCACAGCGGCACCTCCGCCTCCTCGCCGAGCTCCTCGACGAAGACGTTGAGCGGCACGTCGAGGTTGACCGGCCCGGGACGGCCCGAAGTCATCAGGGAGAACGCCTGGCTCAGCATGACCGGCAGCATCTCCGGCCGGACCGCCTGGAAGCTCCGCTTGACGTAGTGCCTGATCGCCCCTGGGAAGTCGCCCTGGAAGTACTTGCCCGACTCCTGGAACGGGCCCCGGTTGAACTGCGACGTCGGCACGTTCCCGGTGATCGCGAGCATCGCCGACGAGTCGTACATCGCGCCCGCGATGGCCATCATGATGTTCACCGAACCTGGCCCGCAGGAGGTGTAGGTCGCGATCGGCCGACCGGTCACCCGGTAGTACGCATCCGCGATGAATCCGGCCACGCGCTCGTCGTGAGCGGCGATGGTCGTGATGTCGGCCTGCCGGTCGTAGGCGGCGTCAAGGAGCCCGAGGATTCCGTGCCCGCAGACGCCTACGAGGTAGGGAACCCGCTGCTTAACGAGATAGTCAACGATTACGTCCGCGCCGCGACGACCCATGCGCACCCCTCAGTTATGGCATTGCATACCGCTGTACACAGCACAGTAGAAGCGGGTTCATGAGGTGTCAAGAATCCGGTTTCTCGGCGGATGCCCGCTTCTCAGCGCGAGGTAAGCTCCGTCGCGCCGTTCCTGATCATGTCGATCCGCACGTCGCGGGACGCCTTCATGTGTCGGCTCGCTACCTCGGCGGCACGGTCGGGATCCCTGTCGCGGATCGCCTCGAGGATCTGCTGGTGCTCGTCAAGCGCTTCCTCCCAACGCCCATGCCGCTGGTAGGTGGTGGCCGGATAACGGCGCAGGTGAACGGCGAGGCGCTCAAGGAGGTCCTCAAGTGTACGGTTGCGCGCGGCCTGCCAGATGGCGCGGTGGAAAGAGCGGTTGATCCCAGCGAGTTCGGGCGGGGGCGCCCCCTTCGCCTCCGCCATGCTTGCGAAGATCCGGTCCAGGGTGGCCAGGTCGTAGTCACTCCGCTTTGTGGCCGCGTCCCTGGCGGCGGCCGCCTCAAGGATGGTGCGCACCCCGTAGATCTCGAGTACCTCTTCGGAACTCGTCTGCCGCACCCGCATCCCGCGGTTGACCCGCTCAAGAACCCCGTCCTGCTCAAGCATCCGTAGCGCCTCGCGGATCGGTGTCCTACTGACGCCGAAGCGCTTGCCGAGCGCGGTCTCGACCAGTATCTCGCCGGGCCGGAGATTGCCCTCAAGCACTTCCTCGAGCAGCTGATGGTAGAGCGACGGCACTGTGGCCCCCTGTCATTCCTCGTCCGGCCCTTACCTCCCGCCCTCCCGGGCCAGACGGCTCCGAGGGGCGCGGCGGACCCCTGCCCCGATGATAGTCAGCCGCGTGCGCAGCCGTATACACGTGTTCAGATGGGTCAGTAATCGTAATATTTCAGAAATGTTACTGAAATGAGATATCGGTCGTGTACCCGCCACCGAGTCCAATTTTAGGGGCTTGTCGATGATCTTGACGCAGTGCATACTGCGGTATACCGTCGGGTTAGTTTCGAACGCATAGCCGCTTTCGTAGTCCTTTGCGGGCAAAAATTAGACCCGTTGACCCCGTGCGCGCCCGTATGCGCTCGATTGATGCGGAGGGGCTAGATGAAACGCAGAATCCACCCGCGATCCGCCCTCGACAATCCATCGGCCCCGGTGCCCTGCCTGCGCGCCGGGCATCCGCGAACGGCACGGCCATCCCGGCGCCGGCCGCCGGGCGGCCCGCCCGCGGGCGCAGGCCGCCCGTCTCGTGTACCCGCGCCTCATCGAAGGTCAGGGAAGACCCATGAATAACTTGCTCCTCGGAGTCGGGTTCGGCCTGGTGACAGCGGCCATTCTCGCTCTCGCCACCGTTCCCCTTTCGCTCCAGATGAGCGTGGCCCGCATTCCGAACTTCGCGCACGGGGAGTTCCTGACGGTCGGGGCGTACGCCGCTTACTTGGTCAACGAGCACGGCGGCAACTTCTGGTTGTGCGCCCTGGCCGCTGCGGCCGCCGGCGGCGGCGTCGCCTTCCTAATGAATGCCCTGCTGCTCCAGCCGTTCGCGCGGCGCAAGCCCAAGCTGCTTATCCTCTTCATCCTTACCATCGCGGCCAGCCTGATCATCCAGAACCTGATCTTGCTGTTCTTCGGCGGCAACAGCCTCTCCTACAACCTGCCGCAGAGCGCGCCGCACAAGATCGGGCCGCTCTTGCTCACCAGCCTCAACCTGCTCACCATCGGCCTTGCGATCGTGCTGATGATCGCGGTACACGTCCTGCTGAAATACACCAAATTCGGCAAGGCACAGCGAGCGGTGTCCGACAGCAGGGACCTGGCTCGGGTCACCGGCATCAACAGTGAGGGCGTCATCCGCCTGACCTGGCTGATCGACGGCACTATCGCGGGCTTCGCCGGGTTCCTGCTCGGAATCAGCTCGGGGACGCTCTCCCCGACCCTCGGGCAGGGCTACCTGCTCGTGATCTTCGCCGCGGCCATCCTCGGCGGCATCGGCAAGCCCTACGGCGCGATGGCCGGAGCGCTCGTCATCGGCCTGGCCATGGAGATCAGCGCGCTGTATATCCCCTCCTCCTATAAGGAAGCCGTGGCGTTCGGCCTGCTGATCCTCACCCTGCTGGTGCGGCCGAACGGCATCTTCGCCGCGCCCAGGGCCTCCGGAGCGGCAGGAGCGACAGCATGAACCAGTACCTAGTCGGACTCGCGACCACCGGCGTTATCTTTGCGATCATCGCGCTCGCGCTCAACGTGCGCTGGGGCTGGGCGGGCGAGTTCGACATCGCCCTGTTCGCCTTCGTGGCGATCGGCGCCTACGTCTACTCGGTCATCACGCTGCCGCCGAGCAACCTGCCCCCGCCCGGCGGCTACATCCTGGGACTGCGCTGGCCGTTCCTGATCGGCGTGATCGCCGCCGTGATAATCGCCGGGCTGCTGTCGGCCATAGCCGGGGCGGTCGCGCTGAGAAAGCTGCGCGACGACTACTTCGGCATCACGACGCTGGCCATCGCCCTCATCCTGGCCTTGGTCATCGGCCAGTACACCCCGCTGTTCGACGGCTATGAGGGGCTCTACGGGATGCCGCAGCCCCTCTCCTCGGTCGGCGCTCTGGGGCCGGACGGCGGCAACTACCTCATCATCTGCATCATCGCGCTGATCGTGACCTACCTGGTCCTCGAACGGCTGGTCAAGAGCCCGTTCGGCCGGACCGTGCGCTCCGTCCGTGAGGACGACACCGCCTCGGCCGCCTTCGGCCGGAACGTGTACCAGGTGAAGCTCAAGGCCTACATCCTCGGTGGCTGTGTGGCCGGTCTTGGCGGCGCACTGCTCGCCGCGTACATCACCGCCTTCAACCCCTACGGCTGGACCCCTACGGAAACCTTCCTCATCTACGCGGCGATCTTCATCGGCGGCACGGGCAACTCCCTCGGCGTGATCATCGGCGCGTTCTTCGTCGAGGTCGGGATCCAGGAGGTCACCCGGTACATCCCGCAGATCGGGAGCAACGCCTCCAGCGGCGATGCGATCAGGCTGGTTGTGATCGGGCTGCTGATCGTCGCGATCCTGTGGTTTCGTCCGCAGGGCATCCTCCCCGAGCGACGGGCAAGAGACCGGCTGGCCGTAGCGGGATCCGGCGCCGGGCTCCTGACGGTACCCGGCTGGGCCGCGCGGTTCACGCCGCCACGGTTCCGTCAGGCGCCGCGGTGGGCGGAGCCGGCCAGCGCGGCCGCGGCCGCCCAGTTCACCGCGGAGCCAGCCGAGGTACCCGCGCAAGCCATGGCGCTGACCTTCCGCTCTCCGCTCCTGGTCAGCGTTTCCGGCGAAGCCGGCCCGGCAGGCGCAGTAGGCGCGGTAGCGGACGATCCGGTGTCGCTTCGGGTCAGCAACGTGGTGCGGGCCTTCGGGGGCGTCCGGGCGGTGGACGGCGCCAGCTTCGAGGTGCGCCGAGGCTCGCTCACCGGGCTCATCGGTCCGAATGGTGCCGGCAAGAGCACGATGATCAACCTGATCTCCGGCTTCGACGCGCCGGATTCCGGCGTCATCGAATTCGACGGCAAGCGCATCGACGGCAAGCCGGCGCACGCCGTGGCCCGGCTCGGGCTGATGCGCAGCTTCCAGACGCCCCGGGAGTGGGGCGGACTGACCGTCATGGACAACATGCTTCTGTCCGCTCCGGTCGAAGGGCGGGACGCGGTCTGGCGCGGGCTGCTGACCGCACGCCGGTTGAAAGCGGCCGAGAACGCCGACCGGGTGCGCGCGAGGGAGTTGCTCGACGCGGTCGGCCTGCTGCGGCTGAAGGACGAGCCCGCCGGGAACCTGAGCGGCGGCCAGAAGCGGCTGCTCGAGTTCGCGCGGCTCGCCGCCGCCAGCCCGCGGCTGGTGCTGCTCGACGAGCCGCAGGCCGGAGTTAACCCGGTGCTGAGGGAGCGGATGAGTGACCTCATCCTCGCCATGGTGGAGGCCGACATCACCGTGCTCATGGTGGAGCACAACCTGCCGTTCCTCGAACGCCTCTGCGGCCACATCATCGTCATGGCCCTCGGCCAGACCATCGCGTCCGGTTCGATGGCGGAACTGCGCGCGAACCGCGACGTCGTGGACGCCTACCTAGGTCAGGAGCACGTCGCCGATGTCTGAGCTGCCGCAATCTAACCCGTCCGCGCCCGGGTCGCCCGTCGCCGGCGAGCCATACCTGGTGATCAAGGACCTCACGGCCGGCTACGGCGGGCCGCCGATCATTGAGGGAGTAACCCTAGAGGCCAGGGCCGCCTCCATCACGGCGATCGTGGGACCCAACGGAGCGGGGAAGTCGACCCTGATGAAGACCATCGCCGGGGTCATCAAGCCGTCGAGCGGCGAGATCCAGATCTGCGGTCAGGCCGCCACCGGCTTGACCGCGGACAAGCTAGTCCGCCGGGGCATGGCCTACGTGCCGCAGGTCGCCAACGTGTTCCCCTCGTTGACCGTGTACGAGAACCTCGAGATGGGCGGGTACACCAGCAGGTCCGGGGTCAAGGCCAGGATCGAGGAGCTGTACGAGCTGTTCCCCGACCTGCGCCGCGCCGCCCGGCGGCCGGCCAGGACGCTGAGCGGCGGCCAGCGGAACATGCTGGCAATGGCCCGCGGCCTCATGTCCCGTCCCAAGGTCCTGCTGGTGGACGAGCCCACGGCGGGGATGGCGCCGAAGTTCGAGACGGCGGTGTGGGAGCACATCATCCAGGTCCGGCAGACCGGCGTCGCGGTGGTCGTCGTCGAGCAGAACACCCGCCGCACCCTCAGCCACGCCGACTGGGCCTACGTGCTCGTGCTCGGCAAGAACCGGCTGTCCGGTCCCCCAGCGCAGCTGCTTAACGACGAGGAGGTGGTCTCGCTTTACATCGGCGGAGGCGCATGACCGTGCGCCTGCGCCGCCTCAGCTAACTCAACGAGGAGACAAATGATGTCCGTCCTGAAAATACCGGGAACAACCCGTGCCTGTCTATGCGTCGCGGTCGCCGCGTCGCTGGCCGGCCTGACAGCATGTGCGTCGTCGCCGGGTTCCGGCGGAGGAGCAAGTACGTCGCCGATCACCTTCGGGGTGCTGCACCCCTTCACCGGCGCCTACGCGTCCGTCGGCGAGGCCGCCCTCCAGGGCGTCACCGTCGCGGCCAGCGAAATCAACGCCAACGGCGGCATCCTCGGGCGCAAGCTCGAGATCGTGCACGCCGACACGCTCGGCGACCCCGTGGACGCCGTGCCCGCAGCCGAGCAGATGATCGCGGCGAGCCACCCGGTGGGCATCATCGGCCCGGGCGGTCTCGAGATCGGGGCGATCCAGCGGATCCTGGACGCCGACAAGATCCCGTTCGAGTTCGAGGGCGGCGACACCGCCTACGACAACACGACCGACCCTATGCTCTGGCGGGACAGCCCCTCCGACCTCCAGGAGGGGGTGGCGATGGCGGTATGGGCGCTTGAGCATGGCGAGAAGCGGGCCGCGTTCATGATGTCGACCATCACCACCGCGCAGGACTTCATCCCCTACATCGAGGCTGCCTACAAGGCAGGCGGGGGCACGATCGTGGCCAACGAGTCGCTCACCCCCGGCCTTACCTCGTTTCGGACCGAGGCGCTGAAGGTATCGCAGGCGAAGCCGCAGGTGATCTTCAGCCAGATGGAGCCCCCGACCGCCGCGGTCCTGACCCAGGACTTCAAGGAAATCGACAACCTCGCCATCCCGATCATCGCCAGCGACACCAGCGCCGCGGCCGAGTGGATCAAGGCCGTCACCCCCGCAGTCGCCAACAAGGCCGTGCTGTCGGCGGAGGGGGCCTCGGCCACCTCACCGGCCAACGCGGTCTTCATGAAGTACTTCAACCAGGACTTCAAGGGCCAGCAGCCGCTCGCGAGCGCGACGTACTCCTACGACGCCACCATCGCGCTCGCGCTGGCCATCGATAAGGCCGGGACCACCGTCGGCACGACCTACGCCAAGGACATCCCGCTTGTGACCTCCGCGCCGGGAACGGTCGTCTACGACTACAAGACGGCACTGGCCGACCTGAAGGCGGGCATGAAGATCAACTACGACGGCGCGAGCGGGGACATGGACTACAACCAGTTCCACAACGTGTTCGGTCCGTACGAGCTCGTTCGGTCCAGCCTGAGCGGAGTAGAGCAGGTCGTCGGCACCGTCTCCGCGGCCCAGCTAGAGAAAGCCACTCCGAAGGGCGAGTGACCGCCTGGGGCTGCCCGGCCGGCCAGGCCGCCGGCCGGGCAGCCGCATGACCGGGAGCAGCGCGGCCTGAAAGAGCAAGGCGCGTCCGTTCGGGAGAACCAAGATCTTCATCCCGAACGGACGCGTGGCTGCGCGCTTTCCCCGCATGACAGCGGCCCCGGCCGCGGCTAAGCCGCTACGGCGACCACCGGGTTGGTAAGCGGCTCGAACCCGCTGATCCGGCATTCGGCCACGTCGCCCGGGGCCAGGACCACGGCACCGGGTGTGCCGGTGGAGACCACGTCGCCGGGCTCGAGCGGCATGACCTGGCTGATGAAGGCGAGGAGCCGGGCCGGGGCGAACCGCATGTCCGCTACCGGGGCGGAGCGGACGAGGACGCCGTTCAGGTAGGTGGCCACCTCTACCTGGGACAGCGAGCCCAGGTGAGCGAGCGGGATGAGCTGGCCGCCGAGCGAGAAGAATCCGGGGAAGTTCTTCGACAGGGTCAGCAGCCGGGAGTCCATCTGGAGCACGTCCTCGGCTGTCTGGTCTAGGACGCAGCAGCCGCCCGCCACGTAATCTAGGGCCGCTGACTCGGATACCTGGTACATCCGGCGGCTGATCACCAGGCCGAGCTCGGCCTCGGCGGTCACGCGCTGGCTCAGCGGCGGCAGCGGGATGGGCTCGCCGGGGCCGATGAGCGTGTGGCCGCCCTTGAAGAAGAGCGTGGGCAGATCGGTCGGCCGGGCGGCGAGATCGGCCGCGTGCTTGAGGTAGTTCAGGCCGACCCCGATGATGGTGCCGGGACGGCCGGGCGCAGCGGTCACAGCCTCACGCTCCGTCCGCCGCGGCGCTTACCGCCGCCGCGGCGCCGGCGATCCGGCCGAACACCGCGCCCGCCGTGAGTCCGCTGCCGCCGGGGTAATTGAAGTAGAACAGGCCGCCGACCAGCTCACCGCATGCGTACAGGCCAGGAATCGCGTTGCCTTCCTCAGCGAGCACGTTCGCGGTGCGCGGATCGATCGCGAGCCCGCCGAACGTGAAGGTTATGCCGCAGGTGATCTGATACGCCTCGAATGGGGGAGCGTCGAGCACGTTGGCCCAGTTCGACTTGCGCGGGGTGATGCCGTCGGTGCCCCGGCCGTCCTTGACGTTGGGGTTGAACGGGATCCCGACTTGCACGGCCTCGTTGTAACGCTTCACAGTGTCGAGGAAACCGGCCGGGTCAACGCCGTCCAGCTTGCGGGCCAGGTCTTCGAGCGTATCGGCGGTCACCTTGGTGATCTCCCTGATGCGGTACTCGTCGCGAAGCAGGCTCTTGACCTTGGCGTCGAATATCTGCCAGGCAAACTGCCGGGGCTGCTGCAGGACCTCCCGGCCGTACCGGGCGTAGGTGAGATTTCGGAAGTCGGCGCCCTCGTCCACGAAGCGCTTGCCGTCCGCGTTCACCATGATCCCGAACGGGTAGCTGTGCTTCTGGAAGCCATCGCCGATCTCGCGGTCACCGAACTCAGGGGCGTTCCTGTCCCAGCCGACGGCGTGGCAGCCGGACCAGTTGCCGGTCGCCCGCGCGCCGATGTCGAGCGCCATCTGAATGCCATCGCCAGTGTTGAAGCGGGTCCCGCGCACTTTGGCGAGATCCCAGCCGGGACCGAGGTAGCGGGTCCGCCACGCGGCATTGGCCTGGAAACCGCCGCTGGCGAGCACCACCGCATCCGTGGGAATGTCTTCCGTCGTCCCGTCATTGTGCCGCACCCGCACGCCCGCCAGCCGGCCGGCGTGCTGGGTCAGGGCGATGGCGCGAGTCTCATAGCGGACGGTGATCCCGGCGCGCTCGGCCGTGCCCCAGAGGGCGTCGACCAGACCGCGACCGCCGCCCACCGCCTCGACGGTGAGGCCGCCCCAGAACTTGTACCGTCCGTCGACTTTGAACGCCTGGCGATGGTAGGTCGGGATGAAGCGCACCCCTTTCGTCCGCATCCACTCCAGGGTGGGCAAGCTGCGGGTGACGAGGGTCTCGGTTAGATCCGGGTCGCAGCGGGACTCGGTGACCCGGGCCATGTCGTCGTAGAAGGCATCGGCTGGGTACGTGCCGAAATCGCTAGTCTCCCATTCCGCCGAGGTGAGATCCGGCATGAGAAGACGCAGGTCATCGGGGCCGTCGTAGGTGACACGCATCGCGCCGGCGGTGAACGCGCTGTTCCCGCCGCGTTCCGCCTGCGGGGCGCGCTCGATCAGCGTGACATCAGCGCCCTGCTCGGCGGCGGCGAGCGCTGCGCACAGACCGGCGTTTCCGGCGCCGACGACAATCACATTCGGCATTACCAGTCCTAGCTTTGAAGGGGGTGCCTTGAAGATCGGGTTCGTCCGAGATCGGGGTCACGGGACAAGCGGCTTGAGCGTCGGCTCAAGCTGAAGGGCGGCGAGCACCTCATCGAGCTCGGCGCGCAGCGCGGCGGACGACGGGTCGCCGATCCTGGTGATCCCGCAGGCGAGGGCGCCGCGCCGCCGCAGTAGTTCCTTTCTGATGCCCAGCCCGATCCCGGGCTGGGCCTCGAAGGCGATGAGCGGCAGGTACCTGGCGAACGTGGCGTACGCCGCAGCGTGGTCGCCCGTGGCCAGGGCCGTTCTGACCTGACGCAGCACCTCTGGATAGGAGAAGCCGGTCATCGTGCCGACGGCACCGCGGCGTAGCTCGAAGTAGCTGGCCGCGCCGCCGAGGCCGCCGAATACCTTGGCGTCAGGTACGTGCGCCAGCAGCGCTGAGATCTTCGTAGCGGTGGGCGGGTCTTCGAGCTTCACGACATCCGTGCGCGCGGCCCGCAGGCACTCGGCGAGGACACTCACTGGGATGAGCACACCGGTCGCGGCCGGCTCGTCCTGGACGATCATCGGCAGCTCGCCGCGCTCGGCGACCTCGGCGAAGAAGCCGGGCAGCGCGTCCGCGGAGCGCAGCAGTGGCGGCGGCGCCACCATGACCGCGCTTGCCCCGCACGCCGCGGCCTGCCTGGCCAGCGCGATGGAGGCATACCGCGCGCTGCTCGACACGCCGACCGCGACCGGGACGTCGCTTGCCGCCTCTACCACCGCGCTGATGACGGCGCCGCGCTCGGCCGTGTCTAGCGCGGACGCCTCGCCCATGACGCCGAGGACGGTCAGGCCCTCGGCGCCCCAGTTGAGGACCGCCTCGGTGAGGGTTTGCTGGCTCGCCAGGTCGAGCGAGCCGTCAGGGCCGAAGGCAGTCGGCATGATGTACCAGGTCCCTGACAGGGCGCCTTCTCGCATTACCGCTGGTCTCCCGCGCCGAACAGCGCGGCGTCGACTGCGGGCAGCTCATCGATCCGCGCCAGCTGATCGAAGGTCGCGACGGCCTGCTCATCGGGCAGGATGCCCGCGGCCGCCGTGCGAAACTTGGCCCTGACGTCGGCCATGCTCAGTGGGTCCTGCGGGTCGCCCAGCGGGACGGCGCGCTGGTCGTGCAGCCGTCGGCCGTCCGTGAGCTCGATATCAACGATGGCGCCGGTACCCTGCACGGTCTTGTCGACCTCGATGGTGACGTTCTCGCGCGCGAAGTGGTCGACCCGGGCGTCCTTCAGCCGCTCGGGGGTGAACTGGTCAAGTCCGCAGGCCCCGTCGGCCAGGATGACGGCGGTGACGAACGGCGCGGAAAGCAGCGCGTGGAATCGGTCATCCCAGGGCAGCGTGCCGTGCATGTCGTAAACGGTGCGGCTGAGCCCGACCCTGACCCGGGCCACGGCGTCAGCCTGCGCGCCCTCGGCCTCAACCAGGTGCAGCAGCGCGGTCGCCACCGACTGGAGCGAGCTCGCGAGCGGCCACGCCCGGAGGCTGAGCTGCTCAAGCTCCCAGCGGTCACCGAGCCCGTCCAGAGCGAGCTCAGGCTTGCCTCCGTTGGAGTAGGTGCCGTACAGGCCGCCGTCGGCGGCGGTCAACACATCTGCGCCGGCCTCGAACCCCGTTTCGGCCAGGGTGGCCGCGATGAAGCCGGACAGCGCCCCACGCGACTGGTGGAACTTGATCGTCGGCGTCCCCCAGTGTGCGAACGTCCCCGCGGACTGGCTGCCTGCCAGCCCGAAGGCATTCCGCATCTGCCGGGCGTCCAGGCCGAGCAGCTTGCCGGCCGCGGCCGCGCCGCCGAATGGGCCCCAGACGCCGGGCGAGTGCCAGCCGTTGGCGCGAAACGCCGGATAGTCGGAGCCCAGGCCAATCCTGCTGGTGATCTCCAGGCCGAGCGCGAACGCGAGCAGGAAGTCCTTGCCCGATGCGCCCTTCTCGGCGGCGACGGCCAGGGCGGGGGGGAAGACCTCGGGCGTCACATGGCACAGAGTGGCCTTGTGCACATCGCAGACGGTCGTCGCGGTGATCAGGTACCCATTGACCAGTGCCGCCCCGCCGGGCGAAAGCGATGGCCGGCCAACGACCGGCGAGTTCCCCGGCCCCGCCACGGTGGCCGCGAGCCGCTCGATCATGGGCACTTCCGAGCTGCGGCCGCCCATCAGCGCACTCGCCACCGTGTCCACCAGGATGACGCGGGCACGCTCGCGGGCGCTGTTGGACAGGTCTTCCAGCCGCGTCGCGACAACGAAGTCCGCGAGCCGCTGGGTCAGGTTCTCTGGCTGCTCTGCCATGGTCACTGTCCGTCCTGTGAGGCTTGTGGGACTTGGGGGATGATGGCTACCGGGCGGGTCGGCGAACCGGTGGCACCGACTAGCTTCAGCGGCAGGCTGACGAACGCGAACTCCCGCACCCTGGTCGCGGCTAGGTCCTCGAGTAGCAGGTTCTCGAAGATCAGGATGCCGGCGCGGGCCAGCAGCAAGGTGTGGTTGGGCAGTGTATGCCCGAGCACGGGATCGGTGTAGCCAGGCAGATCCCAGGACATGTTGTCGGCGCCGACGGCATAGACCTGCCGCTCGACCGCCCACTCGCCGCTGCTCCTGGCCATCCCCCCGCCGGTGATGTAGTCGGGATCGTGCCAGGCGGCGCCCCAGCCGGTGTGGATGAGCAGGACGTCCCCCGGGCGCACGTCGACGCCCTGGTTTTCCGCGGTCGCGGCGAGCTCATCGCGCTCGACGAGATACCTGGGCGGCAGCCGGTCGCCCCTGGCGGCGACGAGGTCGATGAGGACGCCGCGGCGGATGATCGGCGGAAGTGTCTCCGCGGTCAGCGCGGTGAGGCCGCCAGGCCCCTGGTTCGCGGCCGACACGGGGATGCCGCCGAACATCGTCATGTTCTCGGCCTGGTGGCACAGCGCGTCGACGTGGGTGCCGGCGTGGTCGGCGGTCAGGATCATTCCGCCGGCGCTGGTCCGGCTCTCCAGGCCCTCCTCATGGCGCCGGTGCAGCATGAACGTGTAGTTCGGGTTGTTCGCGGGGAACATCGGCATGCCCTGGAAGCGCGGCTGCTCAAGGTCGATGACCCGGGCGTCGGCCAGCTGCGCGACGAGCCCGGATTCCGCCCGGGCGGTGTCCGCGGTCACCGTGCGCCGTCCGCCGCGGCCATTGCCGCGATCTCCTCGTCCGCGACGTTAAGCGCGGCGACGGCCAGGGCCACGCCGGTGTATACGGCCACGTGCTTGAGCACCGCGCCGATCTGCTCCGGCGTGCAGCCGTTGCGCAGCGCCCCCGCGGTATGCAGCCTGACCTCGCCGACCTGGCCCAGCGCCGCGACCAGGCCGATGGTGAGCAGGCTGCGCGTTTGTGGGTCAAGCGCGTCGTCCAGCCACGATTCGCCCCACACCCAGCGGGTCACGAACTGCTGAAACGGTTCGTTCAGGGGCGTGGTCTTGGCCATGACGCGGTCCATGTACTCGTCGCCGAGCACCGCCCGCCGCATGGCCATGGCCTGCTCGAAGTTCTCACTCATTTGCCGGGGTCCTCCTCGGGACGAGGTACGGTACACTGCTGTATACATCGATTGGCGAAGAGGTGTCAAGGAACCAGAAACGGACCCCTCAGGGGGCCCGCGATTTCCAGGGATGGGGGAATCCGGCCGTGGATCTGCAACTAGCCGGACGGGTCTACATCGTGACCGGGGCGACCCGCGGGCTTGGCTTCGCGACGGCGAGGGAGCTCGTTGGCGAAGGGGCGCGGGTACTGATTTCCGGGCGTGATGCAGCGTCGGTAGCCGCCGCCGCGAAGGATCTTAGCGATTCTGGGCACGCGGCGAGCGTGGCCATCGACAACGCTAGCCCCGAGGTGGGGGAGGTGCTCACGGCGGCAGCGCTACGGGAGTTCGGCCGGCTAGACGGGGTTCTCGTGAGCACGGGCGGCCCGCCATCAGGGACCGTCCTCAGCACGCCCGACGAGCACTGGGCCGCTGCGTTCGAGTCGGTCTTCATCGGCGCGCTGCGGGTCGCGCGAGCGGCCGCAGGCGCGCTCGAGCCGGGCGGCGTGATCGGGTTCGTGCTCTCGTCGTCGGTGAAGTCACCGGTCGGCGGGCTCGCGACCTCCAACGGCCTCCGTCCCGGCCTGGCGATGGTAGCGAAGCAGCTGGCTGATGAGCTCGGCCCGGACGGCATCAGAGTTCTCGGCCTCCTGCCCGGCCGGATCTCGACAGCACGGACCGCGGAACTCGACGAACGCACGCCCGGACGGCGCGCGGTCGCCGAGGCCACTATCCCCCTCCGGCGCTACGGCACGCCCGAGGAATTCGGCCGGGTCGCGGCGTTTCTGCTGTCTCCCGCCGCGTCCTATCTGACCGGGCTCGTGGTGCCGGTGGATGGCGGCATGCTGCGCTCCCTGTGACGTTTGGACATCCTCATGAGAACGGCACTCGGCTACCGAGGGCCGTCCCGGCTTCTAGAAATGTGTGGAGCTAAAGCTTGCTATTTAACCTGCCTGCCTGCGGGTCTTCTCCTTCGGTTCAGGGCTCGGCCAAGATGCGCGAGATTCTTGAGCTCACCACGCAAGCCGGCATCACGTTGCGGCTCGCCCGAGTGAAGCCGGCCGTGCGCGACCTGCTCGTGCTCGACGGCGTCCTCGCTCGCATCGGTGAGGAGAACACCCACGGAAACGTCGATCACGCGGTGGCGGCCCAGATGGCGGCAAAGGGAGGCCGCCGCGTAGACCTCTGATCAGCCTGCGCTGGGGTGGACGGTTGTCCTGCGGCGCCAGCCGGCCGGAAGGCGGCTACACGGACGCGTCCGAACTCATCGGCTGTGGGAGCAGATCTCGCGGGCCAGTGCCGCGCACCGACCGGGCGGCGGACGGCCGTCTTGCCTGGTGGGCGGGTGTACTGACTCCTGCTAGCGTGACCCTTGCACCTTCAGACCTGACCACACATCGTCTCTGATCTGCGGAAACGCACCAAGTGGATCCGTCGTGGCAGACTGCTCGAAGTGCATAGCGCGGCCGTAGCGCTCTGAGCTTCACGTGCCGGACCGGACTCTTCTGGCTTCACCACGGCTGCACGGCGGTATCACCGTCGAAGGTATCCTTGAATCTTAGATTCTTTTACGCTCCAGCGTCTAGGTGGACTGACCAACCGTCCTGTACAGAGAGTTGGCGGGCAAGTGAGCGACGTACCGGCCCGCGCGCTGTTTCATACCGCCCCGCGCTGTGTGGAGATCAGGGAATTGCCCACACCGCGGCCTGCAGCCGGTGAGGTCCTTGTCCGCACCCTGAGCTCCGGCATCAGCGGCGGCACCGAACGGCTGGTGTACCGCGGCGAGATCCCGGCCGACCTGGCGCTTGACGACACGATCGACGCGCTCGGCGGCACCTTCTCCTACCCCTTCGCCTATGGATATGCATGCGTCGGCGAAGTGGCGGGGTCCGGCCAGAGGGTCTTCGCGTTCCATCCGCACCAGGACGTATTTACGGCGCAGTCTGATGAACTGGTTCCGCTGCCCGCTGTCGATCCCGCCGCCGCGACCTTGTTTCCCCTGGTCGAGACGGCGCTGCAAGTGACGCTTGACGCCGGGAGCGGTTATCGCGACCGGGTCGTCGTGCTTGGCGCGGGCGTGCTCGGGCTGCTGACCGGCCTGCTGTTGCAGCGCGCTGGGTGGCGGCCGCTGATTGCCGAGCCGCAGGAGTGGCGGCGCGCCATCGCCAGCAGCGTCGGTGTCTCCGCCGTAGCACCAGCGGAGTTGCTGAAGGAGGAGGTTCCGCTGGTCATTGACGCCAGCGGTAACCCGGATGCACCGGCGATGGCGCTGAACATGCTGGCCCACGAGGGAACCCTGCTGATCGCGTCGTGGTTCGGCACTAAACCCGTGGTGCTGCCGCTAGGCGGCGCCTTCCACCGGCGGCGCCTGACGATCCGCAGCACTCAGGTCTCCACCGTGCCAGCCCGCCAGTCAGGGACCTGGACCCGGTCCCGGCGCCGCCAGGAAACCGTTGCGCTCATGACCGAACTACCGTTGGCGCGGCTGTGCACCGACGTCTTCGACTTTGGCGACGCCGCTGAGGCGTTCCGAGCTGTGGACCAGGGAAAACCCGGGCTGATGCATGCCGTTCTCAACTATGACAGGAGTGCTGCTGGTGACCTGTGAAGTCGGGCTGAGCCGAAGCGTCCGTGCCTTCCACATCATGCCGGGAATGCCTGGACCAGAGGGGCAACTCCATGATCACGACTACCGGATCGAGATCGTCGTGGACCGCGAGCAACTCGATGAGCGCGGCATGGTCTGTGATCTGGATGTTCTGGAAGCGGCGCTCACCGAGCTGACCAGCCGGGTCGATGGCCGCAACCTGGAGGAGATACGCCCGGCTGAGGCCGAAGCGGTCACCGTCGAGGTGTTCGCCCGCTGGGTGCACGACACTCTCTCGCCCATCGTCCTCGCCGCAGGCGGCGAGACCTTGGCGGTACGGGTGTGGGAGACGGCTGTCGCATTTGGCGGATACCGCGCCCGGCTCGCTGGCTGAACCAGTCAGTCAGGGAAGGTGGCTGGTGTCATTGACGCAGTGGACGGCGGCAAATTCGCGGCCGTTCCACTGGATTTTGCTGATGCAGGCGGAGCCGAGATACAGCCGGTAAATGGTGTCGAGCGGCACGCCCAGCGCCCGGCACAGCAGGATCTTTATCGGGCTGATGTGACTCACCACCAGGACGGTCTGGCCGCTGTAGTCCCGCAGCAGCCGCTCACAGGCCCGGTTTACCCGCTGCGCGGCGTCGGCGAAGCTCTCCCCGCCCGGCGGGGGCTGTTCGGGGTCGCGCCGCCAGAGTGCCACGGCCGCGGGCCAACGCTGCTGGATTTCGGCCAGGGTGAAGCCGTCCCAGTCGCCGAAGTCGGTTTCACGGAGATCATCATCGATGACTGTGGTCAGGCCCAGCTCGGCCGCCGCGATGGCGGCGGTGTCGACAGCACGCCGCAGTGGGGAACTGACCACGGCGTCGATTGGGGCACCAGCGGCCAGGCGGCAGGCGGCGGCCTTGGCCTGTCGGGTTCCGCTGGCGCTGAGCGGGAGGTCACGCTGTCCGCTGAAGCGGTGTTCGGGTGACAGCCGGGTATCACCGTGCCTCAGCAGAATGGTGGTGGTGGGATCCGCCGTGGGGTTATCCCAGCCCAGTGTCATGGATGTCACCGCCCCGAGGTCCCGCTCACCGCGGTTGCCGGGGTCTTGCTGCTGAAGGTGTTGAGGAACTGATTGCGGAAGGCGTCCATGGGCTCGAGCGGAGCGCTAGGAGCAGGCAGCAGCCCGTTCTGCCAGTGCCAGGAGGACATCTGCTTGAGTACCGAAGGGGCGCGGGTGATGATCGAGATCGGCACGTCGTGGGTGGCCCCGGAGCCGCTGACAGAGGTGTGAGGCTGGTGGTCGCCCATCAGGATGAGCACCAGGTTCGGGTCGTTCAGCTCAGTAACCCACGAAGTGAGGGCAGTCATCGAGTATTGGACTGACTGGCCGTAGAACTGCTTCGTGGTGTTGCTGCGCAAGACCTGCGTCGGGGATTCGCTCTTCGCGGGCTGGTCGTCGAATATCGAGCCGTTGCCGACCTTGTTCCAGGGCACCATGGTCGGCAGCGGGGCCCAGGGTATGTGCGAGGAGGTCAGGTCGATCTCGCCCATCACTGGCTTGTGGCCGGGGGTCAGCTCAAGCCGCTGGAACTCGGCCAGGGTGTACTGGTCGGGCATTGCCGAGTAGCTGAAGGTTGGGCCGTGGTAGCCGACGTTGAGCCGGTTGTAGGTCTGGGCGTAGTGGTAGAAGGTCGTACCGGGGACCCAGGTCGTGTTGTCCGATGGGTCGTCGGCGACCGTATGCCACCCGGCCTTGTCGAAGGCGTCGCTGAGAGTGAAGCGCTGGCTGTCGAGGAGCTCGTCATACCGCTGGTTGCTGTCGACCCAGAGTCCTGACTGCAGGGTGGAGTGCGCCAGCCAGCTGATCCCGCCGAAGGTCGGGGAGGAGAGCCAGGCGCTCTGCGTGGACCAGCCGGCGCTGGTCAGCATGCCGTTCTGCTTGCGCAGGACGGCGTCGACGCCCGGCGAGAAGCTTGAGCCCTGGACGGCGACCTGCCCGTAGCTTTCGACGAAGACGACGATAACGTCCTTGCCGTGCAGTCCGGTCAGCAGGTTCGAGGCGGGGACGGAGGCCTCGGGGTCGGGGCTGCGGGTGGCGGCCTCGAAGACACGCGGGTCGGCGATCGCGGCCTGGGCGGCGCGTACCTGCGAGTAGGCCAGCGCGGTGGCGCTGGCCGAGGCGACCGGAGACCCCTGGATGAGCTGCAGTGACAGGCCCGCGGAGAGCCCCCAGACGGCCGTGAGAGCAGCAAGGCCGCGAACGGTGCCGCGGCGGTGACGGGCGGCCACAGCGGTTATGTGCATCGCTGCCGCGATGATTGCGCCGACGAACAGGACGAGACCGATCACGACCAGGATGAGCGCGACGTAGGTGAGTTTGCTGCCGATCGCGGCTTGTATTACGCCCGTAGCCTGCCCGATGCTGCCCCAGTCGCCCACCGGGTTGAACGCCCGGTCAACCTCCTCGTAAAACGCCGCGTTGAGGATCTTGTCCACTACGAGCAGGCCGAAGAGGAGCCCGGCGATTATGGCCACGATGCGTCGCGGCCAAGGCGGCAGCACCAGTGCCACAGCCACCAGGACCAGCAGTTCCACGGGGATGCGGACGAAAGCGCCGAGGGAGAACTGCCAGAGCTGGTCGGGCGCCAAAACGGCGAACCACAGGACCACGAGCGCAAGTGCGGCGAGGGTAAACCGCACTGTCCGGCGGGCGCGCAGGCCGGCGCCGGCCCGGTAAAGCCAGATCACGTCGCGGCCGAACGACTCGGCCAGCAGAAGCAGCGCGACGGCGACCGCGATCATCCCGACTAGGCGGCTGGTCACTCCGGACGCGGCGACGGTGAGCACAACGCCTTGGACCGCGGCCACGACCTTGCGCCAGAACCGGGGGGCCAGCGGTGCGCGCAGCCATGGGATCAGCAAGCCGGCCAGCAGGAACGCGTAGCGGGCGGCGCCGATGACCAGCACCCAGCTGCCGTAATCCCGGGACACGAAGATGCTGAGCACCAGGATGAGAAAGGCGTCGGCCTCGCCGTCGATGCGGGAGCCCAGCGGGGTGGCGGTGCCGGTCCGGCGCGCCACCTGACCGTCTACCGCGTCGAGAGCCAGCGCGACGGCGGACAGGGTGACTAGCGCCGTGATCGACACCGGCCGGGTGAACGAGTCGGCAACCAGGCCCGTGACCCCGGCGATCAGCACCATCCTGGTCAGGGTGACCCAGTCCGCCGGGAGTATCGCCGGCTGGTCGCTGCGGCTCCGGACGGTGACAAGCAGCGCGGCCGCCGCCGAACCCGTGACCAGGCCAGTTATCCAGCCGGCGGCGCCGAGGCCGACAGCGGCGGACACCATGCCGAGCAGGGCGGCTGTTGCGAGCATCCCCAGGAGCGCCGCGAGCCGGATCCCGGGCAGCGCGACGTTGCCCGCAGGCTTGTCCGCGGGCCGAACCTCCGGCGGCTTTATGGTGGACACTGCGCCTCCTGTTTGCGTGACATCTGCTGTCATGCCCTCGTGGGGACTACGTATCCGGGGTCCACTTTGGTTTGGTCCGCGGCCGGTCAATCTCTCTGCCAAGTGGGCACGTATAACCGGTGTGACGTCTTTGGACTCAGTTCCGACCCGGATCGGTCCGGCCGTCCGTCGTTTCGGGCCGTCGGTGCTGCGTCTGGTAGCCGGCGCCACCGTGCTGTGGTTCCTCGGGCGGGAATTGGGCGCGGCGCCGTTCGAGGACGGGCTGCGTGCCGTCACCTGGCAAGGGGTCGTGGCCGCCGTCACGCTCACAGCCCTGACCACGGTATGTTCGGCTTGGCGGTGGCAGGTCGTGGCCCGCGCGCTCGGCACCGAAATCGGCCTGTCCCGCGCGACGGGTGCCTACTACCGTTCCCTGCTCCTCAACTCCGTGCTCCCCGGCGGGATTCTCGGCGATGTGCACCGTGCGGTGACGCAAGGCCGGCGCGCCGGAGACGTCGCGAAGGGGGTGCGCGCGGTGGGGTGGGAACGGCTGTTCGGTCAGGTCATCCAGGCCGTGCTGACCGCCGTCGTGCTGCTGACCCTACCCTCGCCAGTCCGGCCCGTGCTGCCCTACGTTCTGGCGGGCATCGCGGGCGTAGTCGGGTGTGCCGCGCTGGTCGTGAGTGTCGCCGCTCGTCTCGGCCGGTCGCGGCCGGCCCGTGCCGCCCGGACCATTGCCACTGACCTGCGTCGTGGTCTGCTCGTCCGGGGCGTGTGGCCGCAGCTCACGCTGGCCTCGGTGCTGGTCGTCGCCGGGCACACGGCGACGTTCGTCATCGCGGCCCGGATCGCCGGCTCCACCGCGCCCCTGGGCGAACTGATCGCGCTGCTGATGGTCATCCAGATTGCCGCGGGGATCCCCTTGAGTATCGGCGGGTGGGGGCCGCGGGAGGGTGCCGCCGCCTGGGCCTTCGCCGCAGCCGGGCTCGGTGCGGCCAACGGGGTCACGGTCTCAACCCTCTATGCGGTGCTCATGCTGGCCGCGGTCAGCCCAGGCGCGGGCCTGCTGCTGAAGGACGCCGTTCGCCGCCGTCGCGGCCGGGAACACCAGGG
>Ga0208357_1001021_pt1 | contig 21256 bp, 16 predicted proteins | sample NGESurdeep092012_6_FD_184487 | JGI IMG/M metagenome (GOLD analysis project Ga0208357, IMG submission 184487) | Arctic peat soil microbial communities from Barrow, Alaska - NGEE Surface sample F52-2 deep-092012 (SPAdes) | ecosystem: Environmental > Terrestrial > Soil > Wetlands > Peat ... | reverse complement strand
ATGCGTTTCGCCCTGCGGGTTCTCGATGCCGACGATCAGCATGTGCTCGGCCAGCCAGCCTTCGCTGCGCGCCTGGTTGCTGGCGATGCGCAGCGCGTGGCATTTCTTGCCGAGCAGGGCATTGCCGCCGTAACCGGAGCCATAGGATTTGATCGACAGCTCGGCCGGGAAGTGCATGATCCAGCGTCGCTCGGGATCCAGTTCCCCCTTGGAGTGCAGGCCCTTCACGAACGACCCTTCGCGCTCGATGCGCGCCAGTGCAGGCGCACCCATACGGGTCATGATCTTCATGTTGGCGACCACGTACGGGCTGTCGGTGATCTCCACCCCGCAACGCGACAACGGCGAGTCGATCGGACCCATGCAGTACGGGATCACGTACATGGTGCGGCCTTCCATGCAGCCGTCGAACAGGGCGTCGATCCTGGCGTGCGCCGCGGCCGGGTCGGTCCAGTGGTTGTTCGGGCCGGCGTCGTCCTCGTTCGGATGGCAGACCAGGGTGAGCTGCTCGACCCGTGCCACGTCTTTCGGGTCGGAGCGGTGCAGATAGCAACCTGGATGGGTTTGCTGGTTGAGCTCGATCAGGGTGCCGTCGGCCAGCATTTGCCGCACCAGTGACCGGTATTCGGTGTCCGTACCATCGCACCAGTGAATCTTCGCGGGGCGGGTCAGCGCCGCCACCTGATCGACCCACTGCGTAAGCGCTTCCAGCTTGCTGGCCATCGTAATCCTCGCGAGGTTTTTTGGAAAAGTGATCGGAAACGGTAGTTTGCGAGCACTGGTATTGCAAGGCATGTCGCAACAAAAATGGCGCCACAGGGCGCCTTCAGACTGGTTTCGCGGTGGCTCAGGCGGGTGTGAGCGTGGCGATCATGTGTTCGACGTAGGCGTCGAACTCATCGTGGTTGAGTCGCGGCAGGCCCAGCGTGAAGTTCAATTGCAGGAAGCCGACGTAGGCCGCATAGGTCAGCCTTGCCCGGTTCAGCGCCTGCACCGGCGGCAGGCCCGCTTCGCGATAGACCGTGGTGAGGAATTCCATGCGCCGCTGCGAGACGCGGGCCATCACCGGCACTACCTGCGGGTGGTCGAGCGCCTTCAGCAGGGCGGCGTACACGCGATGTGGCTGCAACTCGTGCGCCACCCGGCGGAACAGTTCGGGCAGGCGCTGGCGCGGGTCGGCCATCTGCTCGATCTGGCTGATGATCTCGCGCTCGCCGAACTGCTCCCAGCGTTCCAGCGCGGCGTTCAGCAACGCCTCGCGGGTGCGGAAATGCCAGTAGAAACTGCCCTTGGTGACGCCCAGCTGGCGCGCCAGCGCCTCCACGGCCAACGCACCGACGCCCTGCTCGGCGATCATGTCGAGAGCGGCGATTTCCCAATCCTCGGCCGACAGGCGGGTCCGTTCCGGTTTGCTGCTCACATTCATGTGCGTATGGTAGCCATACGCCGTGCATTTGTAATGCCCGCTTTCGGACCCCGTGGTTCAGGCGAGTAAATGGCCGTCCCGGTACGGTTGACGGCACGCGCCGTGGCAATCCATACTCATCCGTATGGTTATCAGCAAGCTTTCCTCCGACAACACGGAGCGATTCCGTGTCGCCGACCTGGATCTGGCCGTGCAGACGCGCAATCCGGCCGGCAAGCCGTGCCTGCTGTTTGCGCATGGCTTCGGCCAGACGCGCGGCGCCTGGAACGGCGCGGCGTCGGCCCTCTCCCTGGCGGGTTGCCGTTGCATCACCTTCGATGCACGCGGCCACGGCGAAAGCGACCGCGTGGCCAGTGGCGCGGATCCTGGAAATAGTTACCACATGGACCAGTTTGCCGACGACATGTTGCGGCTCGCCGCCGCGCAACCGCAGCCGCCGGTCCTGGTCGGCGCGTCGATGGGCGGCCTGCTGGGCATGGTGCTTGCCGGTGAAATTCGCCCGACGCCGTTTCGCGCGCTGGTGCTGGTCGACATCACGCCGCGCTGGGAGAATGCCGGGGTCGAACGCATCCTCGGTTTCATGCAGGCGCATCCCGACGGCTTTGCCGATTACGCGGAGGCGGCCGACCAGATCGCCGCCTACCTGCCGCAGCGGCGCGAGCGCAAGAGCGAGCAGCAATTGCGCCCGCTGCTGCGCGAGGGCAGCGACGGCCGGCTGCGCTGGCACTGGGACCCGGCCCTGCTGGCCGGCGGCATGGTAGGCGAAAGCGAGCGCTACCAGCCGCGCCTGCTGGCCGCGGCCGCGAAGATCGAGATTCCCGTGTTGCTGCTGTCCGGCGCGCGCAGCGATGTGGTCTCGCGCGCCACTGTCGACGAGTTCCTGCGCCTGGTGCCGCAGGCGCAACACATCGAATTGCCGCAGGCCACGCACATGCTGGCCGGCGACGCGAACGATGCATTTACGCGCGAAGTGATCCACTACGTGCAAGGTCTTGATTCTCCCGCGATGCCGCGATCAGGCGGCGCCGTTCAACCGTGACGAGGTGATGCAGATGTCCGTGATCCTGACCGTGCTGGCGGCACTGATTGCCACCGGCGCCTGTGCCTACCATCGCAGCAGCCTGCGTACCTGGGCGATCGTCACCATCGTTGCCACCCTGGTGGTCGGCCTGCTGGCACGCGCGCCGGTGACCATGGTGATCCTGCTGATCATCGAGCTGGCGATCGCCGTGCCGCTGCTGCTGGTGGATTTCCGCCGCCGCCAGATCAGCGCGCCGTTGCTCAAGTTGTTCGCCAAGGTCACCCCGAAACTGTCCGAGACCGAGCAGACCGCGCTGGAGGCCGGCACCGTCGGCTTCGAGGGCGAGCTGTTTTCCGGCAAGCCGGACTGGCATGAACTGCTGAAGCAACCCAAGCCCGAGCTGAGCGTGGAAGAGCAGGCCTTCATGGACGGCCCGGTGGAAGAGCTGTGCGGCATGATCGACGACTGGCAGATCACCCACGAGCTGGCCGACCTGCCACCGAACGTGTGGGAGTTCATCAAGAAGAACCGCTTCTTCGGCATGATCATCCCGAAGCAGTACGGCGGCCTGCAGTTCTCCGCGCTGGCGCATTCGGCGGTGCTGCAGAAACTGTCCAGCATGTCGGCGACGGTGTCTTCCACCGTGGCCGTGCCGAATTCGCTCGGGCCGGCCGAGTTGCTGCTGCATTACGGCAGCGACGAGCAGAAGAACTACTACCTGCCGCGACTGGCGGTCGGCGAGGAGATTCCCTGTTTTGCCCTGACCGGCCCCTACGCCGGCTCCGATGCCACCTCGATTCCCGACGTCGGCATCGTCTGCAAGCAGCTGGTCGATGGCGTTGAGACGCTGGGCATCAAGCTCACCTTCGACAAGCGCTACATCACGCTGGCGCCGGTGGCCACGGTGGTTGGCCTGGCCTTCCGCATGGTCGACCCGGAACACCTGCTGGGCGACAAGGAAGATCTGGGGATCACCCTGGCGCTGTTGCCGCGCTCGACGCCGGGACTGGAAATCGGCCGGCGCCACTTCCCCATGAACATCCCGTTCCAGAACGGCCCGGTGCACGGCAAGGACGTGTTTGCGCCGATGTCGGTGCTGATCGGCGGGCCGAAGATGGCCGGCCACGGCTGGCGCATGCTGGTCGAAGTGTTGTCGGTCGGTCGCGCGATTTCGCTGCCTTCCAACGCCACCGGCGGCATGCGTGCCTCGGCGCTGGCCACCGGCACCTATGCGCGCATGCGCAAGCAGTTCGGTCTGGCCGTGGCGCGCTTCGAAGGTGTCGAGGAGGCGCTGGCGCGCATCGGCGGCCTGGCCTACGCGACCACGGCGCTCTCCCGCGCCACGGCGGCGGCGGTCGACCGGGGCGAGAAGCCGGCGGTGACCTCGGCGATCGCGAAGTACCACGCCACCAATTGGGCGCGGCAAGTGGCCAGCGACACCATGGACGTGCACGGCGGCAAGGCGGTGCAGCTGGGCCCGAAGAACTACGCGGCCCGCGGTTGGGCCGCGGTGCCGATCGCGATCACGGTGGAGGGCGCAAACATCATGACGCGCAGCCTGATGATCTTCGGCCAGGGTGCGATCCGCTGCCATCCGTATGTGCTGAAGGAAATGCAGGCGCTGTCGATCGCCGATCACGGCGAGCGGCTGAAGACGTTCGACCGCCTGCTGTTCAAGCACCTCGGCTTCGGCATCTCCAACGCGGTGCGCAGCTTCGCGATCAGCCTCACCGGCTCCAGCATCGGCGACAGTGCCGGCGACGCCTACACCCGCCGCTACTACCGCAAGCTGGATCGTTATTCCGCCTCGCTGGCCTTGTGCGCCGATGTGTTCATGGGTGTGCTCGGTGGCAAGCTGAAATTCAAGGAGAAGCTGTCGGCGCGTCTGGGCGATGTATTGAGCTATCTGTACATCGCCAGCAGCATGCTCAAGCAGTACGAGGACAACGGCCGGCCGGAAGCGGATCGCCCATTCCTGGCCTGGGGTTTCCACGAGTGCATGTGGCTGATCCAGAATGCGCTGGACGGCGCGATCCGCAACTTCCCGGTGCGTCCCGTGGCGTGGCTGCTGCGCGTGCTGGTGTTCCCGCTGGGCCGTCGCGAGGTGCCGCCGTCGGATCGTCTGGGTCGTCGTGTCGCCGCGTTGCTCACCGCGCCGAACGAGGCGCGTGACCGGCTGGTCGAGTGGGTCTATCGCACGCCCACGCCGAACAACACCGTCGGCCGCATGAATGCGTTGCTGCCGGAGGTGATTGCCGCCGAACCGGTGGACCGCAAGTTTGGCAAGGCACTGAAGGCGGGCCAGTTCAAGTCGCACGATTACATGGAGCAACTGGCCGAGGCCGAGCACGCCGGCGTGCTCAATGCCAGCGAGGCGGCCTTGCTCAAGCGCGTGCGCGAGGGCGTGTTCGAGTTCATCTCGGTGGACGATTTCGATACCGACGAGATGCGCGCGTTCAAGACGCGCGCGGACAGGCCGGCAGCGGTGTAAGCGGGCGGCTTGCGCGACGAAATCCCGGCTGGGGTTTCGTCGCCGTGCTCATGCCGCCAGCACACAGCGGTTCTTGCCGCCGCGCTTGGCCTCGTACATAGCGCGGTCGGCTGCCTGGATCAGCTGCTCGTCGGCGTCGGGGCGATCGTCAGGCACATACGGCGCAATACCGATGCTGGCGCCGATGCGGACAGCCACCGGAAGGCCGTTGACGCGCAACGTGTAAGGCTCGCCCAGCGCTGTGCACAATTTCTCGCACAGTTGCAGCGCCAACTGCGAATCCTCGATGTCCTCCAGGATCAGCGCGAATTCGTCGCCGCCGAGTCGTGCCACGGTGTCGTTGCCGCGCAGATGCGTCGACAGCCGCGCGCCAATTTCTCGCAACAGCGTGTCGCCGGCCGGATGACCATGGGTGTCGTTGACGTTCTTGAAGCCGTCGATGTCGATGCAGGCCAGCGCGAAGCGGTCGTGATGACGGTGTGCGCGCTGGATCGCGCCTTGCAGACGGTCATGGAACAGCACGCGGTTGGGCAGGCCGGTCAGCATGTCGTGGCTGGCCTGATGGCGAACCATCGCCTCGATCCGCTCGCGTTCGGCAATCTCCCGGGTCAGCTGCTGGTTGCGTTCGGCCAGCTCGGCCATCGCCTGCTTCAGCTCGGCGCGCGCCGCATACAGCTCCAGGAACACGCGTACCTTGGACTGCAGGATCACGTCGTTGATCGGCTTGGCGATGTAATCCACTGCGCCGGAGCGGTAGCCCTTGAGCCGGTTCAGGTCATCCGCATAAGCGGCGGTGACGAAGATGATCGGCGTGTCGCTCAGCTGCTCGGCTTCGCCGAGCAGGGCTGCCACCTCGAAGCCGTCCATGTCCGGCATGTTGACGTCGAGCAGGATCAGCGCGAACTCGTGATCCAGGCACAGCGCCAGTGCCTCGTTGCCGCTGCGCGCCTCGAGGAGCAACGCACCGCTTTGTGCAAGCAGGCGCCGCATCGCGACCAGGTTGGCGTGCGTATCGTCGACGACCAGGATTTTCGGCAGCATGATACTCATGTCAGGCATAGACGGTTGAGCAGCGGGGCGATCTGTTCCAGCGGCAGGCAATGGTCGGCGCCGGCGGTATCCAGCGCAGCCTGCGGCATCGCTGCCGCTTCGGCGCTGGCCGGTGTCTGCACGACAGCAATGCCCCCGCGGGCACGGATCTGCGCCAGCCCGTCGGCACCGTTGCGGTTGGCGCCGGTCAACACCACGCCGATCAAGGCTGCGTGATAGACGTCGGCTGCGGAACCGAACAGCACGTCGATCGACGGCCGCGAAAAATACACCGGATCATCCACCGACAGCGCAAAATGCCGATCGTGTTCCAGCAGCAGGTGATATCCGCCCGGAGCCACGTAGACGGTGCCGCCGCGGGCCGGCTGCCGCTCGCTCGCCTCCACGACCGGCAGCGCCGAATGGCTGGCGAGCAGGCCGGACAATACACCGGCACCGCTGGCGCTGTGGCAACACACCAGCAGGGTCTGCGGCAGCCGCCGGTCAAGCGCGCCCAGCAGGAGCTTGAGCGCATTGAAGCCACCCTTCGAGCAGCCGATCGCGATCGCCTCAGGCCGGATCATCATGCCTCCGGGATGGTGATTGCCTTTTTCGTCGGTACCGCCGCAGGTTTGCATCGACGGCAGCAAGTCGGCCGCCATCGGCGCGAATTCCTGCGTCTCGCGCAGCCCCATGCAGAGGTAGCCGCCGCGCACCAGGCTGTCGCGGAAGAGTGCCAGCGTGCGGTTCTGCAACGGATTGGAAAAATAGATCAGCACATTGCGGCACAGCACCAGGTGCGCCTCGCAGAAAGCCTTGTCGGCCACCAGGTTGTGGCTGGCAAACGTGATGTGGCGACGCAGGCGCTGGTCCAGCTTGATGAAATCGTAGCCGGCGCTGTAATAGCTGGCCAGCGACTGGGTGCCCCCGGCTTCGGTAATTGCGCGACCACTGCTGCGCGTCCCTGACTGGGTAGATGCCTTCCTGGGCCCGCAACAGCGCGTCGGCGTTGAAGTCGGTCGCGAAAATATGGCTTCGCTCGTACAACCCGGCCTCCTCCAGCAGGATCGCCAGCGAATAGACCTCCTGTCCATGCGCGCAACCGGCCTGCCAGATGGTGATCTGCGGGTACGACGCCAGCACCGGCAGCACGCGCTCGCGCAATGCCTTGAACAGCGACGGGTCGCGGAGCATTTGCGAGACCGGCACCGACAATCCCTGGATCACCCGCGCCACAAAATCCGGTTCATGCAGCAGGCGCGCGGTGAGTGCACTGATGCTGTCGCAACGCTGGGCCCGCACCAGCTGACGTACGCGTCGCGTCAGCGAGGCGGGTGCGTACTGGCGGAAATCAAGGTCATACCGGCGCATCAGCGCCTGCACGAACAGGCCCAGTTCGATCTGTTCCAGTTCGGTATCGGGCAGGCGGACCGGCATCGTGGTCAGCGATGCAGCCAGACGCGCATCATCGACGACAGCTTGTCGATGTCGATCGGTTTGGACAGGTAATCGCTGGCGCCCATTTCCAGGCACTTCTCGCGATCGCCGCGCATCGCCTTGGCGGTCATTGCAATGATCGGCAGCGTGGCGAAATGCGGCTGCGCGCGGATCGCACGGATCGCCTCGTAGCCATCCATCGGCGGCATCATGATGTCCATCAGCATCAGCTCAGGGGCGTCGTTGTCGGCCAGCATCCGCAGCGCCTTCTGCCCGTCCTGCGCCATGTCCACCACCATTCCCCAGCCACGCAGCACCCGCGACAGCGCAAACAGATTGCGCATGTCGTCGTCGACCAGCAGCACCTTGCGCGCGGCCAGTTCGCCGGCACCGGATACCCGCTCGACCTGCGTACGCCGCGGTGCATGCTGGATGCTGTGCAGGAACAGGCTGACCTCGTCGAGCAGGCGTTCCGGCGAACGCGCACCCTTGACCACGATCGAATCGGTGTACTGGCGCAGCAACAGGTTTTCCTCGCTGCTGAGGTCGCGGCCGGAGTACACCACCACCGGCGGCACGCCATCGGGTGTCTTCGACAGTTGCTCAAGCAGCTCCAGTCCGGACATGCCGGGCAGGCCGAGATCGAGCACGATGCAGTCGTAACGGGTATGCGCGGTCAGCTCCAGCGCCTGTTCCGCTGTGCCGGCCTCGTCGATCAGTACGCCATCGGCGCCCAGCATGCTGCGCACTGCCGTCCGCGAGTCGGCTTCATCGTCGACGATCAGCAGGCGTCGCTGATGCCCTTCGGCGAAATGCAGCAGGCGCTTGAAGGCGGATTCGATCGCCGCACGCGTGACCGGCTTGATCAGGAAGCCGACCGCGCCGCGCTCGAGTCCCCGCGTGGCGTCGTCGGTCGCGGAGATGAAATGCACCGGAATCGTCCGCGTGGCGTCGTCGGCCTTGAGCCTGTCGATCACGGCCCAGCCATCCATCGCCGGCAGCATCACGTCCAGCAGGATGCCGGTGGGGCGATGTTCGCGGGCCAGCTGCAAGCCTGCGTCGCCGTCGCCCGCGGCCAGTGCGCGATAGCCCTTGCGGTGGATCAGGTCGATCAGGATGCGCGCGAACGCCGGATCGTCCTCGATCACCAGGATCGTGGTCTGACCGGGCAGCAGTGAATCGCGGTCGTCGTCGATGGTCTCCGGCAACAGGTGCGGCGAGGACCGTCGTACAGGCGGCGGCTGCGCGGCGGCCGGCGGCGACCTTCCGGTGGTCTCGTGATGCGGCTCGGGCGGAGCTTCGGGCAGCAGCAGGGTGAAGCTGCTGCCGCGGCCGCTTTCGCTGCGCAGCACGATGTCGCCGCCCAGCAATATGGCCATCTGCCGTGAAATCGCCAGGCCCAGCCCGGTGCCGCCAAACTGCCGGCTGGTGCCCGCGTCCACCTGTTCGAACGCCTTGAAGATGCGCTGGAACTTGTCTTGCGGAATGCCGATGCCGGTATCACTGACTGTCATCGCGATGAGCGCCTGCCCATGCAGTGCGTCGGGCAGCATGACTTCACTGCCGGGCCGACCGATGTGCACGGAGACGCTGCCGTGGGCGGTGAACTTGAAGGCATTGCTGAGCAGGTTGTTGGCGATCTGCTCGAGCCTGCTGCCATCGGTGCGCAGGATGGCCGGCAACCCGGATTCGATGTCCAGCGTGAAGCCGAGGCCCTTTTCATCGGCGACGTGTGCGAACGTGCGCCGGAGCCGCTGCCCCAGGTCGGCCAGCGGCAATTCGTCGATCACCAGATCCATCTTGCCCGCCTCGATCTTGGACAGGTCGAGGATGTCGTTGATCAGGTACAGCAGGCTGTTGCCGGCATCATGGATGATCCGCGCCGATTCGATCTGTTCCTCGTCGAGATTGCCGCTGTCGTTGTCGGCCAGGTTGCGCGAGAGGATCAGCAGGCTGTTCAGCGGTGTGCGCAATTCGTGCGACATGTTGGCGAGAAACTCGGACTTGTACTGGCTGGCCTGCGCCAGTTCGGCGGCCTTGTCCGCGGTCTCCTGCTGGAGTTCCTCCAGCACATGCTTCTGCCGGTTCAGAATGTCGGTCTTCTCGCGCAGTTCCTCGTTGGAGGCCTGCAGTTCCTCGGCCTGCAGCAGCAGTTCCTCCTCGGAGCCGATCAGCCGTTCGGACTGTTCTTCCAGTTCGGCGGTCTTGGCCTGCAATGCCTCGTTGTTGTCGCGCAGCACCTCTTTCTGCTGCCGCATCACCAGCTCGGACACGCGCAGTTCGTCGGCCTGTTCCTGCGTCTGCAGCAGCAGGTCATTCGTGCTGACGGCGCGGTTGAGGTTCTCCAGCGCAAGCGCGACGATCGGCAGCAGCCTCTCCAGCAGTTGCAGTTGCAGCGGGGTGAGTGCCGAGAAGCTGGCCAGCTCCAGCGCGCCGATCAGGGTGTCGCGATAGAGCACCGGCAGGACCGCGATGTGGCGAGGCAGCGCTTCGCCGCTGCCGGAGTCGATGTGCAGATAATTTTCCGGTACGTCGTCGAGCATGATCGGCTTGCGCTCGATCGCACACTGGCCGACCAGCCCCTCGCCGGGCAGATAGTGACCGGCGGTGCGGTTGTTCAGACGCAGCCCGTAGCTGCCCAGCAGGTCGAGCCGGTGGCGCGTGTCGTCAAACGAATAGAACAGGCCGACACCGGCCCTGAACAGCGGCACCAGCTCGCTGGTCAACCACTGCGCGAACTCCTTGTGGGTGGTGGCCTGCAACAGCACATGGGAAACGCGCGATATCTGGGTCTTGATCCAGGTCTGCGCTTCGGTGTCCACCACCATCTGCTTGAATACCTGCAGCGCGCGCCCGATTTCACCGACCTCATCGCGGCGGTTCAGCTGGCCGATCTCGAAATCGTGATCGTGACTGGCCAGTCGGGTCATCAGGTCGGTCAGGCGCCGCAGTGGTCGGGTGACCAGGCGCGCGGTCAGGCCGATCACGGCGATCCCGAGCAGGATGCCGAGCAGCGCGGCGATGGCAGCCGTCGCCTGGGTGGTGGTCAGTGTTTCGTTCAGCTCCTGGTTGCGCGTGGCCAGCAGCCGGTTTTCCTCGTCGATCATCTGGTCGACGGCGGCACTCAGATCCTCGACGCGAACCGTGCGGTGTTCCAGATAGCTTGACTGGATGCGCTGGAGCTCCAGCGCCACCGTTGCAGGATCCGCAGGTTTGAGTTGGGCGATCGCATCGATCGCGTTGGCGGTGACCTCGTGTCGCCATTGCGCGGCCGGGGTCTACAGGTTGTCGATGCGCGATTGCTGCAGCACATTGTCGGCGGTCAGCTTGCGCAGGCTGAGGATGCGTTCATGCAGATCGTTCCCGCCGCTCTCGAACACGGTGCGCTGATCCGCGCGCTGCGTCAGCATGTAGCCGCGCGCACCGATCTGGCTAGTCTGCAAGGCGCGCTGCACATGATCCAGCTCAAGCAGGACCTGGTAGGTGTGCATGGTCCAGAAGCGGTTGCTTTCCTGACGTCGCAGCGAGTGCAACGTCACCACGCTGGTCAGCAGGAACAGGCCCAGCAACAGGCCGATCGCAAGCATGATCTTGCGTTGCAGCGGCTGATCGGCCAACCAGGAGCGTTTTGATGGTATCGGATGCATGCGCGGGTCATCGCGGTTCGAAGGGCGACGTGTCGCACGATCACCGGGACGCCGATCGTGTCCTCAACAGGGTAGCGGGTACAACCGTCGGGCCATAGCGGGGCCGTCACACAAGTGGATCAGCGCCGCCTGGGCCGCTGCAGGAGGCGCTGCCAGGGCCGGCACGGCACGATCGCGCCACGCCGCAGCGCGATCACCAGCAGGATCGCCGACAGCAGCAGGCCCAGCGCGAGCGCCACCACCGAGGCCTCCGCACCGAACGCACCGCCGCTGAGCCAGTCCGGTCCGGTGCGATACGAGACCAACCAGCCGTTTGGCTTGGTGCCCGATACCGGAATGCCGTAGACGGTGCCTTGCATGATGTTCCACGCGGCATGCAGGCCGATGCAGGCCCACAGCGAGCGGGTGACGGCATACAGCAAGGCCAGCAGGATGCCGGCCTCGATCGCGATGGCCGCCGAGCTCCACAGCGTGGCGGCCGGGTTGGCGAGATGCGCGGCGCCAAAAAACAGCGCCGAAATGAGCAGTGCCCACCAAGAGCCCAAGCCTTCCTCCACGATGCGGAACAGCACGCCGCGCACCACGATCTCCTCGCCGATGCCTGCGCCGATGCCGGCCACCAGTACGGCAGGTATCCAGTCCACCTGCGGGTTGCTTCCGGTGACGTGGTAACTGCCGGCCAGCCACAGCACGGCCACCACGAGACTGAACATCACCGCGCCGATGACCAGGCCCGCCGTGCCGAACGTGGGAATGTCGCGAGGTGCAAGTTCGTCCACGCGCCGTCGCTCGATCAGCCTCACCAGGATCAGGTAGCCGGCCAGGGCCGGCAGCAATCGCAAGCTCAGATTGGCCAGGGCGTGCTGCAGTGGACTGGCCGATTTCATCGCCCAGCCCGACATCGCGATGAAGGCTTGGATGAGAAAGCTGAAGCCGATCAACATCGCGGCGAAGAACACGATGCGGGCGGCGGGCGACAGTACCAGCCAGCGTTGCCAGCCTGGCGCATCGGGTGGCGTGACGAAGGCGATTTTGGTTGCTGGCATGCTGCTGCGGCCCGGTGGTGGTAGCGGCAAGGATATCAGCGTGAGGCGGTTCCGGGCTCGTATTGCACAACGAGACGGCCGTGCAAGGGACTCTCGGCGGTCCAGTCTCAGGCGTCCACCGCCGCCGCATGCTCGCGGGTGTTGTCGAAACGCACCTGCGGCCAGCGCTCCTGGGTCAGCTGCAGGTTGACCCGGGTGGGGGCGATGTAGACCAGTTCGCCGGCGCCGTCGATGGCCAGGTGCATCGCGTTCTTCTCGCGGAACTCCTCCATCTTCTTTTCGTCGTCGCAATGCACCCAGCGCGCGGTGCTCACGGTCACCGGTTCGAAGCTGGCGTCGACGTTGTACTCGTCCTTCAGCCGGTAGGCGACCACCTCGAACTGCAGCACGCCGACCGCGCCCAGGATCAGGTCGTTCGACATCAGCGGGCGGAAGAACTGCGTGGCGCCTTCCTCGCTCAGCTGCGCCAGGCCCTTCTGCAGCGCCTTCATCTTCAACGGATCGCGCAATCGTGCGCGGCGGAACAGTTCCGGGGCGAAGTTGGGGATGCCGGTGAACTTGACCAGTTCGCCCTCGGTGAAGGTGTCACCGATGGTGATGGTGCCGTGGTTGTGCAGGCCGATCACGTCACCCGGGTAGGCGGTTTCGACGATCTCGCGGTCGCTGGCCATGAAGGTCAGTGCGTTGGCGATGCGCACTTCCTTGCCGGTGCGCGTTTGCACCATCTTCATGCCGGCGTGGTAGGTGCCCGAGCACACGCGCATGAAGGCGACGCGATCGCGGTGTGCGGGGTCCATGTTGGCCTGGATCTTGAACACGAAGCCGGACAGCTTTTCCTCCTCCGGCTGGATCTCGCGCGTGGTGGTGTCGCGTGCTTGCGGCGAAGGCGCGTGCCTGACGAAGAAATCCAGCAGCAGCTGCACGCCGAAACTGTTCACCGCCGAACCGAAGAACACCGGCGTCTGCTTGCCGGCCAGGTATTCGTCGATATCGAACGAGGGTGCGGCGCCCTGCACCAGTTCGAGTTCCTCGCGCAATTCGCGCATCGCCTCGTCGCCGATCTTCTCCAGCAAGCCGGGTGCGTCCAGGCCCTTGAAGATGGTCGAATCCTGCCGCGTGAAATTCTTGCCCTGCTCGAAGATGTGCACCTCGTCCAGCGCCAGGTGATACACGCCCTTCAGCCGCCTGCCCATGCCGATCGGCCAGGTCAGCGGGGCGCAGGCGATGCCCAGCACCGACTCCACCTCGTCCAGCAGCTCGATCGGCGAGCGGCCCTCGCGATCGAGCTTGTTGATGAAGGTCATGATCGGCGTGTCGCGCAGCCGGCAGACTTCCATCAGCTTGATCGTGCGCTCCTCCACGCCCTTGGCGCAGTCGATCACCATCAGCGCCGAATCGACCGCGGTCAGCACGCGGTAGGTGTCCTCGGAAAAGTCCGCGTGACCTGGCGTATCCAGCAGGTTGACGATCTTGCCTTCGTAGGGGAATTGCATCACCGACGAGGTCACCGAAATCCCGCGCTCCTTCTCCAGCGCCATCCAGTCCGAAGTGGCGCTGCGCGAAGTTTTGCGACTCTTCACCGAACCGGCCATCTGGATCGCCCCGCCAAACAGCAGCAACTTCTCGGTCAGCGTCGTCTTGCCCGCGTCAGGATGGCTGACGATGGCAAAGGTGCGGCGGCGGAGGGTTTCCTGGAGATGCGTGGACATGGGGGCACGGACTGTCTGATGTTTAGCCCACTAGTGTAACTGCTGTAACAAGCCGACAATCCTGCAGATAGAAGTGCAAGACAGCGCGCCCGATCAAGCGAACGAGGCAATCCGCTCCCGGCATAGCGCAAGCGTTCGGGCCACGGCAGCCTCGCCGGACGGCCCGTAGCCGGGAAGCCTGGGCAACGTGATCGCGGCAACGGCTGCCCGCATCCGTTTCAGAACGTCATCAATCGCGGCGTTCGTGTCCGACGCCCGAAGTCCGGCTATCGCGGAGACCGCGAGGAAGTCAGCACGCTTGAGCCGTTCGTCCTTGCCGTTGAGCTTCAGCGCCATGCGGTCATGTTCGAGGCGGGGAAAGACGCGCGTGGTCAGCGTGTCGTAGACGGGCGCAAGGCGAACGCTGCGGAAGGCCGGATTGCCGGGTTCGGCGATTTTCAGAACGGCCATGTTCTTGAGGTGCATGTCGCCGTCGGCGATGAGCCAGGCGAACACGACGCGCTTCATGAGGATCAGGAGGTCTTCGTCGGGCGATGTGGACAAACCTCTCAGGGCACGCGCCACACGCTCGATGGTGCCGTCGTTCTTGGCCGCTGGCGAAAGGTCGAGCACCGAGCAAAGGTCTTCCATCGCCAGCAGTCGCTGGTCGTTCGCATCCGTGCGAATGTCGAACCGCTCGACCAGAAGCGCCGGAGGCATGTCATCAGGCATCGCGATCAGCGCCGTTGCCGGGACCGTGAACCCGGCTTCCCGTGCGAGGGCAAGGCCGATCCATTCGACCAGCGGCAAGGCCTCGAAGCCGCTGGTCCCTGCGGGCTTGAGGATGTGAGTGAACGGCGTACCGATACTCGGTGAGAGCCTGCCGTCCGGGTCGAGCGTCATCGGTGCCTTGATCTGCACACCAGAGAGGCGCGGCGTATCGGCACGGTCATAGATGGTGGCGAGGTTGCGCTCGAAGTCCTGCTCCATCGCGCTGCGACCGGGCCCGGCATAGGTGCCTGTGAACACGCCCGCCTGTGTATGAGCGGCGAGAGGCGTCGCGAGGATATCCAGCGGAAGGGTGGCAAGCTCATCTGCGTTCTCGGCCATCGTGATGTTGGACAGGTAGCGCCTGCCCGAGCGAAGCGTGGCCCGTTCGTCGCGGTCGTGCAGGACGCTCTCCAACCAGCCTTCCGGCAGCAGCGAGACCACGAAAGGCGGCAATCTTCCCGGCATCGTCTGGCGGATGACGGGCGGCATGGGCACGCCGCTATCGGCCTGCGACCACCGCCATTCGAAGCCGTCATGAACGAGAGTGCCGATGGGCAGGCGGTGCCATGCCACGGTCAAGGCGAACGCGGCCTCGTTGCGCACGGTCGCAATCGAAGGTCCGCGCAGCAAGAACTTCTCGGCCCCCTCGCCCTCGCGGTACCAGTCGTTTTCGCGGGCCAGCGCCCATACGGCGTCGCTGGCGGCCTTCGCGCCGCCGTACTCCTCGACAAGACGGGCGGCGATGGCCTCGCGCGTCGCTGCATCGATGGATGCGGCATGTTCGCTGCGCAGGCGAAAGGCTTCCAGAAACCTCTGGCGGATCGAGGACACGTTGACAGTGAGCTCGCCCAGGCTGTCGGCAACGGCGGCGGAAGCGAGAGAGGGCTTCGCGGGGGCCTTGTTCTGAACGATTTCGAGGGCCCGGATGCGGGTGCGCTGTACGCGCGGCCCGGTCAGGTAGAGGCGACCGTCGCAGGTCGGCCCCAGCAGAACGGCGCTGGCCGCCGAGAGGTAAGCATTGGGATAGAGGTAGCGGCCAATGCGGACGGCATGGGTGAGGACGCTCTGATCGACGTCGTCGTCGGCATCGACATAGATGCCCCGCATCAACTGGACGAGCTTCCCCGTCTTAGCCAGATAGTGGCGGCGGCTCTTGTCGATAGTCTCGCCGACGAGGTGAAGAGGCATGATCTCTAACCTTCCCGTGTTTCAGATACGGGAAAGTTAGTATCTGACTAGTAGCCAAGCAAGAGAAATCTAACTGTTCCGTATTTCAGATACGCAAAGGTTGTATTCATTGTTGTTCCTGCATTCCTCACGCCTTTGGCGCAGTCGATCACCATCAGCGCCGAATCCACCGCGGTCAGCACGCGGTAGATGTCCTCGGAAAAGACTGGTTGGCTATTCTTGCGGTGTCCACTGAGCGGCCAACAACGGACCGTCTACTGCGGCAAGTGCACGCGGCAGACGGTCATTCCTGCAGCGTTGAGCGCCGCCGCCGATGTCGCACTTCACGGTTGAACCCATCGACATTTGCTTGAGGCTCGCCGGAATCATTCAGCACGCTTTATAGTGCGATTGACGATACGATTAACGGCACGCCAAATCTCGGAAAGGGGCAGTCCATCGTGAGTTCGATCAGCGCCAACGCATTGAAGACCCAAGGGGTCTCGGCGATTGTCGAGGCGTTGTCCGGGGCGCCGGAGGCGATGGTGTCGGTGCGTGGCAAGGATCGCTTCGTGGTGATGGGTATCGAGCACTACCACTATCTGCGCGAGTGCGAGTTGACCGCCGCGCTGGCCGAAAGCCAGGCCGATATCGCCGCCGGCCGCTTCGTCAAGGAGTCGGTCGACGCGCACATGAAGCGTCTGGCCAAGCTGTCGTGAGCCATGTGCTGGTCTCTTTACCGACCAGTACAACCGGCGCGCGGCTCGCTTCCTGAAGCGCCATCCGCAGGTACGCGAGCAGTACCGCAAGACCTTGTTGCTGCTGCAAGCCAACCCGCATCATCCCTCGCTGCGACTGCATGCGTTGTCCGGCCGATTGAACGGTTTGCATTCGGTATCGATCAATCTGTCGTATCGCATCACCCTGGAACTGGTGATCCGCGACAGGCAGATCGTGCCGATCAACGTAGGTGACCACGACGCGGTGTATTGATTGTCGGTTGCGGTCAGGGTTACGTGGCAGACGTCGGGAAGTGAAGCTGACCCTGTTCCGGGTTGCTGACTCCGTGGTTGTCGCCGTCGCCGGACAGGCTGGCGAGCCTGCGCTTTGGCTGCTGGGTAGCCCGCTTTTGTGTGGCCTTCAAGCAGAGCTTTCGTGCGCCTGCGGCGCGCGAGGTACTTCTCTTTGTGCTTGTCCACGCGCATGCCGGAGCATGCGCGAATGGCGAAGCCGGCCCGCAGGGCGAAGGGCAGGATGCCCGCAGTAAAAGAGAAGTACCCAAGAGAAAACGACACCCCGCTTGGCGCTTGCCGGGCATCGGGCAACCGCTCCTGCGTTGCCTCAAACTCGGGCATCTCAGGTCGGTCTGGCCACCGCGCCGCGCGCCCCGCGGCCCACTCAAGCGTCATCACAGTAACCGCACGGGTTCATGCGGTAGAGTCGTCAGTTACCGCAACGGTGACTGCAAAAAACCAGTGGAAAGCCAACAAAGCCATCGGATCGTCCTCACGCTGGTGCAACGAGCCAGCGACGGCGTAGGTGCGCCTGAATTGGCCGATTTCATCGTATCGGCCTGGCAGACGATCGAGGTTTCGCTTACGCCCATCATCGGCCAGAGCAGCGTCGCCACGCTCTACAAACGCAGTTGCTATCTGGCCAGTCGAAAGCACGCCTGGTTGATGGATATCCATGATGGCATGCAGACAACGATGAATCTTGCCGCGTTCAAAACCGCCTTGCTTGGGCAGACCAGCACCGAGATTGCCGCTGGCGCAGGAGCCGCGCTGCAGATGTTTTACGAGGTGCTTACCAACCTGGTTGGGGCGTCGCTCACCGAACGATTACTGCAATCCGTATGGGCCGGTCTGTTAGCGGCCCCTGCGCAGGATAAATCAGCATGAACAACCCCGTGACCATCAACCACTTGAGCACCGGCGTCCCCGGTCTGGACGACGTGCTCGGCGGAGGGCTGCCCGAATTCTCGTTCAACCTGCTGGCGGGACCACCGGGTTGCGGCAAGACCACGCTGGCGCACCAGATGATGTTCGCCCTGGCCACGCCGCAGCGTTCCGCGATCTATTTCACCGTGTTGGGTGAGCCACCGTTGAAGATGTTGCGCTATCAGCAGCAATTTGAATTCTTCGACGACAAGGCGATCAATCAGACCGTTCACTTCGTCAGTCTTTCCGACGACATGGTGGCCGGCGGTCTCAAGCAGGTGCTGCGCCGGATCGTGGACGAAGTTGAAGGCCGAAGCCCGGCGCTGGTGTTCGTCGACTCCTTTCGTTCGGTGATGCAATCGAGTGCCGCCGAAGGCAAGATGTTCCTCGACCTTCAACACTTCGTGCAGCAGTTGGGCATGCTGATGACAAGCTGGCAGGCCACGACGTTCCTGATCGGGGAATACTTCAATGAGGCCGATGCCAATCCCGTGTTTACCGTGGCGGATGGGTTGATCTGGTTGCGCCAGAGCGTGCAACGCAACTCCATGGTGCGCAAGTTGGAGGTCAGGAAAATGCGTGGCCAGCCCACGTTGCCGGGCTTGCACACGTTCCGCATTGATGCCGCCGGCATGCACGTGTTCGCGCCCGCTGCGGTACCTGGCGCGGTCCCTGTTGATTTCGCTGCGACAGGCGCCGCGGCAAGACTCGGGATGGGCATCGATCGGCTTGACGAGATGCTGGGCGGCGGCCTGCCACGTGGCTATTCCATGCTGGTGGCCGGCCCTTCGGGTTCGGGCAAGAGCATCCTTGCGGCTGCTTTTCTCGCCGAGGGCGCGCGCTGCGGCGAGACCGGTGTCATCGCCGCGTTCGAGCAGGTGCCCAGTCTCGCGCATTCCCCGATTCTGGCTGAGTTGATCGATACAGGCAGGGTTGGCCTGGTGAACAATCGGGCGCCGGATTTGTCGATCGACGAAATCCTGCTGCTGCTGGTGTCGGAGGTTCGTCGCCTCAAGGCGACCCGCGTGGTGATCGATTCGCTGTCAGGCTTCGAACTGGCCTTGGCGCCGACGTTCCGTCCGGACTTTCGCGAAAATCTGTCGCGCATGATTGCCGCGCTCGCGACGGAGGGCGTCACCATGTTGATGACTTCCGAGCTGGAGGATCGCTATACGGATCTGCGCTTCAGCCCCTACGGCACGGCCTTCATGACAGACGCGATCATCGTGCAGCGTTATATCGAGGTGGATAGCCGGTTGCTGCGCATGATGGCCGTGGTCAAGTTGCGCGGAAGCGCGCACTCCGATGAGCTGCGTCTGTTCAGTATCAACGATCACGGCATCCAGATCAGCGAGATGCTGACCGATCAGGAGGGCTTGCTGGGCGGGCGGCCCACCAGGAAGAACCCCCGTGGCTTGGTATCCGAGCGTGTCGGAAATCTTCGTGAATGATCCAGGCACCCCGGTTCCCTTGCGATCGATGAGCCGCGAGCCGGCCGCCGATAGCGAAGCCGCAGCGCTTGCAGCACGCGAACTCGCCCAGCTGCAACAACTAGCCGAGCAAGTACGGGTCGTACTGACCGGCTTGCAGCAAAATCTGGTTGAAGCCGAGAACAGTCTGGATAGCAGCCAGGCGGCGCAGCTTCGTGAAGCCAACGAGCATTTGGTCCAGGCGGCCGTCCTGGCCCACGGTGATGCTGATACCGCCAAACACGCGTTGGAGATGGTGTCGCGGTCGGCCGAACTCGACACGCTGACCAAGTTGCCGAATCGACGCTTGTTGCTGGATCGCCTCACCCAGGGCATCGCCATGGCGAAACGTGCCGGGCGTCGGTTGGCGGTGCTGTTCATTGATCTGGACGACTTCAAGCAGGTCAACGATACGCTCGGCCACGCGACGGGCGACGAAGTACTCAAACTGGTGGCGCAACGTCTTTCGTCATCGGTTCGCGATACCGACACGGTGAGCCGCCATGGCGGCGATGAGTTCCTGATCCTGCTCCCTGAGCTGTCCGACAGTTCCGACGCCGCCGCAGTTGCCGACAAGGTGATCACGGCACTGGCCGCACCGATACGGCTTGGCGAGCATGTATTGCGGATGGATGTGAGTATTGGCATCAGCATTTACCCCGATGATGGTGCAGAAGCCGACGCGCTGATTCACCATGCTGACGTCGCCATGTACCGGGCCAAAAGGCACGGCTCAGGTGGCATTGCGTTGTACGACGGCGAAGTCGTGGATGCATCCGGTCATGGCGCGGTGGCGCTGACGTCGCGGAAGCGACCCTTGATGCGTTATGACGAAGCGTTGCTTGAGCACGAGCGCCGCCATGCTCAATGGTGCGAGGCGAATGAGCAGCTCGTCATGGCGGCGCTCAATGCGCAGGATCTGCAGGCCGCCGCAGAACAGGCTCAGCGCAAGCAAACAGAGTTGCTGGCGTTCATGGCAGACGAATTGCGCGCACCGCTGACGCCCATTCGCCTGGCGACCAGCGGCATGGTGGAGATCGGGGCGGAGCAATTGCCCAGGATGCAGGCGCTCATCGAGCGTCAGGTAACGCACATGAGCCGACTCGTTGCCGATTCGCTGGACGTGTCACGCATCCATACCGGCAAATTGCGCATCGAATGCCGAAGGTTCGACATCCTGCCGATCCTCGACGCTGCCATCGAGGGATGCCGGGCTGCAGTGGACTTGCGTCTGCAGCACCTGCGGTTGCAGTTGCCCACGGTTCCGGTGGAGGTGCAAGGGGACCCGGTTCGACTGACCCAGGTGATGACCAACCTGCTCGCCAACGCATCGAAGTACACGCAGGAAGGCGGGCGGATCAGGCTGCGCCTTGTGACGACTGATACTGCCGCCGTGATAACGCTTACTGATAACGGTATCGGCATCAGTGCCGCCGCGCTGCCGGAGATCTTCAACCCGTTCGTGCAGGACGCATATGCCATTGGGTTCAACGGGACCGGTCTGGGTATTGGATTGACGGTGGCTCGCGAACTGGTTGAGGCACATGGCGGCACGATCGAGGCCACGAGTAACGGCAAGGGATTCGGCAGTCAATTCGTGGTGACGTTACCGCTGCCTTCAGCGCCTTTGCCAGCCACGCAAGCAACGCCGGCTACCTGACGCAGCGTGAAGCGCTCAAGCACCGCGGTGGTCGCGGAACGTTCGAAGACGATTGCCTGCACAAACCGACGCCATGGTCGAGGTCGTTGCTGCCTGTATTCCAGCCGGAATCAGATGGCGTGAACGTTGAACGCGAGGTTCCCGTCGCGCGCCCACCGCCGCACAGTGGCCCCGGGTCGCGAAGTATGGTGTCAGGGGGAATGGCACTGACTTAAGCTCGTCATCCCCGCGAAAACGGGGATCCAGCACCCCTGACAGCCGAAGTCACTGGATTCCCGCTTTCGCGGGAATGACGAAATGTGGGGTTTTTCACTTAAGGAACGTCTGAACAAGTTGCTATCGATTGGCCGTCCAAACGATTGTTTAACGAGCGCTCATTGTTTTCTTGAAATACGCCTTCGATGAAGCCCGTAACGGCGCTTTTGGCACCCTCTCGGGGTGAATCCCCCGATCATGGACGCACC
>Ga0208357_1001020_pt1 | contig 21260 bp, 23 predicted proteins | sample NGESurdeep092012_6_FD_184487 | JGI IMG/M metagenome (GOLD analysis project Ga0208357, IMG submission 184487) | Arctic peat soil microbial communities from Barrow, Alaska - NGEE Surface sample F52-2 deep-092012 (SPAdes) | ecosystem: Environmental > Terrestrial > Soil > Wetlands > Peat ... | reverse complement strand
CCGTGCCGGGCCTCGGGTCCACGCCCCTGACGGTGGCCAGCACCATCGGGCCCAGCTCGGCGTCGCGCAGGGCATCGAGGCACACGGCCAGCCCGTCGTCGTCTTCGAAGAGTCCCAACGCCGCCTCGTCCCCGGGACGCAAGAACCGCGGCTCGTCACCCACTCGGCGGAGGCCGGCGATCATATGGGCCAGGCGACCGCCCACCTCGGCCACCACGTCGAGCAACCCGGGGCGTCCGGCCCGCAGCACCTCCACCCGGCGCAGCGTGATCTCCGCGGGGACCGGGGCGGGGGCATCGACCGGCGTGCGCTCTTCGAGCCACGCCTCGACCAACCGGTGAACGGCCTGTTCCTGCTCGGCGTTCATGGCGCGGCCGGCCCTTCCTCACGCACCAGGTCGAACCACAAGAAGCCGTAGGGCGGCAGGGTGATGGTGTAGGGCTCCTCGGTGACGGCCGGGAAGGGCACCCGCCCCAACACCTCGTAGGGGGTGGACCCGGCCCACTTGGCCAGCGCGAGCTCGGCCGGCTGGGCGAACCGGCTGAGATTGTGCACGCAGAGGACGGCCTGGAAGCGGCGCACCAGCTCGTCGTCGGCCCCCTCGTTCCCGGCCGGCACCGTGCGCGCCGTCACCAGCGTGCGGCCCCAATCCCGAACATCGAGGACGGCGTCGACCCCCGAGGTGTTCCCGGACGTGGCACTGGGCACCGTGGTCATGATGTCGGACACCTCGCCCGAGCGCATGTAGGCCAACACCGAGGGGTTGGCGCAGGGCAGGACCTCCATCTCGCCCACCCCCATCACCGGCAGGGCGCGGCGCTCGGTCAGCATGCGCCGCAGCCAGTGCAGGAACGAGCCCTGGTTGCGCAGCTGGGCCTCGACGTTCACCGCGCTGAACCCGTAGACCGGATCCATGAGCGGCGGCAGGTAGAGCTGGGCGAAATCCGCCTGGGAGAAGCCACCGTTGCGGTCGGGCGACCATTGCATGGGCGTCCGCACCGAATCGCGGTCACCCAGGTAGATGTTGTCCCCCATCAGCATCTCGTCGCCGTAGTAGATGACCGGGCTGCCGGGCAGGGAGAGCAGTAGCGCGTAGAGGAGCTCGGCCGTCCGCCGGTCGTTGTCGATCAGGGGGGCCAGCCGCCGCCCGATCCCCATGTGCCGCTTCATGCGGGGGTCCTTGGCGTACTCGGCGATGAGGTAGTCGCGATCCTCGTCACTGACCTGTTCGAGGGTGAGCTCGTCGTGGTTGCGCAAGAAGATGGCCCACTGGCACGACTCGTTGATGACCGGCGTCTGAGCCAGGATCTCGGTGATGGGATAGCGCTGTTCCCGCCGCACCGCCATAAACAGCCGGGGCATGAGGGGGAAGTGGAAGCACAGGTGGCACTCGTCCCCGTCGCCGAAGTAGTCCGCCACGTCGCTGGGCCAGCCGTTGGCTTCGGCCAGCAGGATCCGCCCCGGGTAGTCCGCTTCCAGTTGCTTGCGGATGCGCCGGATGAAGGCGTGGGTCTCGGGCAGGTGTTCCCCCGAGGTGCCGTCGCGTTGGTAGAGATACGGCACGGCATCGAGCCGGAAACCGTCGAAGCCGAGATCCAGCCAGAAGCGGACCAGGTCGATCATGGTGTCGGCCACTTCGGGATTGTCGTAGTTGAGATCGGGCTGATGGTGGTAGAAGCGATGCCAGTAGTACTGCTGCCGGGTGTCGTCCCAGGTCCAGTTGGACCGCTCCACGTCGGTGAAGACCACCCGGGCGTCGGGCCAGCGCTGGTCGTCTTCGTTCCAGACGTACCAGTCGGCCTTGGCGTTGTCCCGGCTCGAACGCGACTCGATGAACCAGGGGTGCTGGTCGCTGGTGTGGTTCATGACCAGGTCGGCGACGACCCGGATGCCGCGGCTGTGCGCGTCCTCCAGGAACGCCACCAGGTCACCGATGCTCCCGTAGTCGGGATGCACGTTGAAGAAGTCGCTGATGTCGTAGCCGCCGTCCCGCAGCGGCGAGGGGTAGAAGGGCAGCATCCAGATGCAGTCGATGCCCAGCCACTCGATGTAATCGAGCTTGTCGCGCAGGCCCTTCAGGTCACCGCTGCCGTCGTTGTTGGCGTCGTAGAAGCCACGGATCAGGACCTCATAGAAGACGGCATGCTGGAACCAGCGTGCCGACGGGTCGAACGGCCCCTCGCCGGCGCTCACGGGAATAGGGGGCGAACTCACTGTGTCACCGACTCATCGACCCATCGTCCCATCGACTCATCGGCCGACGAAGGTGGCCCGTCCCGGCCCGTGCTCGGCGAAGGAGGCGAGGCCGCGGACCGCGTCCTCGGTTCGGGCCACCGCGGCGAACGCCTCCTGCTCGAGGCCCAGACCCTCGGCCAGCGACCCTTCGAGCCCCCGATCGACCGCCGCCTTGGCGAGACCGTGGGCCACGATGGCGCCCCGAGCCAGCTCGCCGGCCCACGCGACGGCCTCGTCCAGCACGTCGTCGGGTGCCACCACCCGATTGACCAGGCCAATGGCCAGCGCCTCGGGGGCCCGCACCTGACGCCCGGAGAAGATGATCTCCTTGGCCCGCGACGAACCGATCAACCGGGGCAGACGTTGGGTGCCGCCGCCACCGGGGATCACCCCGAGGAGCACCTCGGGCAGGCCGAGTTTGGAGTCTTCGGCGCAGACCCGCAGATCGCAGGCCAGGGCCAACTCCAACCCTCCGCCCAGGGCGTAGCCGTTGATGGCGGCGATCGTCGCCCGGGGCACGTTGGCCAGGGCACCGAGCGCGCTGGTGAAGCTGGCCCCGACCGAGTCGGCCCCGGTTCCTTCCAACTCGACGATGTCGGCCCCGGCCGCGAAGATCCGGCGGCCGCCCCACAGGACGACCGCACCCGGCGGGTCGGCCGTCAACTCCTGGGCCACGGCGAAGACCTGCCCCAGCACGGCCCCCGAGAGGGCGTTGGCTTTGGGCCGGTCAAGGCGGATCACGGCCACGCCATCACTTCGTCGCTCCAACGTCACGAAGGTGTCGGTCATCAGGGGCACCGTACCTGACGTACGGGCCACGCTCTCAACCAGGCCCGAGCCGGTCAGCGGCCTCGTAGGGGTCAAGTTCCCCCGCGGCCACGGCTTTGACGGCACGGGAGAATTCTTCCCCGGCAGCCACTTCCTCAATCCGAGCCCGGCTGCGGGCCACCATCACCCGCCGTAACTCGTGTGCCACCCGCTCGGTCCGGCGCGGTTCGAGCAGGCCGTTGTCGAGGAGGTGGGCCCGGTGCCGGGCGATCTCGCTCCACAATTCCGCCACGCCATCGCCGGTCGCAGCAATCGTGTCGACGACCGGGGGGCGCCAGGCGCCGAGCGTGGAGAGGTCGAGCATCTGTTCGAGGTCCCGCCGCGCTTCTCGAGCGCCCGGACGATCGGCCTTGTTGATGACGAAGAGGTCGGCAATCTCCAGGAGGCCGGCTTTGTTGGCCTGCATGGAGTCACCCCACCCGGGCGTCACCACCACCACCGTGGTGTCGGCCGCCGAGGCCACCTCGACCTCCATCTGCCCGACGCCCACCGTCTCGATGATGACCACCGGCAGGCCGGCCGCACCGAGGACACGAATGGCGTCGGGAACGGCCAGGGCAAGACCACCAAGATGCCCGCGCGTCGCCATGGAGCGAATGAACACGGAGGGGTCCAGCACGTGCTGCTGCATGCGCACCCGGTCGCCCAGAATGGCCCCGCCGCTGAACGGAGACGTCGGATCAATGGCCAGCACTCCCACCTGATCCAGGGCCTCGGGTGACGGTCCTCCCCAGCCGGTGCGCGCCACCGTGATGAGCCGATCGGTCAGGGTCGACTTGCCCGAACCGGGGGCGCCCGTCAGGCCGACCGTGTAGGGCACGGCGGAGCGGTAGGCCAGGCGGGCCACGGCGAGACCGGGCTCACCTCCCCGCTCGACCAGCGAGATCAGCCGGGCCAGCGCGACCCTGTCGTTGTCCTGGGCCAGGGCCAACAGCGCCGCCGGATCCGAAGGCGGGCGGTTCATAGGCTCGTCACCTTGGCTCCGAGCGACGTCAGGGCGCCGACCAGATCCTCGTAGCCCCGCTCGATGTGACGGGCCCCGGTCACCAGGGTCTCCCCCTCGGCCACCAAGCCGGCCAGGACGAGGGCCACGCCCGCCCGGAGATCGGGTGCCCGCACCGGCGCACCCACAAGGCGGTCCATCCCCCGGACCACGGCGTGGTGCCCTTCCGTCCGGATGTCGGCCCCCATGCGGCGCAGCTCCTCGACATAGCGGAACCGTCCCGAGAAGAGGTTCTCGGTGAGGATGCCGACGCCGTCGGCGACGGTGAGCATGGCCACGAGCAGCGGGCTGTAGTCCGTAGCCACACCCGGATAGGGCAGCGTGGCAATGTCGGCCGAGCCCAGTCTCTTGTTGGCGCTGACCAGCAGCCCCTGCGGGCCCATGTCGGTCACGACGCCCATTTCGGTGACCTTGCGCAGCAACATCTCCATGTGCTCCGGCCGAGCGTCCTCGATGGTCACCTCGCCGCCGGCGATCCCGACCGCCGCCACGAACGTGGCCGCCACCACCCGGTCGGGCACCACGGTATGCCGGGCCGGATGCAGTTCCTCCACGCCTTCGATCTCCAGGCGCGACGTGCCGGCGCCGCGCACGACCGCCCCCATGGTGCACAACATGTCGGCCAGGTCGGTGACCTCTGGTTCTTTCGCCGCGTTTTCGATCACGGTGGTCCCCTTGGCCAGGACGGCCGCCATGAGCAGGTTGTCGGTGGCCGTGTGGCTGGGGTACTCCAACACGACCCGGGTGCCGATCAGACGCCCCTCCTCCACCCGGCCCCGGACCTCACTGCCCGACGACTCGAATTGCACCCCCATGGCCGCCAGCCCGTTGACATGGAAGTCGATGGGACGCTCCCCGAAATCGTCGCCACCGGGCAACGGCATGTGCACCCACCCACAGCGGGCCAGCAGGACACCGAGCACGACCACTGAAGCCCGCATGCGCTCGATCAGCTCGTAGGGGGCCACCGGCTGAAGATCGGCGGCGGCGGGAGATGTGACGGCCAGATCCCCGTTCTCGAGACGATCGACCCGGGCCCCGACGGACCGCAGGACGGCCGCCATGGATTCCACGTCAGTGATGTGGGGCACGTTGCGGAGGACGGAGCGCCCCTCGGCCAGCAGGCAGGCCACCATCAACTTGAGGGCCGAGTTCTTGGCTCCTCCGGCGCGAACGGTCCCGTGCAGGGGACCGTTGGGCTGGACCATGATTCTTTCCACGGCCCCAAGTATCGCCGCTGGCGGGGGGTGGGCCGGGGCTTTGACGCCGGACGACCAACTAGGGTCGGTATCGTGGCGACCCTTCCCCAGGCACCCGACCGCAACTTGGCCATGGAGCTGGTGCGGACCACCGAGGCGGCAGCCATGGCGGCCAGCCGTTGGATGGGTCGGGGCGACAAGCTGGGCGCCGACGGGGCGGCCGTCGAGGCCATGCGGATTGTGCTGTCCTCGGTCCAAATGGACGGGATCGTCGTCATCGGCGAAGGCGAGAAGGACAACGCCCCCATGCTGTTCAATGGCGAGAAGATCGGGGACGGAACACCCCCGATGACCGACATCGCCGTCGATCCCATTGACGGGACCACCCCGACCGCACTTGGCCGCGGCGGCGCCCTGGCCGTCATCGCCGTCTCCGAGCGGGGAACGATGTTCGACCCTGGGCCGTGCGTCTACATGGAGAAGCTCGCCGTCGGACCCCGGGCCAAGGGAGCGTGCGACATCCGCCGCACGCCCAGCGAAAACCTCCACTCGCTCGCCGACGCACTCGGTCGTCCGGTGCGGGACCTGACCGCCGTGATCCTCGATCGGCCTCGGCATGACGCGCTCATCTCGGAGGTGCGGGCCACCGGTGCCCGCATCCGGCTCATCACCGACGGGGACGTGGCCGGCGCCATCGCCACCGGGTGGCCGGGGGCCGGCACCGACATCCTCTTCGGTATCGGCGGCACTCCCGAAGGTGTCCTGGCTGCGGCCGCCCTCAAGTGCATGGGCGGGGAGATCCAGGGACGGCTCTATCCCCGCAACGACGATGAGCGAACCGCCGCCATCGACGCCGGCTACGACCTCGATGCCGTATTGATGACCGACGATCTGGTCCAGGGCAACAACTGCTTCTTCGCCGCCACCGGGATCACCGACGGCGAGCTCCTCCGCGGTGTGCAGTACCACGAGTTCGGCGCCACGACCCAGTCGCTGGTCATGCGTTCGAAGTCCGGCACCCTGCGCAAGATCGATGCCAGCCACGCCCTGGCCAAGCTGTCCGAATTCAGCTCGGTTTCATTCGACTGAGCCCGGAGGCCGACTGAGCCCGAGGCACCACGCGCCGGGCCGCGCCGACAAGCCGAGCATTGAAGAGACCGGGGTCTCGATCGACGGACGCGGTGGGCGCGGTTGCGGCGTGATGGGATCGGGCTCGCCCTCCCGATCCGCCTTCGGGCTACTGGCAACGCGCCACCATTTGACGCCCGGGAGTCCCGGTCCCCTTCGGCGGAAGAGCGAGCGAGGACACCATTCGTCGGCCACCAGGACGACTCGGTCCGTCCCCACGATGGCGGACTGCTGCCGCACTCGACCTGAACGACAGTTGACACTTACGAAAGCAATCGCTTACACTTAGACGGTGGACATCGCCTTCAGAGCCTTGGCCGAGCCCCGGCGCCGGGAGATCCTCCGCATGGTCTGGTCCGTGGAGATGTCCGCATCCCACATCGCCGCCAGATTCGAGGACATCACCAGGTCCGCGGTGTCCCAACACCTCGGCGTGCTTCGGGGGGCGGAACTGATCCTCGAGAGACGCGACGGCACCCGGCGGCTCTACCGGACCAACCACGCCGAGATGGCCAGGCTCCGTACCTTCCTCGACGGCTACTGGACCGAGAGCCTCCAACGCCTGCGGGACCTGGCCGAAGCCACCGAACAGTCGTCGTACGAGGCGCAGGACACCCAAGAGAGCTCGCAAGAGACAACAACAAGAGTCCAACAAGAGAAAGGAAACACACATGGCTGAATTGACCCGAGAGGTCCTGATCGTCGCCAGCCCGGCGACCATCTTCCCGTTCCTGGTCGATCCGGAGCAGCACGTCCGCTGGATGGGCACCGAGGCGGAGCTGGACGCCCGGGTCGGGGGTGCCCATCGGGTCCTGGTCCAAGGTCGACACCCTTCGGCGGGCGAGTTCGTCGAGGTCGTTCCAGACGAGCGAGTCGTCTTCACGTTCGGGTGGGACGAGCCGGGCCATCCGATTCCGGCCCGCTCCACGCAGGTCGAGATCACTTTGATCCCCGATGGCGACAAGACGCTTGTCCGCCTCGTGCACAGCGGGCTGCCCGACGACGCTGTGTCCGACCACACCAGCGGCTGGGGCCACTATCTCGAACGCCTGGCCGCGGTCGTCGGTGGGGACGACCCCGGTCCCGATATCGCCCCGGCCCAAGGCTGACGAGAAGGAGAAGACGAATGTCAGTCCCAGATTCCCGGCCAGAGTCCATGGCGGACAGCTGGCGCAACGGTGCGGCCACGGCGCTCGGGCGCCCGTTCGCGACGCCGACTTTCCGCTCCGCCGGCCTGACGAGCGCTGGGACAGCCGCGACGGCAACCGCGCTGACGGCGACGCTCGGACTCGCCGCCGCATCCTGGGTCGTCGCGGTCCCGCAGATGAACGGGATGGACATGGGCGTGGAGACCCGGCTCGGTTCGTTCGCGTTCTTTGTCGCCCTGTGGGTCTGGATGATGGCGGCGATGATGCTGCCCGGCGCCGCTCCGGCGGTTCTGAGACGCACTCATGCCAGCGGTCGTGCGCGCGCCGTGCCGCTGTTCGTCGCGTCGTACCTTGGCGTCTGGACACTCGTGGGCGTCGCCGTGTACGCGGTGTACCGCCCGCACGGGTCGTCTGTGGCGGGCGCGGTGGCGATCGCCGCCGGGGTCTACGAGTTCACGCCGCTCAAGCAGCACTTCCGCCGGCGCTGCCGCGAGAGCGTCGGCTCTGGATTCGAGTTCGGGCTCTGCTGCGTCGGTTCGAGCATCGGACTGATGCTGATGCTGGTGGCGCTGAGCGTCATGAGCGTCACCTGGATGGTCGTGATCGCCGTCGTCGCCCTCGCCCAGAAGCTCCTGCCCCCGAAGGCCGCCATCGACGTGCCGTTGGCGCTGGCGATCGTCGGACTTGGCATCCTGATCGTCATCTCGCCGTCGGCGGTTCCCGGACTCTTGCCACCGATGTGAGACGCCATCGGTGGCGCGGACCACACCACGTAGTTGTCACAACACAGTTGCCACGACGAAGAGGAGAGAAACAATGACCGACCACAAGACCGCAACACACGAAGAGTGGCTGACAGCCCGGCTGGAGCTGCTCGAGGCCGAGAAGGCGCTGACCCGGCGTAGCGACGAACTGGCGCGGCAGCGCCAGGAGCTGCCCTGGGTTCGAATCGACAAGGAGTACCGCTTCGACACCGACGAGGGCACAGCCTCCCTGGCCGATCTCTTCAGGGGACGCTCGCAGCTCCTCATCTATCACTTCATGTTCGGGCCCGACTACACGGCAGGGTGCCCGTCCTGCTCGGCGATCGCGGACGGCTTCGACGGCTCCGTCGCCCACCTCGCCAGTCACGACGTCACGCTCGGCGCGGTGTCGCGGGCTCCCCTGGCGAAACTGCAGGCGTACAAGCGGCGGATGGGCTGGAGCTTCCCGTGGGCGTCGTCGTTCGACAGCGACTTCAACTACGACTTCCAGGCGGCGATCACCAAGGAGCAATGGGAGTCGGGAGCCGTCGAGTACAACTTCCACACCTCGGATTTTCGGCCGCCAGCCGGCGAGGACAGCGCCGGGCTCGACGAGTTCGCATCGAGCAAGGTGGGAACGGACTGGCAGACCTACAGGGGAGAAGGGCCTGGCGTCAGCGCGTTCGCTCTCGAGGATGGCGTCGTGTACCACACCTACTCGGCCTACGCGCGTGGCCTGGACGGCCTCTGGGGCATGTACCAGTGGCTCGACCGCGCCCCACTCGGTCGCAACGAGAACGGCTTCTGGTGGCGCCGCCACGACGAGTACGACGGCCAGTGACCCTGACCGAGCCGGCCGGGCCGGCCGCCACGGGTGACCGCTCGTCCCGGAGGGCTCGGTGTGGTCGCTGTCCTGCAGTGGCCGACATCGGCCCGGGGCACTCGGTCCCGAGGGCTCGTGCCCTGGTTTCGGTCGACCCCTGGTTCAGTCGACGGAGCCGGAGGCCACGCTGAGTCGCAACTCGGCCCGCCCTAGCGCCGTTTCGGCGTCGGCCAACGCCGCGTCGGGTGCGGGTGCACCCTCGGGAGTGTCGGAGGATCCGCCCCGCCCGGAGCTCAGTTCCGCCACCCGGGCGGTTGCGGCCTCCTTGGCCTGTTCGGCCCGGGGCACGTCGATCTCGGTCGCCAGTTCGGCGATGCCGGCCAGCACCGTGACCTTGGTCGAGAGGCCGGGCAACGGCCCGTCTCCCTCGGCCAGGCCTTCGGCCGCGCCCGGGCTGGTGTCGACCTGGACAAACCCGCCGTGGACCGCCAGGCGCTGGCTCGTGCCGTCGGCTTGTTCCACCGTGACCAGACACGGCACCACGTCGCCCACCAGGGGCGTGTGCCCATCGAGCACGGTAAGCGAACCCTCGGAGGTGGCCAGCACGATCGCGGTGGCGCCACCGGCCACCAGCGACTGCTCGGGCGTGACGACCTCCACGCCGAAGACGCCGTCGGCCACTAGCCCGCCTCGTCCTGCAACGTCTTGGCCTTGGCCAGCACCGACTCCACCCCGCCGACGTTGAGGAACGCCTGCTCGGGGATGTTGTCGAGGTCACCGTTGACCAACGCTTCGAAAGACTCCACGGTCTCGTCAATCGGCACGAAGATCCCCGGCACGCCGGTGAACACCTCGGCCACGAAGAAGGGCTGTGACAAGTAGCGCTGGATCTTGCGGGCCCGGGTCACCGTGACCCGGTCCTCCTCGGAGAGTTCGTCCATGCCCAGAATGGCGATGATGTCCTGCAGTTCCTTGTAACGCTGCAGCACTTCTTGCACCCGCCGGGCCACGGCGTAGTGACGGTCACCCACGATTTCGGGAGCGAGAATGTTCGAGGTCGACGCCAGCGGGTCCACCGCCGGGTAGATGCCCAGCGCGGCGATCTGCCGGGAGAGCTCGGTGGTGGCGTCCAGGTGGGTGAAGGTGGTGAACGGAGCCGGGTCGGTGTAGTCGTCCGCCGGGACGTAGACCGCTTGGAGCGACGTGATCGACTTGCCCTTGGTCGAGGTGATCCGCTCCTGCAGCTCGCCCATCTCGTCGGCCAGGGTGGGCTGGTAGCCCACGGCGGACGGCATGCGCCCGAGCAGGGTGGAGACCTCCGAGCCGGCCTGGACGAAACGGAAGATGTTGTCCACGAAGAGCAACACGTCCTGGTTCTGCACGTCGCGGAAGTACTCGGCCATGGTCAGCGCAGCCAGGGCGACCCGCAGCCGCACACCCGGAGGCTCGTCCATCTGGCCGTAGACCAGGGCGGCTTTGTCGATGACGCCCGACTCCTGCATTTCGAGCCACATGTCGGTACCTTCACGGGTCCGCTCCCCCACGCCGGCAAAGACGGACACCCCACCGTGCTGCTGCGCCACCCGGTGGATCATCTCCTGGATGATGACGGTCTTGCCCACGCCGGCCCCGCCGAAGAGGCCGATCTTCCCGCCCTGCACGTAGGGCTCGAGCAGGTCGACCACCTTGATCCCGGTCTCGAACATCTGGGCCCGCGGCTCCAGCTGGTCGAACGCCGGCGCGCTGCGGTGAATCTCCCAGTAGTCGTCGATCCCTTCGATGGAGTCGGTGTCGAGCGGTTGGCCCAGGACGTTGAATACGTGGCCGAGGACGGCGTTGCCCACCGGCACGGTGATGCCCCGGCCGAGGTTGCGTACCGGCGCCCCGCGCACCAGGCCGTCGGTCTGTTGCATGCAGATGCAGCGCACCCGGCCGTCACCGATCTGCTGGGCGACCTCGGCCGTCACCACGAACGTGTTCCCGTCCAGCTCGATGCTGAACTCGACGGCGTGGTTGATCTCGGGCAGGGCGTGGGGTGGGAACTCCACGTCGATCACCGGCCCGGCGATGGCCACGACGCGGCCGTCCTCGAGTGAGCCGGCAGGCACCGTGTCCTGGGCGGTAGCGGTCGTCATAGTGGTCAAGCTCCCTTCGTCTGGCGGAGCGCCTCGGCGCCGCCAACGATTTCCATGATCTCAGTAGTAATGGCGTCCTGACGGGCGCGGTTCATGACCCGGGTCAGGGTCCGGACCAGCTCGTCGGCGTTGTCGGTCGCCGCCGCCATGGCCCGTTGCTGGGCCGTGAAGAATGACGCAGCCCCTTCCAAGAGGGCGGCGAAGATCTCGGACTCGGCGGCGCGGGGCGCCAGTTTGGTCAACAGCTTCTCCGGCTCCGGCTCGAACTCGGTGTAGCCCACCAGATCGGTGGTGGCGGTGGCGGCCGTGGTGGCCGGTGCCTCGTCTTCTTCTTCGTCGGGGAGGGGGAGCGGCAGCATCTGCTGCACCTCCACCCGCTGCGTCCCGGCCGAGATGAAGCGGGTGGACACCAGCTGCACCATGTCCATCTCGCCGGCCACGAAGGGGCCGGTCACCGTGGCCGCAATGGCCCGGGCGTCGACGAACTCGGGGCGATCGGCGATGCCCGGAAATGACCGCTCGATGGCGATGCCCCGGTAGCGGAAATAGGACGGCGCCTTCTTGCCCACCGTCCACAGCGTCACTTCGGCTCCGTTGCGCCCGTGCTCGTTCACCAAGCGCTCGGTGGCGCGGAAGACGCCCGAGTTGTAGGAGCCGGCCAAGCCCCGATCTCCCACGATGGCGAGGACCCCCACCCGCGCCGGTTCCTCTGGTGTGCCGAGCAGCCTCTTGGCGGCGGCGGGATCGGCCGCGGCGGTGATGCGCAGGATCTTCTCCATACCCAGTCGGTACGGACGGTTGGCGGCGATCCGGTTCTGGGCGCGCACGATCCGCGACGCGGCGATCAGCTCCATCGCCTTGGTGATCTTCCTGGTTGACTGCACGCTGCGGATACGGCGCCGCAGCACGCGTTCTTGGCCTCCGGCCATGGGTCAGTCGACCTTCCCCGTGTCGAATCCCTCCACGAATGAGGTCAGGCCCCGGTCGATCTCATCACCGTCGGGCAACGCCCCCTTGGTCCGGATGGCTTCGAGGACATCGGGGTGGTTGCCCTTGAAATACTCGATCAGCTCGCTCTCGAACCGACGCACCTCGCTGACCGGTACCGAGTCGGCCCATCCCTTGGTGCCGGCGTAGATCACCAGCACCTGCTCCTCCACGGCGACCGGGGCGTTCTGCGGTTGCTTCAACAGCTCGGTGAGGCGGTAGCCCCGGTCGAGCTGGGACTGGGACACCCTGTCCAGCTCCGAGCCGAAGGTGGCGAACGCCTCGAGTTCACGGAACTGGGCCAGGTCGAGCTTGAGGGTTCCCGACACCTGTTTCATGGCCTTGACCTGGGCCGCACTCCCGACCCGGGACACCGAGTTGCCGACGTTGATGGCCGGACGGATGCCGGAGTTGAAGAGGTCGGTCTCCAAGAAGACCTGGCCGTCGGTGATGGAGATGACGTTGGTCGGGATGTAGGCCGAGATGTCGCCCGCCTTGGTCTCGATGACCGGCAGCGCGGTCAGCGAACCCCCGCCCTCGGCATCGGACAACTTGGCGGCCCGCTCGAGCAGGCGGGAGTGCAGGTAGAAGACGTCACCCGGGTAGGCCTCGCGGCCCGGCGGGCGCCTCAGGAGGAGGGAGACGGACCGGTAGGCCTCGGCCTGCTTGGACAGGTCGTCGTAGACGATGAGGGCGTGCTCGCCGTGCTCCATCCAGTGCTGGCCCATGGCGCACCCGGCGTAGGGGGCCAGGTACTTGAACGGGGCCGGGTCGCCGGCCGAGGCCACCACCACCACGCTGTAGTCCAGGGCCTGGTGGGCCTCGAGGGTGGCCACCGTCTGGGCCACCGAGGAATTCTTCTGCCCGATGGCGACGTAGATGCACTTCACGCCCTGGCCGGCCTGGTTGATGATGGTGTCGACCGCCACCGTGGTCTTGCCGGTCTTGCGGTCACCGATGATCAGCTCACGCTGCCCACGACCGATCGGCGTCATGGCGTCAATGGCCTTGATCCCGGTCTGCAGGGGCTCGGACACGGGTTGGCGGCCGACGATCCCGGGCGCCTGGACCTCCATGCGCCGGGACTCCGAACTGGTGATGGGGCCCTTGCCGTCGATGGGCTCGCCGAGCGCGTTGACGACGCGGCCCAGCAGGCCATCACCCACGGGCACGGTCTGGATGCGCCCGGTGGCCTTGACCGTCTGCTCCTCCTCGAGGTTGTCCACCTCGCCCAGGACCACGGCGCCGATGGTGTCCTCATCGAGGTTGAGGGCGAGACCCAGCGTCCCGTCCTCGAATTCGAGGAGTTCGTTCACCGCCGCGCCGGGCAGCCCGGACACGCGGGCGATGCCGTCCCCCACCTCCACGATCCGCCCGATCTGCTCGGTGCCGACCGTGGCGACGTAGTCCGCCACATGGCGCTGTAGCGCCTCGGTGATCTCACTGGCGTCGATCGTCAGCTCTGCCATCAGCCTGCTCCCTCTGTCTCTGTCGTCGTTCCCGTCGGCGGAGCCGCCCCGGCGCCAACCCTGCTGTCTTCCCAACCGCCCGGCATGAGGTGCTCGCGCAGGGCATCGATCTTGCCCCGGGCGGACGCATCCACCTGCAGGTCGCCGATCTGGATCACGGCGCCGCTCAGCAGAGCCGGGTCGATCACCACCTGCAATTCGACCGGACCTCCGGCCAAGGTGGTCAGCGATTCGGAGAGTCGCTCCTGCTGGGCGTCCTCCACCGTGGTGGCGGCCCGCACCCGGGCGATCCGCCAGCCGCGGGCCTTGGCCGTCTGCTCGACCAGCCAGTCGAGCGTTCCCACGATGTCGCGAGCCCGTCCCCCGGCCACGACGTAGCGGACCAGGTCCAGGGTGCCGGGCAGCACCTTGCCTTCCAGGAGTTGGGAGGCCAAGCCCTGGCGCGCGTCGACCGAGAGGTCGCGATCGACCAGGGCGCTACGCAGGAGCGGCGTGGACTCGACGATCCGGGCGAAACGGAAGAGCTCGTCCTCGACCGACTCCAACTCGGCCGTGGTGTGGTCTTCGTGCAGCGCGGTAGCGAAGCCGCCGACCCGCTGACGTGACTGGAGGAGTCCCAGCGGTATTTCCTCAGTGCTGAAGCCATCGGCCAGGTGCCGGGCCTGGGTGGACAACCAGCTCAAGGCCGCCGGTACGTCGGGTGCCCGCACGGCGGCACAGGCGAAACCGGCCAGGCGACGGGCCGGCTCGGAGACCTTGCCGTCCAACAGGTCCAGCATGACCGCTCGGCGCACCGGACCGCGGAGGGTGGTGTCGGTCAGCATGCCCCGCATGGGATCGTCGGTCTGCACGAAGCGCTCGATCGCCTCCAGGTCACTGGCCAGCGACGCGAGCGCGTCGGTCCCGACGCTCGCCACCACTGCCGCCGTGTAGCCCTGAAGCGTGGGGTTCACTGGCGTACCACCGCTCCGGCGGCGGCGCCGCCCGAGGTATCGGCCTGCAGGGCCCGCACCGCCTCGTCGATGAGATCGCGATGGGCCTCGGCGTCGACTTCGCGCCCGATGACCTGCTCGACCACTTCCATGACGATCTCGCTCATACGGTTGGCCGCTTCCTCCACGGCGCGCTGGCGGGCCAGGCCCACCTCGGTCTCGGCATTGCCCAGGATTCGCTCGTATTCGGACTGCCCCTTGGCCTGGGCCTCGGTGCGCACCTGCTCGGCCGTCCGGTTGGCCTGGGCCACGATCTCCCGGGCCGTGACGCGGGCTTCCTCCAGCACGGATCGACGCTCGTCGTCGGCCGCCGCCGCGTCGGCGCGCGCCTGGTCGGCCGCCTCCAGGGAGGAGCGGATCTGCTCCTGTCGCCGCTCCATGGCCGCGTTGAGCGGCGGGATGACGTACTTCATGATGATCAGGATCAGGACGATCGAGACGGCCAACTCAATGAAGAAGGTCCCGTTGGGAAGGAGGAAGATGCCTGCTGTGGTCATGATGCTCACGGTCTCCGGTTCGTATCCGGCACGTTGGCGATGGACAAGGGGGCGCTACGGGGCGGGCTCTGCTTCTCAGCCTGAGCCCGCACCAGTAGTTCCCTACGCGACGCTCTTGGCGGCGAAGACATAGACGAAGACCACCATGAAGAGCAGGTTGATGAAGTACATGGCCTCCACCAGCCCGACCGTCAAGAAGAAGTACTGACGGGCCTTGGCCTCGATCTCGGGCTGCCGGGCGATGGCGGCGATGGTCTGCGAACCGGCCAGGCCGTCACCGACCGCGGCGCCGATGGCACCTCCACCGAGGGCCAGACCGCCACCGACCAGCGCGCCGGCAATCCGTACCGCCCCTTCGATTGTGCTTGCTGCCATGTTTCTCTCCTTTGTCGAGACTGCTGAGAACTACTCGGTTGGTGCTGCGGGTCTTGCGAGCTAATGCTCCTCGGTACTCATGCCCATGCCGAGGTACATGATGGTGAGCAGGCCGAAGATGAAGGCCTGAATGGCGCCGATAAAGAGCTCGTCGAAGGGCTTCCAGACGGCCAAGCCGATCCACGACAGGTACGGCGGGATCAGGGTGACGATCACCGAGATCATCAGCACGCCGGAGAAGATGTTGCCGAAAAGTCGGAAGGTCATGGTGATGGGCTTGGTGATCTCTTCAATGATGTTGATCGGCGTCAGCGCGGCATAGGGCTGACCGTAGTGCTTGATATAGCCCTTGAAGCCCCGGGCCTTGATGGAGTTGACGTGCACCAGGACGAAGACGATCAGGGCCAGGGCCAGCGGGAGGTTGACGTCGCCCGTCGGCGGAGCCAGGAAGCCCGGGTCGCCACTGGGGATGAAGGCCAACCAGTTGCAGATGAGGATGAAGAAGAAGACGGCCACGCCCAGACCGACGAAGGGCCTGCCCTGAGGCCCGATCGCCGAATCGGCCAGGTCGGCCACCTGCTCGGTGAGCGTCTCCCAGAAGAGCTGCAGCTTGCCGGGCACACCGTCGGTGACCTTGCGCACCATGAGGAAGGCGAAGGTCAACACGATGGCGGCGGCGATCAGCGTGGTCCAGACCACGTCGAGATAGACGGTCAGACCGGCGATCTTGACCACGCCGTGGTGGGCACCGATGGTGATGTTGCCGCTGGCCAGGATCATCTCCTTGGTGGCGATCAGGTTCATTGCAGCCCCGATGACATGACCACGCGGCCGACATTGACCACGAAGAGAATTTGGAAGATGACCAGCCCGATCACGCTCCCGATACCCAGCGGCCCTTTGAGGAACAGCAGCCCGATGCAGATGGCCGTGATGACGGCCAGCCGGGTCACGCTCTTGGTGCCCATGGCGCGGCGCAGGACCTTGCGATCGGTCTCCCCCTTGGTCTGCGCCTTGGCCACGCCGGCATCGAGGAAGCGCAAGTTGAGGATGGCCAGGCCGAGGCCGATGAAAATGCCCAGCGCGGCCCAGGCCTGCGAGAGCAGCAGGGCGATGATGATGGCGCCGAGCCCGACGATGAGGGCGGAGATCACCGTACGGCGCAGCACCTTGGCCAGGGCCGTTCCTTCGAGATCGGAGAGGCCCGACATCATGCTCATCGCCCCGTTCCTACAGGTACTTGCGGATCTGAGCGACCACGCTGGCCGCCGCGGCGGCAAGACCCAGCACGAGCCCCACCACGAGCAGGATCGGGGCGGTATGCCAGGCGCTGTCCGCCCAGAGCCCCAGCAGCAACCCGGCCCCCACGCAGACGGCGGCGGCCAGTCCCATGTTCAAAAAGGCCACCGCTCCGGGGAGGGGTTTGGGCTCGTCCGTCCCCGTTGGCCCAGGTGGAGTTTCTGATTCCGTCACCGACCCGGGCGCGCACAGCGACGCCGACTTGTCCACGCACGCGAATTCCTCTCCTTTACGCGGTGCGTGGCGAGCCAGAGTCCAACGCCTGAGGGGCCGCGATCGCGGCGTCGGGCGAGGCGAGGTGGACGAAAAACACGGCCACCATCATCGCACCCCGGTCCCGATCCCGTCCAAACGCCCCCTAGGTGAGTTTGACCACCTCACCGGCCTCATCCCTGACGCCTGAGGAGGGACTGAGGTTCCCGGCCCCGCCGCCGGGAACCTCATCGACGACGCCCTTGCGCAATCCGGGATGGAAGAGGGTGTACAGGCCGACGCCCAGGGCAGCCGCCCCCAGGGGGATGATGGCGTTCACCTGGTGCACGAACAGGGGAAACAAGAGGAAGCCGGACAAAATGGCCGTCCAGGCCCACAGGATCACGACGGTCCGGCGAGGGCCGTGGCCCAACCGGAGGAGGCGGTGATGGATGTGCTCCTTGTCTGGGGTGTGGAAGCTCATCCCGCGGGCCGTGCGCCGAACGAAGGCGAACGCCATGTCCACCAGAGGCACACCCAGAATGAAGAAGGGAATGAGGAGCGGAGCGAAGAAGAAGTAGGTCACGCCGCTGGTGGGGACCGAGGTGGGCACCCGGCCGCCGATCACCATGGTGGAGGCCGCCATGAGGACGCCCAGGAGAAGGGCCCCGGCGTCCCCCATGAAGACCCGGGCCGGATTGAAGTTGAAGGGAAGGAAGCCCAGGCAGATCCCGCAGGCGATCACGGCCACCAGAGGGCCGATGTTGTCCGTCGGGAGCACGCCGAGGCCCATGAGGCGCACGCCGTAGATGGCCAGGGCCCCGCTCCCGATGGCCACCACGCCGGCGGCCAGGCCGTCGAGGCCGTCGATGAAGTTGATGGCGTTGGTCAGGGCGATGACCCACGCCGCGGTGATCAGGGGGATGATGCCCGGGGTCAGCACCACGAACCCCGCCAGGGGCAACTTGAACTCGTACATGGTGACGCCCATGAAGTACAAGATGCTGGCCGCCAGGACCTGGCCCGCCATTTTGGCCGGAGCCGACATGTCCCGTACATCGTCGATGAGCCCAACGGCGAAGATGGCGCCGGCGGCCAGGACCACCCCGAGCGCTTCGGAGGAGTCCTGGAATATCGGCCGCAGCGACGGCACGGTCGCCGCGACCAGCATGGCCACCAGGAAGCCCAGGAACATGGCCGCTCCGCCGCCGTAGGGGATGGGCTTGGTGTGCACCTTGCGCTCGTCCGGCATGGCCACGTAGCCCACCCGCACGGAAATCCGGCGGGCCGGCGTGGTGAGGGCCGCGGTCCCTCCGGCCGCCACCACCAGTACGAGCAGGTACCAGCCGAAGTTGGGCACCGGCGCCTATCTCGGCAGGTCGGGATAGGGGGGAAAGGCGGCGCAGAGGGCGGCGACCTCGGCCCGGACGGCGGTGACGACGGCCTCGTCGTCGCGGCCCCGCAGGGTCCGGCCGATCAGCTGGGCGACGGTCTCCATCTGGGGGCTACCCATCCCGGCCGTGGTCTGGGCCGCCGTGCCCAGGCGCAGGCCCGAGGTGATGAAGGGCGTGCGGGGGTCGTCGGGGATCGTGTTGCGGTTGCAGGTGATCCCGGCCCGGTCGAGCACTTCTTGGGCCACCTTGCCGGTGAGCTCGGCGTCGAAGGGGCGCAGGTCGACCAGGAGCATGTGGTTGTCCGTGCCACCCGAGACCAGTCTGAAGCCCTCGGCCGTGAGCGCCCGGCCGAGGGTGGCGGCGTTGGCCACCACCTGGGCGGCGTAGGTGCGGAACTCGGGGCGGGCCGCCTCGGCGAAGGCCACCGCCTTGGCCGCGATGACGTGTTCGAGCGGACCACCCTGGAGGCCGGGAAAGACGGCGCTGTCGATCTTCTTGGCCAGGTCGGCCCCGCACAGGATGGCGCCGCCGCGGGGGCCGCGCAGCGTCTTGTGGGTGGTCAGCGTCACCACGTCGGCCACACCGACCGGGCTCGGATGAGCACCGCCGGCGATGAGCCCGGCCGGATGGGCCGCGTCGAACATGAAGAGGGCGCCCACCGAATCGGCGATCTCCCGGAATGGTTGGGGATCGATGATACGGGCATAGGCGGTCGAGCCGGCCACGATGAGTGAGGGCTGCTCGGCCTTGGCCAGATCGGCCACCTGGTCGAAATCGATCACCTCGCCCGGGCGGTCGGGATCGAGGCTGGCCGGCGTCACGCCGTAGGCCACGAAGCGCCAGATCTTCGAGGTGATGGACGCGGGCGAGCCATGGGTCAGGTGCCCGCCGTGATCGAGGCGCATGGCCAGGATGGTGGCGCCATGCGGGATCAGCGCCTGGTAGGCGGCGAGATTGGCATTGGCGCCGGCGTGGGGCTGCACGTTGGCGTGGTCGGCCCCGAACAGGGCGGTGGCCCTGGTGCGGGCCAGTTCCTCGACCTCGTCAATGATCTGGTTGCCGCCGTAGTAGCGCTTCCCGGGGTAGCCCTCGGCGTACTTGTTGGTCAGCACGGATCCCGACGCGGCCAGCACGGCCGGGGACGTGAAGTTCTCCGAGGCGATGAGCTGCAGCGTGCTCTGCTGCCGGTGCTCCTCCTGATGGATGAGTCCGGCCACTTCGGGGTCGGCCGCCAGCGCGGCGTCCAGCGAGGTCATGAGGATGGAATCCCTTCGAGGTCGAGGGCAGGTTCGAGGCCAGGGTCGAGGCCAGGTTCGAGGCCAAGGTCGAGGTCAGCCAGCTTGGCGATGCGCACATCGTGACGACCATGCTGCTCGATGGCGGAGAGGAAGGAGGCCAACGCATCGAGGGCGACGGCGCGGCTGAGCACGCGGCCGCCCAGGCAGATGACGTTGGCCTGGTTGTGCTCGCGGGCCAGCGTGGCCGTCGTGGCGTCGTGGATGACGGCCGCCCGCACACCGGGGATCTTGTTGGCCGCCATGGCGATGCCGATACCCGTTCCGCAGGTGCAGACGCCCAGCTCGGCCCGCCCCGACACCACGGCCCGACCGACCGCCGCGCCGTAGTCGGGGTAGTCAACCGATGCCTCGCCGTTGGCCGTTCCCAGGTCATCGACCTCATGGCCCCGCTCGGTCAGCTCGGCCTTGAGCACCTCCTTGAGGGCGAAACCGGCATGATCTGAACCCACGGCGACGCGCATTGCGCCCAAGTCTACCGACGCTCCCGGGGCTCCTTCGGGCGTGAACCGGTACGCTCCGCGTCCATGGCCCTCAACCCCCGTACACCGGTCGTCGTCGGCGTGGGCCAGGTGGCGGTGCGGCCCGATGCCGAGAGCGAGCCGGCCGACCGGCCCGAGCCCCTCGACCTGATGGTTCAGGCCCTGCGGGCCGCGGCCGAGGATTGTGACGGCGTGGTGGAGGGGGCCGGGGCGAGGGCCGGCGCCGCCCTGATCCGCCGGGCGCAGAGTGTCCGGGTCGTGGTGCCGCTGGGGTGGCGCTCCATCAATCCCGCCCAGTTGGTGGCCGATCGGCTGGGGACCGAGCCGGGCCAATTGATGGTGTCGGCCATTGGTGGGAACACCCCGCAGGCGATGATGCACGACGCGTGCCTGGCCATTGGCCGGGGCGATCTTGACGTGGTCCTGGTGACGGGCGCCGAGGCCATGTACACCCGCACCCTGTCCCGCCGTAATCCGGCCAAGGCGTCCCTCCACTGGGTCAGCCAGCCCTCCGAGACCACGCCCCCACCGACTGTCTTCGGGATCGAGCGGCCCGGGGCCACCGACCTCGAGATGTCCCGCGGGGTGATCCTGCCCATCCATGCCTACCCGCTCTTCGAGAACGCCCTGCGGGGTGCCCACGGGTGGACGCTGGCCGACCACGCGGCCCGCATCGGGGCACTCTGGGCGCGCTTCTCCGAGGTGGCTGCGGCCAATCCCCACGCCTGGATCCGCCACGCCCGAACGGCCGACGAGATCATCACCCCGTCGGCCAGCAACCGCATGATCTCGTTCCCCTACCCCAAGCTGGCCACGGCCAACATGCAGGTTGACCAGGGGGCGGGCTACATCGTGTGCTCGGTCGAGGCGGCGCGGTCGGCCGGCGTGGCCGAGGACCGCTGGGTCTTCCCGCTCTCGGGGGCCGACGCCAATGATCACTGGTTCATCTCGCACCGGCCCGAGCTCCACCGCTCCCCCGCCATCCGCCTCGCCGGGCAGGCGGTGCTCGACATGGGCGGCGTCGGGATCGACGATG
>Ga0208357_1001019_pt1 | contig 21265 bp, 15 predicted proteins | sample NGESurdeep092012_6_FD_184487 | JGI IMG/M metagenome (GOLD analysis project Ga0208357, IMG submission 184487) | Arctic peat soil microbial communities from Barrow, Alaska - NGEE Surface sample F52-2 deep-092012 (SPAdes) | ecosystem: Environmental > Terrestrial > Soil > Wetlands > Peat ... | reverse complement strand
TCAGCCTTTGTTAGTTTGATTGTATAGCGTATCATTTGGAGAATTGTTTGCCAAATATACAACATTATACGTCATATCATACTTAACTTAACACTAGTATAAGGAGTATACAAACTTACACCCGTCGAAGTGTTTTGCGCAATACCGGTAAAGCTGAAAATGCAAAAGCAACAAAAAAATAGAGAAGTGCGAAGAATTCCTGATAAACGTACATGCATGGTTAACCTGTTTTATATTATAACATAGATAGATAGACGATAATTATCTGTTATTCGGTTTTTTCAGGAGTTAGAGACATTAGCTATTATATCATTAACAGAATGAGCCTGGTTACTAAATACGGATAACCACACAAACGGATAACAAAATAAGAGCTATAGGATCGGTTCATCAGCATCACTTTACCAAATTGCAGATAGTCGTTTGATAGATATATTTATATCTATTGGCAGGATATACAAAATATTCGCGGGGCATCATACACTGGTAAAAGAGCAAGTAAACGATGTGCAAATATATAAAGCCGAAAAATTCGTATTGTTAGAATTCAGTTAAAAAATAATTTCTTCGCAATTTTTTTTTGCTTATACTATTCATAATACAATTCACTCTACTGAAAATTTTTCAAAGAAAGAGGTAATCATTTTACCCCATTGCTTTTAGAATAAAAGTTATTACTAATTAGAATTCATGTTTCTAATTCTTTACTATTTAATGATAATGGAGAAGAAATTCTTTTTTGATCCTGGTGATTATTTTGTCTTTATCCAAAAGGCTTAAAACAACTACACCCAAATCCAAACAGTTGTCGCCGATGGTAAAGGAAAAATATAAAATCAATGTAGTGTTGTGCTCAAAAGTCAGAATTCAAGATTTTTATTTATTGAATAATATCATTGCTGTGGATTATTAAACAAATTTATATAATCAAATAGAATGAATAAAACCAGGTTTGCAAAAAATAATGCCTCATTTCAATGATGATTGTATCCACCTTTCAACAATTTGAAAAGTTAATAACCGTATTTTCATTTTTTAAAAGATCACAAAGAAGCCAACCCCTGTTCCAAATCTCCCAAAAGATCTTCTACATTTTCAATCCCTACAGAATAACGGATGAGACTTTCAGGAATACCCAGTAATTTTCTTTGCTCTTCGGTAAGTTCCACATGGCTTGTAGTTCTTGGCGGTCCTGCCAAAGTACCTACAGAACCTAGACTGGCGGCGAGATGTACTAATTTTAATTTCGGCAAAAATTTCTTCACCATATCATAATTCCCATCCAATGAGAAGCTTAAAACGCCACCAAATCCGCGCATCTGCTGTTTGGCAATTAAATGCCCGGTATGTGTTTCAAGGCCAGGATAAAAAACATTGCTTACTTTAGAATGTGAATTTAAATATTGAGCAATTTTCAAAGCTGATGCATTTTGACGTTCTACTCGCAATTCCAGCGTTTTCATTCCGCGCGCAATGAGATAGGCAGGATCGGCTTGCAAACTTGCTCCATTAATTTCTCTGAATTGAAAAACTTTATGAACCAATTCTTTTTTCCCGGCAAGTACGCCACCCATCGCATCAGAGTGGCCGCAAAGAAATTTGGTAGCGCTGTGAATTACCAGGTCAGCCCCCAGTTTCAACGGATTTTGATTGATGGGGCTCGCGAAGGTATTATCTACAATTACTATTGCTCCTGCTTTTTTAGCGGCAGCGCTTATCCTTTTTATATCAATTATCTTTAAGGTAGGATTGGTGGGAGTTTCCAGGTAAACCAGGTCGCAACCTTTGGAAATTTCTGTTTCTAATTGTTCATGATCTGTGGTATCACAGAGTTTCACGCCTACATTATACACTGGCAAAAAATCAAGGAATATTTTGCTCGTACCACCATAAGTGTCTTTTATAGAAACCACTCTTTTGCCTGGAGTAAGAAAGGTGAAAAGTGTATTGCTGATGGCGCCCATTCCTGTAGCAAAAGAAGTAGCCGCTTCTGCGCCTTCCAATATCCTGATTTTTTCTTCGAGTACATGTACAGTAGGATTGGTATTCCTGCTGTAAATATATCCTTCCGATTTCCCGAGAGAAACATTATGCCATTCATCCAAATCTTTGTAAGCAAAAGTTACACTTTTTACTAAGGGTGAGGTCACTGCTCCCTGGTAGAATTCCTCATCTTCTCCGGCCCACACTGAAACCGTTCCTTTTTTATAATTGGTTATGTCCATAATTATCTTTTTTTAAAAAATTTCAACGTCTGCTCTTAACCGTTATATAAATATTAGTAAACAGAAATTCCATTTATTTTTAACCGAATACCAACCCGAATGACTCATTCTTACGACGCCTCGTCAGTCAGTTGTTCTTTTACTGTAATCAAAATTGAATAACCTTTTGTAAACTTCGTTATTTTGGTGATAAACTAAAAAAGAAATCTGTATTTAATTAAGTTTCATTTTTATCAATATGAATTACACGCTGTGGAAAAGGTATTTCTATTTTATTCTCAAGAAACTTGTCAAAAATTTTTGTGCGTATTTCGCTTTTTATATTTTCCACTCCATATACATCTTCAGCCCAAAAATAAATGGAGAATGATAACGAGGAATTTCCAAAATCCTCAAATCTTACAAATGGTGCCGGTTTTTTTAAAGCACCGTCCTGGTGGTCTACAATATCTTTTAAAATTTCATTTACCAATTTTATATCAGAAGAATATCCAACGCCTATAGATACTTCGAACCGGGAAGCTATTTCAGTGTAAGTCCAGTTGATAATTTGGTTTTTAGTTAAATCCGTATTAGGCAAAATAATGTATTTGTCATCGCGGGTAAGTACAGTCGTGGTACGCAGGTTGATTTCCAATACGCGACATACCAAACCTTTCACTTCAAGTATATCGTTTACTTTTATTTTTGATTCAATCAATAAAATAATCCCGGAAATAAAATCGCTGAAAATATTTTGCAAACCTAATCCAATACCAACCAGTAATGCAGCAGATCCTGCTAATAATAAAGACAAATTAAATCCCAATATCTGAAAAGAAGCTATAATCGAAAAAACGATTACTATATATTTTATCAAACTAAAAAGAGCATACTTTTTTGCTTTATCTATTCGTGAGGTACCGTAAAGGCTTTTTTTTATTAGGCGAAGAATTATATTGACAACTACAATTAATAAAATCACTAAAAGAATAGAAGACACTTTTAAGTGATAATTATCAAAATCAAAAAGCGTATAGTCTAAAATCTTTTTCATTTAGAGTTCTGAAGATTTATGATCCTCATTTTTTAGGTTAACATTAAAACCCGGCGCTTTATAATCTTTTGGTAAATAGTTTTCAGGAATTGTGGTGGCATTGCCATCGCGAGAAGCCTTATAATGCGGCGACATAATCTCTATCCCTCTTTCATTGCATACATCCTGGATATTTTGATAAAGTTCTGAATAAATATCCGCTTGTTTATTGGCTTCCCTGATATAGGCATTAATCTGGTAAGATACATAAAAATCTTCCAGGCCAGTTTGTAAAACAAAAGGTTTTGGGTCGTGTAAAACATATTCAGTTTTTAATGCAGCATCTATCATAGCCTGATGCATATCTCTCCATGGTACGTCATATCCAATAGTAGCCGTAGCATGAAGAATTAATCCAAGACCAGGACAATCGCTGCTATAATTAATAGTATGGCTACTCATTATAGTCGAATTGGGAATAGATACAATTTCATTTTTGATGGTTCTGATCCTGGTAACCAATAAAGATTTTTCTATTACATCACCCGTTACATCTCCTATTTTTACCCTATCCCCTATTTTAAATAAACGCATATAGGTAAGTAACAAACCGGAAATAATATTTGACAAAGAGCCCGCAGAACCAAAGGTGAACAAAAAGCCAAGGAATACCGTAACACCTTTAAATACCTGCGATCCGCTGCCGGGCAAGTAAGGGTAAATGACCACAATCATAAAAGCAAAAATCAATACTCTTATTATTTGATAAGTAGGGTTGGCCCAGTCAGGAAAGAATCCGGGTATTTTTAATTGCTCATTCTTTATTTCATTTTTCAGGTAATTTAACCCTCTGAATACGTATCTGAAGACAAAAACAACAACTATAATGGTGATGAGGTTTGGCAAAAAATTCCAAAATGCGTTGGCAATTTTTTTCAACGGATCGAGGATATAACCAAAGAGAGTACCTGCAAAATTTTGAGTCCATGGGAAAATACCAAATAAGATGGGCAATGCAAGGTAAATGACAAGAATGATCAATACCCATTTTAAAACTTTGTTTACATTCAATAGAACATCCACTTCACTTCCTGCATCAAAGAGGGTATAATTTTTTATTTTGATGCCCTTTATTAATTTTCCTTTTTGTGCCCAAATTTTTATTCGGGTCCACCTGAAAAGTTTACTGATATATTTTATTAAAATAATAATGATAGCAATTACCAAAAGCGCTAAAGCTATTTCTTTGGCTAATGTTTTTAAACTTGTAGCAGACTTGTATTTGACAATTTCATTGCCAATAATTTTTTTGTAATATTCGGCCAGGTCATTTCTGTTCGTATTGTGCCAAAGCGCATCATTATCAGAGATACTCATGATAATATTATCACCATAAGTAAGGTTTGTAGCGGTTTCCGAGGGAAGAATCTTTATTGAATCGGGTGCAAACTTATAATTTCCCGAAAGCGTTTTTATTCTATTAATAATTGCCGCGGCCCGGTCTTCTGCTGAAAAACTACCTGAATTATTATAGATATAAAATAAGGTATCGCTAAAAAATCCCATTACAGGATATCCTTTTGCCGTATGTCGAAGAGAATCTATTTCTTCTTTCTTTTCTGCAAGTCGAATGACCTCTTTATTTTTAAGGTCATTCAACTGCTTTTGCAATTCAGTTTTCTTTGAGCTATCTGATAACTTTAATGAATTGATCTGTGATTCCAGGTTTGCTTTTGTAACGGAATCCGCAATCCTGTATTGATTGATCTCTTCCTGCTTTTCATTATATTTTTTTAAGATGACGGCATTTAAAGAATCATTTTTATGATTGATACTATCTTTTTTCTGTTCCTGGCCGGAGGTATCTTTTTGGGCATAAATATTATGTCCACATAGAGAAATCCCAATTGTCAATAAAAAGATCCTTAGTAATTTTTTCATTTCCTGAATAGAATCAAATTAAAAATTGAACCCGTGAATATAAAGATAGTTTCTCGGATACCTGCATTGATAATAAATACGAAGTAATTTTTATAAAATCTACTTTACAAAAACGCTGCAAGCCTATCTTATTTTAATATTTTATTAATATAAGATGTTGTTAAACAAAATGCTCATCCCCTTTTATTAAAGATTTATTTATTCTTTTGTGACAACTAAAATGAATTAATTATGAAAACAAAAATTTTATTACCCATCGTCATTATCCTTTTCGCAACAACTGCCGCCAATGCACAAATAAACGAAGGCAGATATTTATTAGGAGGAAGTGTTAGTTATAATAGTCAAAAAAATCAGCAAAGTTCCGAAACGAAATCTGAATCTTTTTATTCAAATATTCAATTTGGCAAAGTAATTAAAGATAATACCGTTGCAGGAATTATTGCATCATATAGTTTTTCTAATATTGGCCTGACATATAAATCGGATCAATTCAACGCGGGGGTTTTTTATAGAAAATATCAACCCCTGGCTAAGAATTTTTATTTTTTTGGTGAACTAGATGCTTCCTATAATCATTCAAATCAAACGAATGGAACTTTTCAGATTGGAAATGATGCTACAAGAAATCTTTCTAACGGGGGAACCCTGTCTTTTACTCCAGGTATTTCCTATTCTGTGTGTAAAAGAATGCAGATAGAGTTGTCAATGCCAAATATTGCTTCGATTTCTTATGCAGGTACAAAATACGAAACTACAAGTTCTATTACTAATTCAGTTTCAACAGTAAATGGGAATAATTTTTCAGGTAGTGTAAATTTGAATTCCAACATTCTGTACGGCTTTGGAATTGGTTTTAAATTCTTTTTGGGGAAATAAAAAAATATTTTTCAAAGGGGCTTTCACAAAAGCTCTTTTGATTTTTATAATTTGGTATCTGCTTAAGGTAAAAATTAATGAATTTTCTGATGAAGGGTCGGAACGCGTAAGCGGCCTGAACCATCACGTGGGCAATCATTCAGGCAGCCGAAGAAAGCGTCCCGACCGCATAAAATCATTCACTGTTTTGTCCCTTGCGAAGTATAGCTGACTCCTGATATCCCAAAATTAGTTCATCAACAATTATTTATTTTAAATCTGCCATAATGATTCTATTGCGGATAGCTGTCTGGAATTCAATTATACATCTATTCCTGCAACACCTCTATTCTTTCATCTTCCGAATTTTCATCGTAAGGGAGAACACAAACAAAATGAAATGTTTGTTTTTAATAATACTTTATTATTAGGTAACGTAATTTCGCAAAACAATTTAAATGAAATACATCTAATATGAATAGTGAGTTTTCAGATTACCTGAAAGATTATGAAAAAGTATTAAAAGAAGTTTTTGAAAAAAAATTTGGTGGAAATGAATTTGCCATTGATCGGCTTTTAAGCCCGGATGAATTAAATAAAATAATGGAAGCAAGGCCATTAGCGGTAGCGATTCCGGAAAATTTTGGCGGCCGCGGTATTAAAGTAAAAGAATGCCTGGGGGTTTTATCAGCGGCTTCTTATGAGTCCATCTCCTTATCCTTAATATTTGGGATCAACATTGCTTTGTTTTTAGAGCCGGTTGCTAAATATGCAAATGAATCTGTGAAGGAAGCTATTTTTAAGAATTTTTTAGAAAAACAAAATATGGGCGGGTTGATGATTACCGAACCTGATTTTGGAAGTGATGCATTAAATATGCAAACCTGGAATGAGCGTGTTGGAGATTCTTATAAAGTAAATGGTGTAAAACATTGGCAGGGACTCACAGGAATGGCCAATTACTGGCTCATCACTTCACGCGAAAGGAATAGCAGCGGTGAACTCAATCGCGATATTGATTTCTTTATTTGCGATGTGTCTAAGGAAAAACAACAAATAGTGGTGGAGCAGGTGTATAATAATTTAGGTCTCGAACTGATCCCTTATGGTAGAAACAGGGTGGACATCCTGGTACCCGAACAATATAAATTAGTGCCTCAAACGTCGGGTTTAAAAATGATGCTGGATATACTTCACCGGAGCAGGTTGCAATTTCCCGGCATGGCGATGGGATTTATCAAAAGAATGCTGGACGAGGCTTTAAAACAATGTAACCAGAGAATTGTAGGTGGAAAGAAGTTAATCGAACTAGACGAGGTTCAATACCAGATTTGCCAAATTCAAAGTGCCTTCACCATTGTTTCTTCTATGTGTTTTAGGAGCAGTCATGTGAGCAGTATAAACAATGATCTTTCTGCCGAAGGTATTGAAGCCAATTCAATGAAAGCATATGTAACTGATCTGATGCAGGAATCTTCACAGACCTTCACCCAGTTATCCGGAGCCAACGGTTATAGGATCAGTAATATTGGCGGTCGTGGGATCATGGATAGCAGGGCTTTTCAGATATTTGAAGGATCAAATGAAATGCTTTATACACAAATAGGAGAAATGATAGCCAAGCTGATGAGACGGCAAAAAGAAATGAATATTTACCAATTCCTGAAAGAATTTAGCCTGACCCAAAAGGCTTGTTCTTTCTTTAAAAAAGATATTGATTTTACTTTAATGACGGGTTTGAGTCAACGTAAAATGATTGATTTAGGAAAAGTTTTTTCCCGCATCATCGCCTCCAATTTTGTCATAGAAATGGGGGAAAATGGATTTAGAAATGATTTAGTTACCAATTGCATCAACATCATAAAAGTAGATGTTTCAACACTGATCAGTTCCTTCCATACTGAAAATATAGTAACACCTATAGAAGATTATAAGGAAAAAAGCTGGTGGTATGATTATGTGTAAGTGATCCCGTTTCGAAAAACTTCTTTGGATTAATTATTATGATCTTGGAGAAATAATATCATTCAGCACAGCTTAATATTGCTCAGTCTTTTAGTTTAATCCTGAATGCCAAAATTAATTCATCAATCATTATTTATTTTAAATCAGCCATAATGATCTATTGAAGATAGCTGCCTGGAATTCAATTATACATCTCTTCCTGTAACACGTTTATTCTCTCATCTTCCAGGTATTCATCGTAGGTACAAAGCCTGTCTATAATTCCTTTAGGCGTAATTTCTATGATACGGTTGGCGGTAGTTTGCATCAACTGGTGATCATGTGTGGTCATCAAAACGATGCCGGGAAAACTAATCATGCCATCATTAAATGCGGTGATGCTTTCCAGGTCGAGATGGTTGGTAGGTTCATCAAGAATTACCACATTCGGATTTTGCAACATCATGCGGCTTATCATACACCTTACTTTTTCACCGCCGCTAAGTACATTGATTTTCTTTTTAACTTCATCACCGCTAAAAAGCATTTTTCCTAAAAAACCTCTTAAAAAATCTTCATCTACGTCTGTATAATGCACGGGCACATATTGTCTCAGCCAATCCATCAGCGAAAGACTGCCAGTAAAAAATTCGGAATTATCGTTGGGTAAATAAGCCGTGGTAATGGTCGTTCCCCATTCATAATTTCCGCTATCCGCCTTCATCCTTTTATTGATAATTTCAAAAAAGGAAGTGAGCGCCACAGGGTCTTTACTAAGAAATGCAATTTTTTGTCCTTTTACTATATCAAAATTTACATTGTGGAATAAGGTTTTCCCTTCAGATTTTTTTGTTAATTTCTGAACATTTAGAATTTGATTTCCAGGGTCTCTTTCAGGTTTAAAAATGATGCCTGGATATTTTCTGCTGCTCGGTGTGATGTCTTCAAATACCAGTTTATCCAACGCTTTTTTACGTGACGTAGCCTGTTTAGATTTGGAAGCATTTGCGCTAAATCGTGCAATAAATTCAAGGAGATCTTTCTTTTTTTCTTCCTGTTTTTTATTCTTGTCTGTAGCCTGACGTGCTGCCAGTTGGCTGCTCTCGTACCAGAAAGTATAGTTACCGGTATAAATCTTTATTTTTTGTTTATCTACATCTGCGACATGCGTACATACCGCATCCAGAAAGTGACGATCGTGGCTCACTACCAAAACTATATTTTGATAATCCGCTAAAAAATTCTCTAACCATGAAACCGTATGTACGTCAAGGTTGTTGGTAGGTTCATCCAATAACAAAATATCAGGATTACCAAACAGAGCCTGTGCCAGCAAGATCCTTACTTTAATATTCGCAGCAATATCGCGCATTAAATTTTGATGCAAATCATCAGGAACGCCTAGTTCATTCAACAATGTAGCAGCATCGCTTTCAGCAGTGTAACCTCCCATTTCACCAAATTCTGCTTCAAGGTGTCCGGCTCTCATTCCATCTTCTTCATTAAAATCTTCCTTCATGTAAATGGCATCTTTTTCCAGCATTGTATTCCACATTTTCTTGTGCCCCATCATCACAGTATTTAAAGCAGAGACTTCTTCAAACTGAAACTGGTCCTGGTTTAATACTGCCATGCGTTCGCCAGGAGTAAAACTAACACTTCCCTTGTTGGGTTCTATTTCGCCACTGATTATATTTAGGAAAGTAGTTTTCCCAGCGCCATTAGCTCCAATAATTCCATAACAATTCCCTTTAACAAAACTGAGATTTACTTCATCAAATAAAACCCTTTTACCGTAAGCCAGTGTTACATTATTTACACTTATCATGCTGCATCTTTTTTTTAGAGGCGCAAAGGTAATGATTTAATATGCAGCCTTCTTAAACTTAAACATCCATTTTAAAAGTTCCACGTCTCCGAAATCTGATTAAAAATGATGTCTGAACTCTAATGTATCAAACTGAGTTTGATTTCATGCTAAAATAAAATAATCCTAAATTTATTAAATTGTAAATGAGTAAAGGAAAATCAAGTCGTTGAAAATTAAAATTGAGATATTCCTCCAATATTCTATCTCAATGAACAGAAGTAAGTTTTAAGGAAATTTCTTATTTTAATCTGGATAAGAGTTATTTTACTAAATTTCCAAAATGTAGAATTTTCGATTTTATCACCAGAAAAGAAGTTTTAAAAAATCCCTTCTATTTCATGAACAAAAAACGTTTTGCCTTTTTAATTCTGATCAATTTACTTTTTACTTTTTCTGCCTACAGTCAGGAAACAATTATTAAATATTTATCGGGAACTGATAAAGATCATACCGTAGCATGGGATTTCTATTGCACCGGCGGAAATAATAGTGGCAAATGGACAACGATTCCTGTTCCTTCCTGTTGGGAATTACAAGGTTTTGGCACCTATAATTATGGAGGAGAAAAATCTCCGGGTGATGAGGTGGGGCGTTACCGTTATCATTTCAATGCTGATAAAAGCTGGAAGAATCAGCAGGTGAATATTGTATTTGAAGGCTCCATGACGGACACCAAAGTAAAAGTAAATGGAAAGTTAGCAGGCAAAATTCACCAGGGTGCGTTTTATCAATTTCAATATAATATCACTCCATTATTGAAGTTTGGAAAATCAAATTTGCTCGAAGTGGAAGTGAGTAAAAGATCTGCAAATGCCAGTATCAACAGCGCAGAACGCGATGGTGATTTTTGGATTTTTGGAGGCATATTCCGACCTGTATATTTAGAAATACTTCCAAAAATTCATATCAAAAGATTGGCAATTAATGCACAAGCGGATGGTAATTTTAGCGTGGACGTTTTTACGGCCAATGTTGAAAAAGGATATTCTTTAGAAGCGAATATTGAAAAAACAAATGGTACTCAAAAATTGAAATCCCTCTCTATCCCTGTAGCAGCAAATGATACCGTGTCTGTCCTGCAACAGCAATACAAAGATGTGGCATTATGGAGTACAGAGTTTCCTAACCTTTATACTGTCACCGTTTCATTAAAAAATAACGAAGGCAAAATTGTTCATACTGTAAATCAAAAATTTGGATTCCGCACGGTGGAATTAAGACCCCATGATGGTTTTTATCTGAATGGGAAAAAGGTCGTGTTCAAAGGCGTGGATCATCACAGTTTCTGGCCTGAAAGCGGGCGCACCACCAGTAAAGCAATAAATATTGAAGATATTGAATTGATGAAAGAAATGAATATGAATGCGGTGAGGATGTCGCATTATCCGCCCGATATTGATTTTTTAGATGCCTGTGATTCTATGGGATTAATGGTGCTTGATGAACTAACAGGCTGGCAGCATTTTTATGATGATAGCACGGGTCACAGGTTAGTAAAAGAAATGATTGTTCGTGATGTAAATCATCCTTCTATTGTAATATGGGATAATGGAAATGAGGGAGGTTTTAATCGCAATCTCGACAATGATTATGATTTATACGATCCACAAAAAAGAATCGTAATTCATCCCTGGGAAAAATTTAATGGTACCAATACCAAACATTATCCTGATTATAATTATTTAGAAAATACTGCCTTGTATGGAACAGAAGTATTTTTTCCTACTGAATTGTTGCATGGCATATATGATGGGGGATCCGGGTCAGGCTTAGACGATTATTGGAATGTGATGAGAAAGATGCCTCACAGCGCCGGAGGCTTTCTTTGGGTTTTTGCAGATGAAGGTATTGTACGCCGCGATGAACATGACAGTATAGATACACATGGAAATAATGCACCCGATGGTATTTTAGGCCCACATCGCGAAAAGGAAGGAAGTTTTTACGCGATAAAAGAAATTTGGTCCCCGGTATATATCGGTCAAAAGTATATTCCGCAAGGATTTGACGGAAAATTATTAGTAGAAAACAGGTACCTGTTTACTAATTTGAACCAATGCACTTTTAAATGGAAGTTGGTAAGTTTCGGAAATCCAAACGATATAAATGTAACAACCACGACAGACAACTCAGGCCTGGTTCCTGCCGTCTCCATCGAACCGGGAGAAAAGAAATTCATGGACCTAAATCTTCCATCTTCATGGTCATCAAGCGACGCGCTGTACCTTACCGCAATTGACAATCATGGTAAAGAAATATTTACCTGGAGCTGGCCGATTCATACACCTGCCCAGGTGGCAGATAAATGGATTAAAAAAACTTCATCTTCACCAGCAATTGAAACTAACGACGATGCGCAAACGCTTATCGTAGAAAATGGAAATGTAAAATTTTATTTCAGCAAGACAAATGGATATCTTGAAAAGGTAATGAGAAACGATTCATTGATTTCATTGTCAGGCGGCCCTGCATTAGCAGGCTTCGATCTAAAGATGGATTCATTTAATTACAAAAAAGAAAATGTTAATGTGGTTATTTATTCACATTATAAAGAAGATAAAAACTGGTTAAAAGTTGAATGGACATTTACTCCTAGCGAGCTTACAAAATTATCTTATACATTTAGCCAAAGAGGAGAAGCTGATTATATGGGAATCACTTTTAATTATCCTGAAAAAAATATCAAAGCCATGCAATGGCTCGGCCGCGGGCCTTACCACGTTTGGAAAAACAGGTTGAAAGGATTGGAATTTGGCGTTTGGGAAAAAGATTACAATAACACCACTACGGGCGAAAGTTGGGTCTATCCTGAATTCAAAGGCAATCATGAAAATGTGTATTGGGTAAAAGTCAGCACCAGCGAAATTCCTTTTAAGATTTACATGGGCAATGACGATATGTTTTTACAAATGCTGAAAACAAATAATCCAAAAGGCGCTTATAATACTAACACCACTGTAAATTATCCCCAGGGAAATATTGGTATCATGAATGCGATACAACCTATGGGCACTAAATTTCATAAAGCAGAACAGCTGGGCCCGCAGAGCCAGAAGAATGTAGAATTAAACAGTCCTTATCATGGAGTGATATGGCTGGATTTCGAATAACATCTATTTGAAAATAATCTTTTATGAAGTTTTTAAAAAGAAATATTTTTAAAAAGAAATTTTCAATAACTCATCTAAGCAAAAAAATAAGCATCTTTGAAAAGCATTTTCTTGCTATAACAAATAAAATAAATGATTCTATTTCCCAATTTCTTAAATAGTAAACTATGTCGATAAAAATTTTGAGACAATCTTTTTTAATGCTGATTCTCACAGCAGCATTTCATTTTTTATCAAACGCACAGACAGCACAGAAAGAAGAAGGGCCATTTAAACCGAACAAGGAATCTCTTCATCAGTATAAATATCCTGAATGGTTTCGTGATGCAAAATTTGGAATTTGGGCACATTGGGGACCACAGGCGGTTCCACGTCAGGGCGACTGGTACGCAAGGGAAATGTACCAGGAAGGCAGTGCAGATTATAAATATCATTTAGCTCATTATGGTCATCCGTCTAAGTTTGGTTACAAAGACATTATTCCCTTATGGAAAGCCCAAAGATGGGATCCCGAAAAACTGATGGCACTTTATAAAAAAGCAGGCGCAAAATATTTTGTAAGCATGGGTACGCATCATGATGATTTCTTTCTATGGAATTCAAAAATTCATAAATGGAATGCCGTGAATTATGGTCCCAAAAAGGATGTGGTAGGAATATGGCAGGCGGCTGCAAAAAAAGAAGGATTACGGTTTGGTGTATCCGAACATTTGGGAGCAAGTTTTACATGGTTTCAACCAAGTCACGGAGCAGACACTTCAGGGCCTATGAAAGGAGTTCCCTATGATGGAGCCAACCCGATGTACCAGGATTTGTATCACGCCAATGCAGATCCCAATGATAACGGATGGTTAAGCATTAATAAAGAATGGCAAAGAGAATGGTTTTTTAGCATCAAAGAACTCATTGACAATTATCATCCCGATCTCCTTTATTCTGATAGCCAACTTCCTTTTGGGGAATACGGATTAAATATGCTTGCCCATTTTTACAACCAGGATATTGCAAAAAACGACGGGAATCTCGAAGCAGTTTACACATGCAAAGAACCTTCCGATGGCACTTGGGTGCAGGATCTGGAGCGTGGCGTGCAGGATTCTATCAGTCCCTTTCCATGGCAAACTGATACTTCAATCGGCGATTGGTTTTATCGTACCGGTCAGAAATATAAAAGTGCAACAGAAGTGATTCAGATGTTGGTAGACATTGTAAGCAAAAATGGAAATTTATTAATAAATATTGTTCAAACTCCTGAAGGCGATCTTGAACCGGATGTGCTAAAAATTGTAAATGAAATAGGAATGTGGACTTCTGTAAATGGCGAAGGAATTTATGGCTCCCGCCCATGGAAAGTTTACGGAGAGAAACCGGCATCACAATCGGTAGTAAAAAGCGGTAGTTTTAATGAAGATAAATTGAAATACACTGCACAGGATATTCGCTTCACTACTAAAGGAGATACACTTTTTGCTTTTTGCCTTGGCGAGCCAACTGCAGATGTAACTATTAATTCTTTAGGAAAAGTTTCAAATCTTTCAGGGAAAAAAATTGCATCAGTAACTATGCTCGGAAGCGATACAAAATTACAGTGGAAGCAGAAAAAAGATGCCTTGGTAATCAGAAATACTTTTAAAATGCCGGTTGAGGAAGTTCCGGTTGTTGGATTTAAAATTGAATTCAAATAAACAAAAGAATATTAATTTAATAATGTTTACTTATGGAACTTTTTGAATTTAAACATTATTATTTTTTTTAAAAATAGATCAATAATCATAAGGTTACTCCATTCTTTTAATTGGATAATTTGTTTAAAGGACTCGTACGGAATGACTATAATAAAATAAAAAAAGATGAAACCCATTAATACAGCAATATGTTCTTTCGGATTGAGTGGAAGAGTTTTTCATGCACCATTTATAAGCATAAATCCTGGATTCAATTTCTACGCTGTATGGGAAAGAACCAAAAATCTTTCCAAGGAAAAATATCCAAATGTAAAAACTTACAGAGCACTGGAAGATATGCTGGCCGATGATTTGGTGGAATTAGTAATTGTAAATACACCTAATACCACTCATTACGGCTATGTAAAAAAAGCTTTAGAAGCAGGTAAACATGTAATAGTTGAAAAGCCTTTCACTATTACAGTTGAAGAAGGCAATGAATTAATCGCACTTGCAAAAAAACAAAATAAAAAAATATCTGTTTATCAAAACCGCCGCTACGATAGCGATTATAAAACTATCAAAAAAGTGGTGGAGTCCAAATGTTTGGGAGAACTCGTAGAAGTAGAAATGCATTTCGACAGATTTAAAGATGTATTAGGTCCAAAGTCGCACAAAGAAAAACCAGGTCCGGGAACAGGTTCTCTTTACGATCTGGGTTCGCATTTGATTGATCAGGCATTGCAATTATTTGGTATGCCGCAACAAATATTTGCCGATATACAAGTCATGCGCCCTATCTCCAAAGTAGATGATTATTTTGAATTATTATTTTATTATCAAAGAAAGCGTGTGAGGATAAAATCAAGTTATATAGTTAGAGAACCTTTACCTGGCTATATTTTTCATGGTTTAAAAGGATCTTTTATTAAAGCAAAAACAAATATCCAGGAAGAAATGTTAGAGGCTGGAAAGGTGCCGGGTAATAAGGACTGGGGCACAGAACCTGAATCTGAGAAAGGTTTGTTACATACAGAAATAGATGGAAAAGAAATAAGAGAATATATTCCTTCAGAACAGGGAAATTACGGAGAATATTATGACGGAATTTATGAGGCTATCCGCAACGAAAAATCTTTACCCGTAACAGCAGAAGATGGCTTGAAAGTTATTCAAATTATTGAAGCCGCCTATAAGAGTAATGAAACAAAGAGAGTTGTTGATTTATAAAGTTCATCTGCCATCGGTAATATAGACCCAGGGACAGAAATAAGAATCTTTATAATTTGTTGCTTTACTGGTGGCGATGTTTGGATAATTTTTTCGAGGCTGAAATTTTTATTTTTTCAAATCAATAGAATAGAACTTATCAAAAACAATTAAATTTACATTGAAAAATGATTCATTTTACAACCTCTTTTATAAAGGTTTTAGTTTCTTTCAGTTTTTATCTTTTTGCAATTTGATAAAAGAACAATCTCTCTAAACAGAAAAAATAAGCTATGAAAAAATATTCTGTACTATTTATATCGTCATTCATGTTATTTATTTCCTGCAAAAAGGAAGATATAAATAACACTAATAAAGTTGTTGTAACGCAATTATCAGAGAACGATTTTTACTCTAATTATGTGTCTGTTCCCAATAGCGGTAATTTCAATATTTGGGTACAGGGGCTTACTTCGTTGAATGCTCAGGGGAGTGTTTTGCATAATAACTCCTTTTCAATTCAAGGATTATTTTATGATAGCAAAGACAGCGTTGTACCTGGTGGCGCGGTAAGTATTGACACCTTTCATTTTCCTGCAAACGCTTCTTATTCTCTTCAGCTGCCGGGAGTGGATACGGGATTATTCGGCTGAAATATCACTGCTGTTTTGGTGCCGCCGCCAGGACAGGCTCCTCAGTTCTCAGCTAATATGCCGAAAGTTGTCTATGCGCGGGCAGGAGCCGATATTAAGAACATACAACAACCCACAAGTGATACGCTTTTTTGGAATGCGGATGCAGCCAATGTAAATGGAATCGAATTAAAGGCTACCTATGATCCTTCCAGGTATATTAACAAGCCTGTACTTAGCATCTATCCCGTTCCCGTTATCAAAACCCTAATAGGTATTGCCGATAATGGCAGCTACATTATTCCCAAAAGTTTTCTTAGTTTGTTTCCACCCGGAGCGTTTATAGATATATCATTAAGCAGAGAAACGTATGTCTTAATTTCCTATAACCAATTCAAGTACATCGTGCATGCTTATAGTTATACTTTTATATTGGACGAAAATGTGTTATAGAAGCCGGCTTTAAAAAATTAGTGATAGCGCATCAACCCAATACAGAAGTAGGTTTAAATTCCACAAAGAGATTTTTAGAATCCGTGTACGCGGTATCGTTATTAAATAAAGAAGATATCTTTAATTAAAAACTCTCCTTTCAATCGTCTGGACAATCCTGATAAGCTATTAAGGGCACTGAAATGGCAACTAAGTGATGCGTGCGACTTTGTAACATGAACTATTGTAAATTCAGATCGAAACTTTAGGTATTTTCAAGTGTATAAATGATTTAATAGAAACTGAATTCAAAATCTTTAAAATTTATTTCTTTACTGAAATGAATCAGCAGCTGTATCTTATTTTTAAATCTTATTTGAATAAAATAACTAATTTACCTGGATTCTTTCGTAAACGATTGCGTAAATAAATTTATTAAAGGCCATTGTTAATAATAATTATAGAGTTACAATTGTAAATCATATAAAAAATAAATAAAATTCTTTCTTCTGTGTTTCTTAATGAGACCTTGAAGACTCAATATGTAAAAATGAAGATATTTACATAAATACTTTCTCATTTTATTCTTAAAAAAAAATGCCGATGAAATATAAATTGGAACAAACATGGCGCTGGTTCGGGCCATCCGATCCTGTTAGTTTGGGTGATATTAAACAAACCGGAGCTACAGGCATTGTTACCGCATTGCATCATATTCCTCATGGCGAAGTTTGGACAGTACCTGAAATAAATAAGAGAAAAGAAATATTAGAAAAAGAAGGCTTTACATGGAGCGTAGTGGAAAGTATTACGGTACATGAAAATATAAAAACCCGTACCGGAAATTATAAGGAGTATATCGAAAAATATAAAACTTCTATACGCAATGTTGCCGCTTGTGGTATTCCTGTAATTACTTATAATTTTATGCCGGTGAATGACTGGACACGCACTTCATTAAATCATAAAATGCGGGATGGTTCGCTGGCTCTCTATTTCAACTGGGTTGATCTTGCCGTTTTTGATTTATTCATTTTAAAAAGAAAAAGCGCAGATCTTTCTTATTCAAAGGATATTCTACAAAAAGCAGAAGAAAGATTTAAACATTATTCTAAAAAAGAATTAGAAAATTTAGCCGGTGTTGTGATGTTTGGAATTCCAGGAGAAAAAAAAATCTCTACCGGTGACATGTTGCAAAAACTGGAATTGTATTCTGACATAAATGTTGATTCACTGCGTGATAACCTATGCGAATTCCAAAAAGAAATTAGCCCTGCTGCAGAAGAATGTGGTGTTGTATTAGCGATCCATCCCGACGATCCTCCATTTCCCATTCTTGGTTTACCAAGGATTGTAAGTACCATAGATGATTTTGATTATTTTTTAAACAAAGTAAATAATAAAGCTAATGGCGTTTGTTTCTGCACAGGATCGCTTGGCGCTTCCCCTGAAAATAATCTTACGGAAATGGTTAAACTAATTGGAGAAAAGATCCATTTTGTTCATTTAAGAAATGTAACTAAAGACAAAGAAGGAAATTTTTATGAAGCAGATCATCTTGGCGGAGACAATAATATGTATTCAATAGTGAAAGAGATATCAGCGCTTCAGCAAAAAATAAAAAAATCAATTCCTTTCCGCCCCGACCATGGTCACCAAATGATGGACGACCTGAACAAGAATAGTAACCCAGGTTACTCTGCTATTGGAAGGATGCGGGGACTTGCAGAAATACGAGGGCTTGAAATGGGAATAATCGGATCAGATTGAAATCAGGGGTAGTTGTACGCGAATTATAGATTTGTTGCGTAACTAAAGGATTTCAGAGAACTTCTAATAAAACCAAATTTTTAAATTCTTTAAAAGAAATTAAATGTCCGAAACTTTACAAAACAGTAGATTCTCCTCTGCTGCTGCAAATATTAATGAAAAAGTTGGCAAATACAGGTGGACTATTTGTTCTTTACTTTTTTTTGCTACTACTATTAATTATCTCGACAGATCGGTGATCAGTTTATTGAAAAATGATCTTGAGATCAGGTTTAACTGGACAGAATCTGATTATTCCGACATTGTTATCGCATTTCAACTTTCGTATGCAATTGGTATGTTGATTGCCGGAAGGTTTATTGATAAAGTAGGAACCAAAATCGGTTACGCAGTGTCATTGATCCTCTGGAGCCTTTCATCTATGGGACATGCATTAGTCAGAAGTACCATTGGATTTTTGATAGCAAGATCTGCTTTAGGAATCAGCGAAGCCGGTAATTTTCCATCTGCGATAAAAACTACTGCAGAATGGTTTCCCAAAAAAGAACGCGCTTACGCTACCGGTATTTTTAATTCCGGAGCAAACATTGGCGCGATACTGGCGCCGCTTACTGTTCCATTTATCGTAGTAAAATGGGGATGGCAATGGGCTTTTATTATCACAGGAGCTTTTGGATTTATATGGCTAATATTCTGGTTTATTTTTTATGAAATTCCTTCAAAGCAAAAAAGATTATCAAAGAAAGAGTTTGATTATATCCATAGTGATTTGGATGAAGCGGAAAACGCAACCGTTAAAGCTGAACTTACTTCCGATGTTGAAATTCATCAAAGAGTTCCGTGGATTAAATTATTGAAATATAATCAGACATGGGCTTTTATATTGGGTAAATTTATTACGGATCCTATTTGGTGGTTTTATCTTTTTTGGCTTCCGGCTTTTTTGGATGCGCAATATGGCATTAAAGGTACCGGTGTTGCTTTGCCAATCGCTTTAGTCTATACTATGTCAACTGTTGGAAGTATCTGGGGTGGCTGGCTACCTATGTATTTTATCAAAAAAAACTGGCCGGTATTTCGTGCCCGTAAGACCTCAATGTTAATATACGCATTCCTAGTTTTGCCGGTAGTTTTTGCACAATATCTTGGTTCAATAAATATGTGGCTCGCAGTGTTCATAATCGGCATTGCCACGGCTGCCCACCAGGCGTGGTCAGCAAATATTTTTACCACAGTTTCAGATATGTTTCCCAAAAAAACAGTAGCGTCTGTAACCGGTATGGGTGGCATGGCCGGGGCTTTGGGAGGTATTTTAATTGCTTACCTGGCCGGCAGATTATTTGATCATTTTAAAGCATTAGGAAACCTTGATGCCGGATATTTTATCATGTTTATCATTTGCGGCTGTGCGTACCTGTTAGCATGGATCGTAATGCATTTCTTAGCACCAAAATTAAAAAGAATCAATTTTGATGATTAAAAAAATATTGGGAATTATATCATAGAGTCGGGAGAATTGAATACTGCAGATTAAAAAACAAAAGAATAATAATTTCTAAAATGAAAATGAATAATCTTTTTAATCTTTATGGGAAAACAGCTCTTGTTACCGGCAGCTCCCGCGGCATCGGAAAAGCCATGGCAATAGGGCTAGCAGAAGCCGGTGCTGACATCATTGGAATATCCGGTACATTAAAACCAGGAAGCGATACAGAAAAGGAAATCATAAAACAGGGAAGAAAATTTTCTCCTTATTCCATTGACCTTGGCGACAGGAAAAAATTGTATGAAACAATTACCCAAATAAAATCAGATCATCCTGTTATTGATATTCTTATTAATAATGCAGGTATCATAAAAAGAGATCCTGCTGCTGTTCATACTGATGAAGAATGGGATTCGGTACTTTCCGTAAATCTTGATGCTTCGTTTATCCTTGCCCGTGAGTTTGGAAAAGAAATGATAAAAAGAGGAAGTGGCAAAATAATTTTCACCTGCTCACTTCTTTCTTTCCAGGGTGGCATTAATGTACTGGGATACGCCGCCAGCAAAGGTGCCGTAGCGAGCCTCGTGAAAGCGCTTGCCAATGAATGGGCATCAAAAGGAGTAAATGTAAATGGCATCGCACCAGGATATATTGCTACTAAAAATACAGAAGCATTAAGAGAGGATGAAGAAAGAAGCAAATCAATTTTAGACAGGATACCTGCAGGCAGATGGGGAGAACCTGAAGATTTTAAAGGCCCGGCAATTTTCTTAAGTTCGGCCGCATCAAATTATGTGGACGGAGAAATATTGACTGTTGATGGCGGATGGATGGGAAGGTGAAGAAGGGTTTTAGAGATTGAGAAGATTATGGAGTAAGTTTGGGATAGAAAACACAAATTAAAATACATTGAATATCCACTATAGATATAATCGCATTTTATTTCTCGTTTTAATTAATGTCTTAGTCTCTTTAACCATTAAAGCCCAGTTCACTCATCACAATCTGTTACCTGAATTCACCAACCCGGAATTGACACAGTCAATTATTCCACAAGAAAATTTTAAACCTTTTCCGCAAACACCGGAAGGATGGAAAAAGATATTACC
>Ga0208357_1001016_pt1 | contig 21320 bp, 15 predicted proteins | sample NGESurdeep092012_6_FD_184487 | JGI IMG/M metagenome (GOLD analysis project Ga0208357, IMG submission 184487) | Arctic peat soil microbial communities from Barrow, Alaska - NGEE Surface sample F52-2 deep-092012 (SPAdes) | ecosystem: Environmental > Terrestrial > Soil > Wetlands > Peat ... | reverse complement strand
GGGGCATCAACCGGCCCTCCACGTGGGGCATGGACATCTACTCCAGCGCGACGGAGTCCGGCAACTACGTCAAGGACGGCTTCCTCGACGGCGCCGGGACCGATAGACCGCGGCCGCCACGATGGCCAGGCAGACCACCACGGCGAGGGCCGACACGAGAAGGGCCGCGTTGACACTTCGCTGGGGGGTGAAGCGCAGGGCCACATCGAATGAGCCGCCTTGGCTCCCCGGGGCGAGCTGATGACTGTCCACCACCCAGCCGTTGGCGAAGCCATCCACCAGAACGGGAGCCCCGAGGTTCGCCCCTCCGTTGATGGAGGCCGACCAGCCCTTGTTGATGCTCTGGCCAAAGACCAGGAGGAATGGCGTCGTGGCTTTGCTCACCCGCAGCTGCACATTGGTGGCGTCCTGGCTCAGCACCTGCACGTGTGGTGCCTGGTTGGTCGTGACCGGACCCCGAAGTTGTGCGGTCGGCTGAGCCACCGGTTCCGCCATGGCCGGCCCGCCCGGAGCCGAGTCGAGCGCCAGTTGGTCGATGTTGAGCCCGGTGCTCGCGCCATCGGCCGCCTGGAGAAGGTGCACACCGGGCCCGAGATGGAGGCCGGCCTGGTCCGGCCCGCACCCGACCAGGTTCAGAGCCGAGCCGGCCAGGGCGCTGGTCGTTGTGCCCGAGACCGCCACCCATACCGGCGTGCCATCCACCCGCAGCAGATCGTCCCGGCACGGGGACGGAACATTCTGGGACGTCTGTTCCGTGGTCACTCCGGGAATCGAGACTTCGGCGACGCCGACGGGAAGTGTCGTTTCGAGAGACGTCTCGTAGCTCAGCGTGTTGTTATTGGTGACAGCGGGGAAGGTGAGGCGGAGCGAATCTCCCGTGACGGCGGGAAACGACACCGGAACCGACGTCACGGAACCGGCACCCGGGGACGTGGCCAGGGCGGGGATCGCAACCGTTCGGGTCACACCGCCGGCGCTCACGTCCATCGATGTCGGCACCGAGTGCTCGGCATCCGTTGCCAGCTGCAGGGTGAGATGATCGACCGTGGTCGGCTGCCGAAAGGTGTAGTCGAGCCAGGAGTTCTGGTTGGCATCGATGCCCAGACCGGGTGACCACATCGTCGCCGAATTTCCGTCCAGGGTGGCGCTGGCCGTTGCTTGAAGATTCCCGGGCATTCTGCTCGAGGACGTGGCCGACGTGACGAGGTCATTGGTCCTACCGACGAGAGCATCGATCGTCGAGTCGGAAGCCGCGGTGGAGAGCCGGGCGGTCCCACGGACGGAGAAGTTTCGAGCGGTGGGGAGGGCCACCTGCCGGACAATGGTCGGCTCTGGATCCTGGCGGGGCGGCACCGGAGCCACGCGATCACGTGTCATGAGGATGGTCAGGCGATCCTTGAGGGAACGGGTACCGAGCCGGCTCAGCAGGTCGGTCGGCGTGCTGATGATCTGGGCGGCATGGACATTGCCGATCTTGACCTCGGCCAATCCGACCAGACTTGACCCCACCGGGGGCGGCCCTCCGGTCGACAGGTTCGTACGGTCGATGAGAATCCGGAGCGTCTGAAATGTCCGCCTGGGGAACGCGATGGTCTGTCCTTGCGACCCGCGCGATTCCGGTCCGAGAGAGACCGTCATCGGATGTCCCCCGTCGAAGGTGACGGTGGCCCTGGTGATCCATTGATTCGTCAACCAGCTGGCGTTGCGTGTGGCCTGTGGTTGCGTGAGCGTGATGCTGTCGGCACTGGTCTTCTTCCGGAGCGATACCTGCCACCACTGGCCGACAACCGGCTTGTCGCTCGTTCCTTCCGTTTGCCAGCTGGTCGAAAGGTTGTGGTCGATCGCGTTGGCCGGCCTGAACTCCGAGCGCAACGTGAGCGCGGTCCCGTAGGCCGAGGCGCTCACGGAGCGAATGCCGGTGAGGACCGATGTCGTTTCGGCGGAGGTCGGAGCGCCCGGGAAAAGATCGAAGCCCGGGGAATTGACGACGAACGTCGAAGGCTTCTCCTGGGCCGTCTCGGTGTATCCGGTGTTTTCCGACAAGCTGTTCCACTCGAAGGCCTGTTTCCGATTCGTGTCGGTCAGAACGAGCTGTGCCGGATGGTCCGAGACCCGTCGGGCCAGGTCCGGGTCGGTGGCGAGAACACCGGCAAAGAGGATGGTCGGGTTGTGCTGGAGCAGGCCGGCGTCGGCCGCGGCGACTACACCGGCGTTGTCGCCGTCGACGACGAGTGGATCAGCGAGCGATTCTCCACGCTCGATCGGACGCGGATCCGAGACCGGGTAGACGGCCAGCGGGGCATGAGCCGTGGCCGGAGGTGTGTCGAAGTACGTTTCGTCCAACATGGCGAGCTTGGCCGTGTTCAAGATGGGAGCTCCGAAAAGTACGGGTGCACCCAACCCCGGCGGCGTCGACGCCAGTCCCTGCTCCAGGAGGGCGGGGCGCGGAGTGTCGTAGCGCTCGAATTGCTGGTCGTATTCCACCAGGACATCTCCGGCGCTCATGAGCCTTGCCATTGGGGCCAACCCCGCCCAATCGAACGTGCCCTGCTGGAGAGGATTGTCGAGGGCGTACAACAGGTTGGCCGTCGGAAGCGAGCCCTGGATGAATTGTTCGTGCGTGACATACGGACGGTTGAGAACCGCCGGCCAGGGCGGGTCAACCGTGTCCCCGTAGACGTTGGCGGCGAAGTTGTTTCCCGGCAAGCCGTACACCCTGGTGCCAGGATGGACGGAGTTCAGGTAGTTGGCCGCGGCCGTGACATAGCTGGGGAGCCTGGCCGGCTGCGAGAACTGCGTGACGACCGAATCGCCCGCCAGGAGCGGGGCGTCAGCCCCCAGCACGCATACGACGGCCAACAGCCCGCCCAGAAGCCCGAGGCGGGGAAGCCGCCGTTGGACCGCCGCAACGCCCGCTCCCACCAGCATGGCCAAACCGAGAATCACCACCGGCGTGGCGCGGTCGGCCGAACGCAAGGCGAGCCCGACGGTGGTCTTGGTCATGAACGCTTTGTCGAGCGCCCCGATCGGTGTCGGCGAGAGGTAGGGATGCGCGCCGACCGAGAGCAGAAGTCCCACCACGGCCACAACGATGAAAAACGCTCGTTCACGCCATCGGACGAAGGCCGCCGAGAAGAAGGCTCCGATGGGGACGAGATACGACAGCGCCAGGAGAGGCGTTCGGGTGGTGAAGTCGATCGATGAACGGGTCCAGAGCCCAACACGGTCGCCGCCGTAGAAGTACCAGTACCCGAGACCTCGGATGACCTCCGAAGCGCTCGAGGCAGAGCTGGTTGCTTCAACGCTCTCGGTGTATTTCAAAATGTCGACGCCGTACGCCCCCTCCACCGCCAGAGCGGAGATCCACCAGAGGCTCGTCGTCAGACAGAGGACGCCGGTCCGGAACACCACACCGAGCACCTCTCGGCCCGAAATCTCACGGGTCACGAAGACCGAATACGGCAGAAAGAGCAGTGGTGCGACGCCCACGTACACAATTGAGCTGGCGTTGATCCCACTGACCGACGCCACGACCAGCGCGAAGAGGGCCGGATAGCACCAGCCTCTCTTCCGCACGGCGAGAACGATGAAGGCCATCAGCCAGGGCAGGCCGGCGAAGGGAAGGAGGATGACCGATATCCGGCCCGTGTACTGCATGACGTAGGGCGAGAGCCCGTACGCCAGGGCAGCCACGACGCGGCCGACGCCGACGATGCCGAAGAGTCGACTGAGATAGGCGATGCCGGCAGCAGCCACGAAGAGGATGCTCCCGAGCCACATGCGCTGGGCAATCCAGATCGGGACGTGAAGCACCGAGAAGACGTAGAAGAACGGACCCATGGGGAAGAGGTAGCCAATGTTCTGGTGGACGACCGTGCCCAGGGCGACGTTCGGGTTCCACATGGATGACGCCTGACTCAGGAGTTGCCGTGGATCGAGGTACAGATAGGTCTTGGTGTCGTCCGAGACCACGCCCGGCTGTGTCAGGAGCTGAGGGATGTAGCACACGACGGCCAGGACGGCGTACACGCCCGCTCGGCGGGCCCAGACGGAAAGTGGGCTCGGGCCAGACCCAGGTTCAACCGACCTCGCACCGGGAATCGTGCGACTGTCCTGTTCTCCCCGCGCTTCCCGTTCTCCGCGTGTTGGAGGTGCCGTCACCATCAGAATCGTCCCGAGGAACGTGTCTCAATGCGAAGAACGTGCCTGAAGGACGACGAACGCTGGTTCTCCCTGGACGCGCTGAAGAATTCAGCCGGTGGAACCGCCGGAAAAACGGTCGTCCACGCGTGCCGGGGGTCGGACATTTGGCACAAACTACCCTCCCGACCCCAGTCCGGGTGATCAAAGGGCGGCGGTGTCCTCTCGAACCGTGGTCGACCAGAACACTCGGGCGGAACGCGTCTGCGGTGGCCTCACTCCGCGATGGGCCATCGGTATCGTGGTGGACCGTGGGGGCTCATGCACGGGTGGGTGGACCGGCCCGAACGTCGGTTCGCCTGGCCCTGGTGGCGACCGTCTTCTTGGTTGGCTTGGTTGTGGGAGATCGGTTGGCCCACCACGCAGCCGGTCCGTCGAGCACAAGTGAGTCGGCTCACCATCCGTCCGCACGCCAGGAAGCGCCGCCGCTGCCGTACAAGAATCCGGTCATCGCAACGGATTTTCCCGACCCGGATGTCATGTGGACGGGTGCCGAATACGTGGCGGCAGCAACGGGAACCTCCACGCAGCACATTCAGTTCGCCACATCCCGCAATCTCGTTCAGTGGAAGATCGGATCCGACCTGCTCCCCCAGCTTCCGGTCTGGGCCGTCAACGGGTACGGAAACGTGTGGGGACCGGATTTGGAACACGTGGGGGGATCATGGATCCTCTGGTTCAGCGCGCCGACGAGGTCGAGCGGGGAACAGTGCATCGGATGGGCGACGAGCCGAACAGTCTCCGGACCGTTCGTGGTGAGTTCGACCGCGCCATCCGTCTGTCAGATCGCGTTGGGAGGATCGATCGACCCGTCGGTGACGACCGACAAAGCCGGCCGTCGTTACCTCCTCTGGAAAAACAACGGGAACTGCTGCGGGGTGGAGTCTCGCATCTGGTCACAGCCACTTGCCGGCAATGGCAAGGACCTGATCGGACGACCAACCCTTCTGCTTTCCTACTCGGGCGGATGGGAGACCGGCCCGACCGCATCTGAGTCGACCATCGAGGGTCCGTCAATGTTGCGCAACGACGGTCACTTGTTTCTCTTCTTCTCCGGCGGCGGCTATCTGGGAACGACGTACGGCATGGGAGTCGCCGTGTGCGGCTCGATCAGCGGGCCGTGCCGCCAGCAGGGTGACCAGCCGATTCTCTCATCGACCGACGCGGTCGCCGGGCCGGGTGGAGGAACCGCCTTCTTCGATCGGTACGGTCATCCATGGTTGGCCTACGCGGCATGGACCCCACCGCAACTCGGCCGGGATCCGGGAGCGACCCGGAGCTTTCGACTCGATCGTATCGTGACCGTCGGCGCCATGGTGTTCATCCTGGGCCCGACGACCGATTGGCAGATCGGCCCGGCCACAAAGACCGGGTCGATCTGAGCCACGGCCGGTGGAGGCCACTCGCCGGCCGTCACTCCGGGGCCGGTGAGACCTCCACCACGGAGCCCGTTGACGGCGGCCCGCCCGTCTCGGTCGGCATCTCCTGCGGATGCTCAACGTGGTCAGGCGGCTGCCGTCCGAACCGCGTTCCGGCCCATTCGGCGAAGCACCCCACGCCCACGGCCAGGGTCAGGTCGATGGGTGCCCGGAGCCGTGGGACGGCGATGAAGAAGAGACTGGCCGCGGTGAAGTAGGCCGCTTGAATGAACAAAAGCCTCACGGCGTCGTTCTTCCGGCGCAAGAAAAGCCCGGCCGCACCGACCACCACCTCCAGGTAGAAGATCCACAGGGTCCCGTTCACGATGTGCAGATCCCGACCGTCCTCGCTCTCCGCACCCACGTTGTAGGAGGGCTTCAGCTCGAAGTAGGCCGCAAAATTTCGAACCACCACGAACGGCAGGTAGGTCGGATGACGTTCGAGATTGTCGACGCCGACTCTCTCGAGATAGCTGTTCCACTTCTCCTCGTTGAACTGCAGAACCCGGTGCGAATTGTAATAAGGGCTATAGACGGGATCAACGAACACGCCACGCTGCTGAGCCGGCGGACCATAAATGGCGGCCCAATTGAAGCCGTTGGATGTCGTGATGGTCGGCGTCCCGATCTGCACCCAGTTTCGGATAACCCACGGGGTAACCACGAGTCCGGCCATGACGACGAAGAGCAGCATCTTCTTCCACCCGACCCTGAACACGACCCACACGGCAAGGACGACGACGAGGAATTGCGCGCTCGGTCGGGTAAGCGTCAGTGCGCCGACCGCCGCGCCGGCCCAGATCCATCTTCGATGGAGCAGGCAATCAACCATGAACAGGATCAGCAAGAGGGCAAGCGGTTCGTCGAGGGCGAACGTGTCGTTGGCGATGAGATTCGGCAAGACCGCCACGGTGAGTGCGGCCCACAACGCGGCCTGGCGAGAGATGCCCCGCTGCACGACATAGAACGTCAACGCCACGACACCGACGCCGAGGACCACGTTGATGCCACGGGCCAGTCCCGTTGAGACGCCGAACAGCCAGTAGGCACCAGCCAACAACATGGGATAGAGCGGTGGCCGGAAGGCCGTCTCATGCGTCGCGAGTTGCGGATACACCGCGGAGAAGCCGTGTCCCGACGCGAGATTCCGCGCGATCTCGCTGTACTGTGCGGCGTCGCTGTTCAAGGGATCTGGTCCCGTGAAGTGCAGGTAGAGGAGTCGAAGGGCCAACGCCAGGAGACAGATGAGCGCCGGAACCTTGAGAGCCGGCCAGTCGATCCTTCGCACCAAGGAGCGGCCCGTCGCTCCAGCTGGGCCCGCATCAATGGGATCGCGTACGTGACTCATTCGGTGGGTGGTTCCTACATTTCAGCTTCGGCGAACTCGGGCAGGCTCGGGGCAACCATAGTGGCATCCAAAAAGGGCCCCTGGGTCCGAATCGGGGCCCGGCGCGGCACTCACTGATCGGGTCACCGACGGGCCCGACCGGTGACCCAACCTTCTCGGGGTGTCGACGTCACCTGGTACGGGCGACCTCCTGGGCCAGGACTTCGAGTGTGTCGGCGGCCGTGACGCCCCAGCTGAGACGGGCGGCGTTGCGCAGGGCCCCCTGACCCAGCCGACGTCGCAGCATGGCATCGGTGATGACCGAATCCGCGGCGGCGGCGAACTCTTCAATCCCATCAACCAGGAGACCCGATTCGCCGTCGAGGACCGCCCCGTCGTGCCCGGTGATCCTGGTCGCCACCGCCGGAGTCCCGCACGCCGCCGCCTCGGTGAGGGTCATGCCCCATCCCTCACGCACCGAGGTCGACCCGACGAGCCACGCACGCTGATAGAGAGAGACGAGTTCTTCGTCGCTCAGACGACCGGGGAGCGTGAGCCACGCCGTGGCGCCATGTCGAGCGATCCGGTCCTCGAGCTCCGGTCGCTCGTACCCCTCGCCGACTACCACCGCCCGCAGCTTGGGCTGCCGGGACTTCAGAAGAACCATGGCTTCGATGAACCGATCGAGCCGCTTCACCGGTACCAGACGGCCGACCGCCACCACGAGGGGGTCGGGATCCCGCTTCCCAGCGGGCGCGAATTTCGCGTCGATGCCCGGAGGCACCACCGAGATGCGGTCGGCTCGCAGCCTGAGCCGCTCGACGATGTCGACCTTGGCCGATTCCGAGAGCGTGACGATCGGGGTCCGCCGGTAGAACGGCGGAGCCAGGCGGTGTTCGACGCCATAGCCGAGCGCGGCCAACCGCGGCGGAAGGACCATCTGCCACATCTCGGCATGCACGTGATGCAAAAACACCATTCGGGGCGTGCGACTCCACAACGGCGTGAAGAACGGCATGCCATTCCAGATCTCGACCACGCCATCACCGGCGCCGATCTTGGCGCGCACGCCCGCGAATGCGGTCCGGGGGAAGACGGCGTAACGGCCGGCCCGACGGTTGACTGTGTAGCCATCACGGGTAATCTCTCGAGCCGCACCATCGACGCGTGATGTCCATTCGCGTACGTCGATGCCCGCGTCCGCCCATCTCCGCAACACTTCGTGCGCGTGAAGCTCCGACCCTCCCGCCTCGGGGTCTTCGAGATCCCGCCAGGCCACCACATCGACTCGGCGAATGCCGGCCATCTCGGCCATGGCCATTAGGCGGGACCGTCCGGCCGCCTCGAGTTCCGTTGACCCATCGACTATGTCAGCGGGCGTGGAGGGGACCGGGGCCACCCGTGCTCTCTTCTCCACGCTTACCGGTCCCCCATTCCCCACATCTGCGACATACTAGCGATGGCCCTCTGGCCGAGTGTGGGACGTCACCCGACCGAGACCGCCGCCCGCGGCGCTCGATATCGGCGACGCCGCGCCGAATCGTCCGCCTCAGTCCGTCCGACCCTGACGACGCCGGTAATGCACGATCGAGAATCCGGTCGTGATGACCAGGAGCAGGCCGACCTGCACCATGAGATCGGCCGTCGCCGTCGCCTTGGCTGCGCCGTGCGCCGCCAGTACCGCACCGGTCAGCGCGGCCGCACCGACGACCAGCACACCCGACACCCACCGCCGACCAATTGCCAGGAGATACATGGTCAATACGACGCTGACGCTGAGCACGCACATGGCCACCACGAGAGGCGCCAAGGCGTGTGACGCGGTCAGATAGTGGTGATGGAACACGACGCTGAGGAAGAGTTCGGGTTTCGTGAAGGCAATGACCAGGAGCACGACCGCTGGTACCGCCAAGAACATCAGGACGACCCCGAGCTGCCGCAGGGCATGTCCGCCCTGCCGCCAACGAATGGCCGCCTCCGGGAGGAGGTATCCGCCCAGGACGATGGCTCCGAACACGATCGCCTTACTGGTCACCGAGACGGCGGCATAGGCGCCACTGCGCGACGGGTCTTCGCGACCGACGACGAGCACGTCCACATTCTGGAGCACGGCAATCATGGAGAGTGCGAGCGAAGCAACCGCCAGATCCACCACCACTCGACGACGTTCCAGCACGGAGCCCGCCATGGCCGGTGCCCGCCGGAGCGCAGCCGCCCATCCCGACGCCCACGTTCGGACCAGCCAGGGTGTGTGGCCCGGTTCAGCGGACCAGGCTCGCATGGCGGCGTAGCGAGCGTGTCCCGCCGTGACCAATTCAGCCACCAGAATGCCGACGGCCGCCCCCGATGGCCCTTTTCCCAAGGCCACCAGGCCCAGCACAGCCACCGTGCGGACTCCCCCCTCGACAATGAGGTTCATCGCCAGCGGTCGATACGACCTACGTGCCTGGAGCAGGCCGCGGTCGAGCGACAAGAGCACGAACACCGCCGCCGCCACGAGAATGGCGGCGATACCGATACCACTGCGCTGACCCAGCAGGACCGCAACCTGGTGCCGGCCGGCGACGACGAGGACGGCCCACATCAGGACCGCCATCGAACCGTGCCGGTGCAGCCGACCCGACCAGTGACGGATCTGGTCGGCCGATCCCCCGTCTTCCCACAACGACACTCGCCGCACCACGGCCACGACCACGGCCGATCCGGGCAAGGAGAGAATCAGAAACAGACCGGTCAGTTGAATGAGCACCCCGTACGAGTGCACCGAGAGGAGGCGGGCCACGGCCACGGTCACAATGACATTGGCCCCATTGGCGATCACACCCGCCGCTGCCAGGGGTCCCGCCTCCAGGAGTCCGGCGCGGAGCGATTCGGCTCCCGCCGACTTCTGAGGATCGAGCACGAGCTCGCCGCCCAACGACGGCGCCCCGGCACTCGGGGCCAGGGAGATTGCCGCCGGAACCCCCTCGACCAGCACCTCGGCGACCGGCGCCGGGAGGCCCTCGTCCGCCGTCAAGCCGACCACCGGTCCGATCCGCCGTCTTTGGACGTCACGAACGGGCCATGGGGGCCGCCGCTCGTCACTGGTTCCACCACATTGTTATAGGTCCTCGGCCGCCGCGGTGTGAGCTTCCGACGCGAAGTCCCTGGGTCGGGTGCCTCTGTCCACGGCGGTCGAGGCGGCGGGCATCCCCCGCCGCCGACGAGTCACCGCCTCGTCCTAGGGAGCAGTTGGGGTCGCTGGTGTCCGCGCCGGCAGCAGAGGGGCGTCACGTCCCGAGCCTCCGCCGCCGCCGGACGACGGCCCCGACCCCGACCCCGACTCGTGATATTCCTCTTCGACATTGACCGACCAAATGTCATGTGAAGCCCCGTACATATTTTCCACCGTCAACATGGCGGTGTACATGGAATGGTCCTGATTGTTGTACTTGTGCATGCCGTTCCGCCCAACCGGGTGGATATTGGGCGCTTCCGCCGCCAAGTACCGACGGATGGTCTCGACATTGGCGGCGTAGGTGAAGTCGTAGTACGGATACGCCTTGGGTACCCTCACCACGTAGCCGCCCTCCACGTCCCCGGGCTCCACCAGACCGAGCATGCTCAGCTCCTTGGTGGCCAAGGTGATGAGGTGGTCGTCGGGCATCTCCCACACGGCGTCGCCCTCGAAGACGAAGTACTCGAGCCCGAGGCAGGTGCGGCCGTCCTTGACCAGGTAGGGCGACCACGATCCGTAGTTCTGGATCCGCCCCACCTCCACGTCGGGGGCATGGATGTAGATCCAATTGTCCGGAAAGCTGCGGGACTCGGGCACGATGAGGGCCACCGTCAGATAGTCCCGATAGTGCAGCCCATCGGCGGCGGCCAGCACCTCGGCCGGCGGGGCCGGCACGATCGCGTGCACCAGCTCGCGCATGGGCATGGTCGAGATGACGTGGCGGGCCGCCAGGGTGACCTCGGCCCCGTCGTGGACGTAGGTCACCGACGTGGCCCGTCCCTCCGACACGTGGATCTGGGTGAGCGGCGACGACAGGTGCACTGTCCCCCCGGCGGCCACCACCTTCTCGGCGCAGACTTCCCACATCATGCCCGGACCGAGCTTCGGGTACTCAAATTCCTCGATGAGGCTGGTGATCTCCGTCTGCTTGCGCCGGGGCAACAGCGCGTTGATCACGGCCTTGCGCAGGTCGAGATTCTTGATGCGCTGCGCCGCCCAGTCGGACGGCATCTGGGACACCTTCACCCCCCACACCTTCTCGGTGTACGTCTTGAAGAAGGTGCGGTAGAGGCGCCAACCGAAGCGGGCCACCAACCAGTCCTCGTAATTGGACTCGTCCTGGGGCGGATGGATGCGGGCCCATATATAGGAGAAGCCGCAAAGCATGGCCTCCCACAGACCCAGATTGCGCAACGCGTTGGTCGCCTTGAGCGGGTAGTCGTAGTACTTGCCCTCGTAGAAGATCCGGCTCATGCGGGGCCGGATCAGGAAATCACCCTCCGGCAGGATCTCGTGCCACAGCTTCTCCACCTCGTCGACCTTGGTGAAGAACCGGTGACCTCCGAGATCGAAGCGCCAGCCATCGCGCAGGACGGTACGGCTGATACCACCGACCACCTCGTCGGCCTCGAGGACCACCGGGTGCTCCCCCCGTTTCGTCAACTCGTAGGCGGCAGTGAGCCCTCCCGGGCCGGCGCCCGCGATCACTACCGGTGCGTCCTCAACCATCGTGTCCCTTCTCTTCCGGCAAACCTGGAGCAGGATACCGGCTCGTCAGGGAACGAAGAGATTAAGGAAGGCCAGCAGGGCGTATCCCGCCAGGCCAGCCGAGAGAAGGACCAGGGCGGCTCTCTCAAGTCGCGGTCCCCGCACCAGCACGGCGGCGGCGATGACCAGCGGGAAGGCGCTCAGGGCATAGCGCTCGAAGGAATCGAGGTTGGCGCCGGCCAGGGCCACGCCCAAAATGGCCAGCACCAGGACCGTGTAGCAGGCGGGCAGCCGGCGCCAGCACACCACCAGCAACACCACGGCCAGCAGCACCCACGGCACGTGGAGTGCGGTGCCGACGTGGTGGTGCAACAGGCCCCGGGCGTCGTCGAACAGGGTGGCGAAAGGGTCCGAGACCCCGCCGTGATGGCTCGATTCGAGCTGCACCCGCAACGGGGCCCACACGTCGCCCACCACGTGGTCGGCCCAGCCCAGGAAGGCCGCCAGCCCCAGGAAGGGCGCCGCCACGGCGAGGAGGCCAACCCGGCGTGGTCCCGGCTGCAGCCTGGCCCACCAGCGGATCAACTCCACGGCGATGACCAGGGCCACCAGCACACCGATGGGCCGGGTCAACGCCGCCCCGAAGCCGAGCAGGCCCGCCAAGGCGAAGTTCGGCCGGTCCTCGCCCCGCCGCAACGCCAGGAAGCAACCGAGGAACAGGCAGAGCAGCACCGATTCGGCGTAGCCCATGACCAGGACGAAGGCCGCCGGGGCCAGGCTGAGGTACCAGATGGATCGTCGGGCCAGGTTGGTGTCGGAAGTCTCCCGCCGGACCAGGACGAACAACAACGCGGTGGCCACCAGCGCGGCCACGTTGGAGACCAGGATGAGCGCGGCACCATCGCCCACGCCCGGCAGCCAGGCCACGGCGTGCGTCATCAGGGGGACAAGAGGAAAGAAACGCAACGACTGATGGCCCAGGGGCCCGTAGCCTTCCCGGGCGATCGACTCGAACCAGCCCGCGTCCCAGCCGAGCAGTCCGGCATGGACCCGCGCCGCCACGCCGGGCGTCGACGGGTGGGTCCGATCGACGATGAAGTGGGCCAACCCCAGGGTTCCCAGGACCACCACCCGAGCCAGGAGGAAGGGCAGCAGGGCTTCCCTTAGAGGCCCGCGGCAGCGGAACCAGATTCGGCTCACTTCGTGGTCGGGGCGTACTCGCTGAGATTCATTGGCTCGTAGTATTTCTTGGGATCCGCCGTCACCCAAGTCTGTTGCCCCGTGGTCATCGCCTGCAGTCCCTGCGCGATCTGCTCGCACTTCGAGCCGAACGTCTGGTAACCCGCCTCCCAGACCAACCAGATCCGATGCGACGCGCCGGCGTCATGGACCAGAGTGCTGGCAAAGGTCGCCGGATTCCCGGCTTGCGACGCCTGGCTGTAGTCGACCCAATCGACGAACTGCGGCCCGATCCCACGCGGGAACGTCAGCATCGTGTACTGGGCCGGATTGTCCACGACCCGGTACGTGGCGGGGCCGAGTTGATCGGGGCAGAAGGCAACGATGTCACCCCCGCGAGCGTGTGCCGCCAAGGCCTGGGCGACGACCAGCCCCTGGGTGCGTTGCGAGTGCACACTCTGGACCGAAAGCACCAGTCCGGCCGCCACGGCCACGGTGAGCAGGGCCACCCGACCCCGGGCATTGAGCAACGTGGCCGAGCCCAGTGCGACAATCAGCAGAAAGGGCAGGAAGATCACGGACGCGTACCGTGAGGAGAAGGCGCTCGAGGTCAACAGGCCTCCGGCGATGGCCGCGAAGAGGGTGCCGATGACCACGAAGGACATGGCCCGGGCCCGGGGGCGGGTGTGAAGGTCCAACTCGACGATGCGCCCGGTACGGCCGATCCCGAAGAGCGCCAAGGCGGCCAGGGCGAAGTAGATCAAGGCGAGGGCCCGACCCTGGTTGGTGCTCAAGGTCGACATTGATGCCTGGTTCAGGGTGAACCCGGTCACCGCGTTCACCACGCCAGCGAAGTTGGCCGGTAGGGCCCAGGGTGTCCCGGTGTGCTTCGACTGGTAGATGAAGGTCGGCAGCCAGGGCACAAAGGCCAGACCACCGACGGCGACGGCGACGAGCGCCGGGATCGGCCGCCGCCAGTCCCGGGACTGGGGGGCCCGGTGCCGCGCCCGCAGCGCGCTGAGAACCAGCCACAGGCCCACCATCGCCACCAGGTACATGGACCAGTACTGGGTGTAGAGCAGCGCGGCCGTCACCACCGCGACGGCGATCAGGTTGCCCGGCCGAGGTGTGGCCAGGGCGCGCTGGAGGGCCAGGATCCCGCAGCCGGTGAGGAAGATCAACAAGGCGTACATGCGGGACTCGGTGGAGTAGTAGACGGCGAAGGGGGCGCTGGCCAGGAGCACCACGGTCGTCCAGGCCACCGTTCGCCCACCGAACCGCCTGGCGGCCAGCCACGCCACCGGCAGCGTCAGGACGCCCAGAATGCCCGAGAGCGAACGAGTGGCCAGGTCCGACTGGCCGAAGATGCGCATCCAGAAATGCAGGAGGTAGTAGAAGAGCGGCGGCGCGCCGTCCTGTTTGAGTCGACCCGGGATCTCGTGCAGCGGCAACCGGGCGATGTTGACCGTCAGGGCCTCGTCGAGCCAGAGGGCGGATGACGCCCAGAAGCGGAGCCCGATGCCCACGGCGATGACGAGGGCCACCCCGATTGCGACCACCACTCGAAGGCGCCCGGTCAGAGCCTCAACGTGGCCATACTCTCCCAATTCCCCCTCGGACATCCGGCGCATCGTAGGGCACTGGGTCTAGGATCATGCGCCGCCGGGGGGCACAGAACGCCAAGGGAGGACCAGCAGCGTGGGCAAGTACGTGGGGAAGAGGGTGTTGCTTCTCCTCATCATCATCTTCTTCGTCTCGATTGCCGCCTTCTTCCTGGTCCACCTGCTCCCGGGCAACCCGACCGTCACCATCCTCGGGCCCAACGACACCACGGCGAACGCGGCCGCGCTCAACCGCCAGCTCGGTCTCGACAAGCCCCTGATACAGCAGTATTGGATCTGGCTGAGTCATGTCTTCCAGGGGAACCTGGGCCAGTCGTTCACGACCCATCAGACGACGTGGACCATCATCAAGCAGGCCTTCCCCATCGACGTCGAGCTGATCGTGATCTCGCAGATCATTGCCTTCGCCATTGCCGTCCCCATGGCCCTGAAGGCCTCCCGCCGCCCCAACCGCATGTTCGACCAGGTGTCCAACAGCACCACCTTCAGCATGCTGGCCCTCCCCCCGTTTGTGATCGCCCCGGTCCTGGTCCTCATTTTCGCCGTCCATTGGCATGTCTTCCCGGGGCCGGCCTCCTACGTGCCCTTGACCCAGAACTTCTGGTCCAACCTGCACACCATGCTGTTGCCCTCGATTGTGCTGGCCCTGGGCTCGATCACCGTCTACTTCCGCCTGTTGCGAAACGATCTCATCTCCACCCTGCAAGAGGACTTCATCACCATGGCGCGCTCCAAGGGTCTCTCGGACCGTCGCATCATGTGGCGTCACGCCCTGCGCCCGTCATCGGTCTCCCTCCTGGCTTCGGCGGGGATCACCATCGGCGGGCTCATCGCCGGCACCCTCGTGGTCGAGACCCTGTTGCAGTTGCCGGGTATCGGGTACCAGCTCATCTCCAGCATCAACCAGGACGACTACACGGTGGTACAGGGCATCGCCCTGGTCGTGGCCGTCGCCGTCGTGCTCATCAACTTCTGCTTTGATTTCCTCTTTACCGTTGTCGACCCGAGGATCGCCCGTGACTGACATCATCTCGCCTGATATCGCACCCCTGATGCCCGGCATGGCCGCCAGCTCGATTGACGCAGAGGGTGACCCGACTCAGAAGAAGCTCGGCATCTTCTTCTGGATCTGCGCCTCGTGGATCGTCTTCGTCATCCTCATGGCCATCTTCGCCAAAGTCCTGCCGTTGCCCAATCCGACCTTTCAGAATTATGCGGCACCCCAGAACGCCGGCCCGGCCCTCGGACACCTGCTCGGGACCGACGACCTGAACCGCGACATTTTGAGCCGCTTGGTGTACGGAGCCCGCGTCTCGCTGGTCGTCGGCTTCGGGGGGGCGGCCATCGGCATGATCATCGGCGGCATCCCGGCCATGATCTCGGCCTATCGACGCGGCCGCACGGACACCTTCTTGAACACGACCTCGTACGTCCTCCTGGCCTTCCCGGTGATCGTGGCCCTCATCGTCATCATCGACTTCTGGGGCCGCAGTCTCCCGAAGATCACCCTCATCATCGGATTGTTCAGCGCTCCGTTGATCTACCGCGTCATCCGGGCGTCCACCCTCTCGTACGCCACGCGGGACTTCGTCCTGGCGGCCAAGGCCCTGGGGGCCAGCGACCGCCGCATCCTGGCCCGTGAGATCCTGCCCAACATCATGCCGACCGTGGTGTCCTTCGGCCTGATCGCCGTGGCCACCATCATCGTGCTCGAGGGCACGCTGGCCTTTCTCGGCCTTTCCGTCGCGCCCCCGACACCGAGCTGGGGCAACATGCTCGATGAGGGGTCAACCCTCCTGTCGGGCGGAGCGGGACAGAACAACCCGTGGTTGGTCATCTTCCCGGCCGCCGCCATGTTCCTGTTGCTCATCACCCTCAATGTGGTGGCCGACAAACTGCGATCCCACTTCGACGTGACCGAGATCAAGCTATGAGCCCGCTGCTCGACGTCACCGATCTCCGAGTGACCTTCGCCACGCCCCGGGGTGACGTCAAGGCGGTGCAGGGCGTCTCGCTGAGCTTGGAACAGGGCAAGACCCTGGGCATCGTGGGCGAATCGGGCTCGGGCAAGACGGTACTCTCCCGCGCCATCATGGGCCTGCTCCCCCTGCAGGGCGTCACCCAGACCGGTTCGGTCATTTACGAAGGTGACGAAATCCTCAATGCCCCCAACGCGCGACTGCGCCGCCTCTGGGGTACGCACATCGCCATGGTCTTCCAGGATCCCATGACCTCGCTCAACCCGGTGCTGCGCATCGGGCAGCAGATCACCGAACCGCTCAAGATCCACCTCAAGCTCGACCGGGCCGAAGCGAGGGAAACGGCCATCTCACTCCTGACCCAGGTCGGCATCCCTTCGCCCATCGAGCGCTACAACGCCTACCCCAGCCAGCTCTCGGGTGGGATGCGGCAACGGGTGATGATCGCCATTGCCCTGGCCTGTGCGCCCCGGCTCCTCATGGCCGACGAGCCGACCACCGGTCTCGACGTCACCGTCCAAGCGCAGATCCTCGACCTTCTGGCCACCTTGCAGCGCGATCGCCAGATGGGGATGATTCTGGTGACGCATGACCTGGGGGTGGTGGCCACCCGGACCGACGAGATCATCGTGATGTACGCCGGCAACGTGGTGGAACGGGCGCCCACCGATGTGCTGTTCTCGCAGATGGCCATGCCTTACACCGAGGCCCTCTTGCGCTCCACCCCCCGCATCGCCAATCCCAGCCACACCCGCCTCCTGACCATCGAGGGTCGCCCGCCCGATCTCTCCTCGCCTCCACCCGGGTGCCCCTTCGCGCCCCGCTGCCCGTACGCCCAGGACAAATGCCGCGAGGCCAAGCCACCCCTCACCCCGAGCTCGGTACCCGGCCACAGTTACGCCTGTTGGTTCCCGCTGGGATCCGGCACCCGCACCGATGGCAAAGTGGGCGTGGCGTGAGCAACGGTGCACACAGTGCACCCGGTGCAAACAGTGCACCCGGTGCCGCAGTGAGCGACACGGCCGGCCCCCTGCTGGACGTCGACGATCTCCACGTCTCCTTCACCAAGGGCAAGGCGACGGTGCAGGCGGTGGCCGGAATCAGTTTCGGCATCTTCCAAGGCGAGACCCTGGGCCTGGTCGGCGAGTCCGGTTGCGGCAAGTCCACCACGGGCCGCGCCATCGTCCAGGTGGAGAAACCCACCTCGGGCCGGATCACCTTCGGGAATGTCGAGCTGACCGCCTTGGGCCGCGGCGACCTCCGCACCCTGCGCACGAAGGTGCAGATGATCTTCCAGGACCCGGTCTCCTCGCTGAACCCGCGCCGACGCATCACGGACATCGTGGCCGAGCCCCTGACCATCTGGAAGATCGGTTCGAAACAGGAGCGCAGAGACACCGCCAACGCCATGCTCGATTCCGTCGGGATCGACCCCACTGTCTCCGGCGAACGCCGGCCGCGGGAGTTCTCCGGCGGGCAGTGCCAGCGCATCAGCATCGCCCGGGCCCTGGTGCTTGAACCGCAGCTCCTGGTGTGCGACGAGATCGTGTCCGCGCTCGACGTGTCGGTACAGGCCCAGATCCTCAACCTGCTCGAAGACCTCAAACGGGCCCACAATCTCACCATCCTCTTCATCGCCCATGACCTGGCTGTGGTGAAGAACGTCAGCGACCGGGTAGCCGTCATGTACCTCGGGCGGCTCTGTGAGATTGCCCCGTCGGACGTCCTCTACGAGGCTCCGGCGCACCACTACACCGCGGCCTTGCTCTCGGCCGCCGTCGAACCCGACCCCGCAGCCACCCGGAGCCAGGTGGTTCTGGCCGGGGAGCCACCGAGCCCGATCAATCCGCCTTCGGGATGCCGATTCCGCACGCGCTGCCCCCGGGCTGAGAAGCGGTGCGCCGAAGAGGTGCCTGAGCTCCGGCCGATCGCGTCGGGTCATCAGGTGGCCTGCCACTTTCCTCTCGTCGGGTAGTGACCCCGGGCCGTTCCCGCCTGGCCGTGGCGGTGTCGTCCCAATACCCCGACCTCCGCCCCGACTGGCCGTTGCTGCGCCGGGCCCTCACCGACCTCGGCCTGGTCGTCTCCACCGAGGTATGGACCGATCCCCATGTGCCGTGGAGCGACTTCGACCTGGTGGTGGCCAACGGCGCCTGGGACAACATCCACCACCCTGCAGAATTCCTGGCCTGGGCCGACGCCACCGCGCCGGTGGCCCCGGTGGTCAACACGCCGGCCACCCTCCGATGGAACCTGGACAAGCACTACCTGGTCGACCTGGCCGCCGCCGGGGTGGCCACGGTGCCGACGCTCTGGCTGCGCGCCGCCAACGAGGCCATCCGCGGGCTCGAGGATGGGGCCATCGAAGCCGGGGCCACTGGGGCCGGGGCCCTTGCGGCCATCCCCCAGGGCGACGTCGTGGTCAAGCCGACCGTCTCGGGCGGAGGCTTCCAGACCGCTCGCTACCGGGTTGGCGAACACCGGGAAGCCCAGAACCACATCGGCCATCTGCTCGCCGGCGGCCGGGACGTCATGGTCCAGCCCTATCAAGAGGCCGTGGATGCCGAAGGCGAGGGGGGCCTCATCTTCCTGGCCGGACAGTTCAGCCACGCTGTCCGAAAGGGCCCTCTCCTGCAGCGCGACGTCGGACCGCGTTCGGGGTTGTGGGAGTTCGAGGAGATCAGCGCGCTCGAACCCACGCCGGCCCAACTCACGACGGCCCGGGCCGCACTCGCCGCGGCCGAGGCCCGGCTGGGTCCCACCACCTACGCCCGGGTCGACCTCGTCCCTCTGGACGACGGGACACCGGCCGTCCTCGAACTCGAGCTGCTCGATCCGGCGCTGTTCTTCGAGGTTCACCCCCAGGCCGCCACCCGCTTCGCCCACGTCCTGGCCCGGCTCATCAAGGAGGCGCCGACCGCTCCGGGCGGCTAGAACCTTGGCCGTGGCGGAGCAAGGACCCGAGGTCATCCCGCTGTCGCTCACGAGCCCGGAAGAGATGTTCCAACTGGCGCAAACCGATTTGTTCTCCGAGTATCGGAACTTCATGACTGGAGTGGAGTACTGCATCAGCGTGCTCCGCAGTCGTCGTCGTTCCGGGGGTCCGGTTCGACTCGAGCTGTCGCTCCCGGCTGAACAGATCGAGGAGGGCGTGAGTGAACGGATCAGTCGGACCCTGCGTCGGTACTGCGACCATCGGATCGCCTACAACCAACGGGAACGCCGCGCCGTCCGACTCGACGGCGTGTCCTCACTGTGGGTCGGGGTTCCCCTGGCCGTGGTCGGGTTCGTGCTCGTCATCATCAAGTCGAGCCTGGTGGGCCCCTCCGGGAACACCAATCTGGTCGTCGACACCGGTGGCTGGGTCTTGGTGTGGTTGGGCCTCTGGTTCCCGCTCGACACCATGTTGTTCACCCCGTTGGCCTACGGTCGAGAGAACCGAGTGCTCGAACGACTGCGTCGGGCCAACATCGCTCTGGAGCCGCATCGTCGGGCGGCTTGACGTTGTTCGCTCGCGTACGGCGGGTGGCGTGGCCCGGTCAGGAACCGGTCAGGAATAGACCGCGGGGACATAGGTCTGGTCCTCGATCGGCGGGCGGACGTAGCCGGCGCCCACCGGCCGGGGCGTAAGAGGTCCGGGGGCAGGAGGATCCTGTTCGGCGTAGCCGATGATGCTCAAGAGGTGATGAATGCAATTGAGTCGTGCTGACCTCTTGTCGTCGCAAGGGACCACGAACCAGGGCGCCTGTTTGGTGTCGGTATAGGTGAACATCTCGTCCTTGGCCGGTGAGTACTCGACCCAGCGCGACCTGGCTTCGAGGTCCATGGGCGACAGCTTCCAGCGCCTGGTGGGGTCGGCCAGTCGGGACTGGAGTCGACGCTCCTGTTCCTCGTCGCTGACCGAGAACCAGTACTTGATCAGCTGGATACCCGACCGGATCAACATCCGCTCGAATTCCGGGCACGAACGGAGGAATTCCCGGAGTTCGTCATCGGTGCAGAAACCCATCACCCGTTCCACCCCGGCGCGGTTGTACCAGGAGCGGTCGAACAGCACAATATGGCCGGCCGAAGGGAGGTTGGCCACGTAGCGCTGAAAGTACCACTGGGTACGCTCCTGCTCATTGGGAGCAGCCAGGGCCGCGACCCGGCACACTCGCGGGTTCATGCGTTCGGTAATGCGCTTGATCACTCCACCCTTCCCGGCCGCGTCGCGTCCTTCGAACAGCACCACGATTCGGGTACCTGATGACTGGACCCAGTACTGGAGCTTCGCCAGCTCGACCTGCAGGCGTTCCAATTCCGACTGGTACTCCATGGAGTTCACGTCAGCTCAGCCTCCCTGGTTTCGTCTCCGGTGGACAGGCTGCCAGTTGCCGGGTCGTCGCGCTCTCCGTGCTCGACACCGTGTTCGGCTCCGTGCTCATCCCCGAGCGTGGTGTGCACCGGTTCACCGGCCGGCTCATGCTGCTGGGGCACGGATTGAGGCGGGGTCGATGCATCCGGCCGGGGTCGGTTCAGGATGATCTGCACCGATGTCACCACGAGGACAGCCAACGTGACGACCCGCTCGCTCCGGGCCAATTCTCCGAACAGGGCGTAGATCTGGATCCCGGCGGCGATGGCCTGGGCCACGAGAAGCAGCATCACCGCCCGCAAGCCGGTGACCACAGCACGATCGTCTCCCGCGCCGGGACCCGTGACCCAGGCCGCACCGGCGATGCACAGCGCCCCCAAGGTCCATACGAAGTCGTAACGTCCGCCGTCCGCCACGCCGCGCGCCTCCTGGATGGCGAACGCCGCGTCCCCGATCGTCGTGGCCAACACGCCCACGCCGATCAGGGTCCACATGCGATCGGGGCGCCAGCCCAGCAGCCCGTACACACCGAG
>Ga0208357_1001015_pt1 | contig 21328 bp, 21 predicted proteins | sample NGESurdeep092012_6_FD_184487 | JGI IMG/M metagenome (GOLD analysis project Ga0208357, IMG submission 184487) | Arctic peat soil microbial communities from Barrow, Alaska - NGEE Surface sample F52-2 deep-092012 (SPAdes) | ecosystem: Environmental > Terrestrial > Soil > Wetlands > Peat ... | reverse complement strand
GGATGCTGCAGCGCTACCCGGAACTGTCCAAAAAGGTCGTGCTGTTGGTCGGCCTGGTCGGCTTCATGCACAAGGATGACTTCCTTTACCCCCGGCCGCGGCGCGATTTTTACCGCTGGGCTACCCGTTTCTTCGGCACCCGGCCGTATGCCCTTTTCGCCCGCTATTGCCTGCTTAACCGCTTCGTGCTCAGGACGCTATATACCCAACTGCCCAATTCCAAACGGCGCATGATAGAGGTCACGCCCGAAGAGTTTGAGTCCATGATGGACCTAGAGGTCAAGATGTGGCAGGCCAATGACGTCCGCACCCACTGGATAACCACCAGCCAGTTCTTCACGCTCGATAACTGCAAGAAACAAATCGACTTGCCGGTCATACATGTCGCTTCCACGAGCGACCACTATTTCGACAACGAAATCGTTAAGCAGCACATGCTGGTCGTGTTCAAGAGTTACCGCCGCTTTGACATGAACAGCAAAGCCCACACCCCCAATGTCGTGGCCGACAAAAAGGCCACCGGCGTGATGCTGCCGCCGGGTTTGCGGCGCATACTGGCGCGCCAATAATGGTATACTTGTAAGAAGATGAAAATAGGCTTAGTCTGCCCGTACAACATTGACAGGAGCGGCGGCGTCCTCGAAGTTATCCTGGCCTTGAAGGCCGGCTTGGAGACCCGCGGCCACACTGTCAAAATCATTACGCCGTACCCGCGCAACCACGACCTGGAAGCTGACCCGGACGTTATTTTCGCCGGCACTTCGACCGACTTCCGGACGCTGTCCTTCCACACCACTTCGCAGGTTTCCAGCACGGCCGACAGTGAAAAAATCGACGCTATGCTGGCCGCCGAGAAGTTCGACATCCTACACTTCCACGAGCCTTGGATGCCGCTGCTCAGCCGGCAGCTGTTACAGCGTTCGACCAGCGTCAACATCGGTACTTTCCATGCCAAAGTGCCGGAAGCAATGATGAGCCGGACGATCATTAAGGTCGTTACGCCTTACCTCAAGTCGGTTATGAAATACCTTCACGAACTGACGGCCGTCTCCGCCTCTGGTGCCGAGTACGCCGCCGGCCTGACCGACCAGCCGATCACGATTATTCCCAACGGCATTGACCTGACCAAATACCGCAGCCACCACAAACCCAAGAAACCCGCCGCCAAAACCATCCTGTTCATCGGCCGCCTGGAGCGCCGCAAAGGCGTTCAGTATCTGCTCAAAGCCTACAGCAGCCTGGCCCAGGATAACCCCGAAGTTAAGCTCATCATCGCCGGCGACGGGCCGGAGCGGGAGCGGCTGGAGCTAATGGCCGAAGACCTCAAGCTGCCCAACGTCAGCTTCCTCGGCTTCATCAGCGAAGACCTCAAACTGCAGCTGCTGTCCGAGGCCGACTTGTTCTGCTCGCCGGCCGTGTTCGGCGAGAGTTTCGGCATCGTACTGCTGGAAGCCATGGCCAGCGGCGCCGTTTGCGTGGCCGGCAATAACTCCGGTTATGTCGACCTCCTACAGGACACCGGCGCCATATCTATAGTCAACCCGCACGACACCGAAGAATTTGGCCGCCGCCTCGACCTCTTATTGCATGATGAACAACTGGGCACGCTCTGGCGGAAATGGGCCAAAGAGTACGTCAAACGCTTCAATTACCCGGATATAGTCGGCCGCTACGAGGAATTCTACCAAGAGGCTTTGAAGCAGCATGGCCGCGCCCGCTAAGCCTAAGCCGCTCAAAGTCGGCCTGGTCCTGGACAGCGGCCTCGACAAGCCCGACGGCGTCCAGCAGTACGTCCTGGCGGTCGGTGAATGGCTGCGCGACCAGGGCCATGACGTGCATTACCTGGTCGGCCAGACCCGGCGCCGTGACATTGAGAACCTGCATAGCCTCAGCCGCAGCGTCAAAGTCCGTTTCAACGGCAACGACGGCTCGATACCGCTGTTCGCCCGCAAAGCCAAGCTCAAGGCTTTCCTGGCGGCCGAAAAGTTCGACGTCCTGCACGTGCAAGTGCCGCACCACCCTTTGCTGGCCCAGCGTATTATCCTGGCGGCCGATGACGGCACAGCTGTCATCGGCACTTTCCACATAGCGCCTTATAGCAAATTGGTAACTGTCGCCAATCGGGCTTTGGGAGTCTGGCTCAAGCCGTCGCTGCGGCGGTTCGACAAGATAGTCAGCGTTTCATCGGCGGCAGCCGACTTTGCCCGGCAGACGTTCGGTATCAAGACGGAGGTGCTGCCGAACGTCATTGATTACGGGCGCTTCCACGCGGCTAAGCCGTTGGCCGAATACGAGGACGATGTCTTTACGATCCTGTTTCTTGGCCGTCTGGTTCCGCGCAAAGGCTGCCAGCTGTTGCTAGAGGCCGTAGCGCGACTCAATGGCAGTGGAGATTTGCCCAAGTTCAGGGTTTTAGTCTGCGGCAGGGGCCCGCTGGAAGCTAAGCTGCGGCGGTTCGCTGATGAGCACGGTCTGAACAGTACGGTCAATTTCGTCGGTTTTGTCAGCGAGGCCGACAAGCCCCGTTATTACGCGTCGGCCGACATAGCCGTTTTCCCAAGCAGCGGCGGCGAAAGTTTCGGCATCGTGCTGCTGGAGGCTATGGCCAGCGGCCGGGCCGTTGTCCTGGCGGGCGACAACCCGGGCTATAGCTCTGTCATGGCGCCTCAGCCTGATTTGTTATTTGACGCTAAGGACTCAGATGCCTTAGCCGAAAAACTAGCTTATTATATGGGAAGTAAGTCCCGCCGCCAACAGATGCAGACTTGGGGCGCCGATTACGTCAAGCAGTTCGACGTTAACACCGTGGGCACGAAATTGTTAAATATTTATTACCAGGCGTTGCGTAAACGGCGCGAAGCATAGATAATAAAGCCATGCTGCACATCCGCAAGTCAGAGGAGAAACTACCGGAGGTGGCCCTGACCATTTCTTTCCAGACTTTCGCCAGGCTGACGGTAATGGTAGTGGCTACAATTATCCTCTTGTCTGCCCTGCACAGGGCTTCACACGCCTTGCTGTTGATCTTCGGAGCTTTCTTCCTGACATTGGCTCTCAACGGTCCGGTTTACTGGCTGGCTAGGCATCTGCCGGGCAAACAGCGGGGCAGCCGCTCGATCGCTACCTCCTTATCCTTCCTGGTCGTGGTCATCCTCTTGGGTGGCTTCATCGCCAGCATCGCGCCGCCCCTGGTGCGCCAGACAGAGAACCTGGTCAGTGCCGCCCCCAACCTGGTCCAGGATCTAAGAAGCCAGAACAGCGAAATCGGCCGCCTTATCCGGAAACATCATCTGGAGAAGCAAGTCGATACGTTTTCGTCACAGCTTTCGGCCCGATTGAAGAACGCCGGCGGCGCGGCCTTTTCGACCGTCCAGAAAATCGGCAGCAGCTTCTTTTCGCTGTTAACTATCCTGGTACTGACCTTCATGATGCTGGTCGAAGGCCCGCGCTGGCTCAAATTCCTGCGTGACGTCATACCTGATAAACACCATGACCTGGCCGACCGCTTAGCGATTGACATGTACAAGGTTATAAAGGGTTTCGTCAACGGCCAGGTGACACTGGCGGCGCTGGCTTCGGTTTTGATAATGCCGGCCGTCCTTTTGCTGCACGTCAGTTATCCGGCCGCGTTGGTGGTCGTTATCTTTGTCTGCGGCTTAATCCCGCTAGTCGGCCATACCATAGGCGCCGTCGTTGTCACGACGGTGGCATTGTTCCACTCAACGTCAGCCGCGGTTATTATCCTAACCTACTACATCCTCTACCAGCAGATAGAGAACTACCTGATCCAGCCGCGCATCCAGGCCAACTCGACCAATATGTCGCCGCTGCTGGTCTTTATGTCAGTCGTCGTCGGCGTTAGCTTCGGCGGCCTGTTTGGCGGCCTGGTAGCTATACCGGCTGCCGGCTGCCTTAGGATCGCCTTGCTTGAATACCTGCGCAGCCACCAGATTATCGACACGCCCCGGTTTGACAAAGCTACAGCAGAAACCAAATAGCACCCTGGGCGGTATCGCGCACGCCGATACCTTGAGACACCAGTTCATCGCGCAGCTTGTCGGACTTAGCCCAGTCCTGGTCGGCGCGGGCTTGATCCCTGTCGGCTAATAGTTTTTTCTGTTCGTCCGTAATATCCGGCAAGTCCATCAAGCCGAGACCGAACAGCTCGTCAATACCGGCAAGCATGGTTTCGAAATGGACGACCATATCATTTTCAATCAAGACAGTTAGCAGCTGACCGGTAATCTGGCTCAAAAAGGCCATCGCCTGCGGCGTATTAAGGTCATCGGCTACGATCCGCTTCAGCTCCAGCGGTACGTCCTCCAGCGCGAAAGTGGCGGAATCACCTACGGTCGGCCGGGCCTGCCAGCGCAGTACGGCCAGGGCCTTTAGGTCCTGCAAGCGGTTTTTGGCAGCCTCGAGGCTGTCCCAGCTGAATTTCGACTGGCTGCGGTAGTGCGATTCCAGGACATGCAGGCGCACGGCCTGCGGCGAAATACCCTTCTCGGCGATATCTTGAAGCCTTATGCCGTTGCCCAAACTCTTGGATATCTTCTCGCCGTTGGCCGTAACGTGGTTGCTGTGCAGCCAGTGGTTGGCGAAGCGCTGGCCTGTCGCCGCTTCGCTTTGGGCGATTTCGTTGGTGTGGTGGACCGGCACGTGGTCGATGCCGCCGGTATGTATGTCCAGCGTCGGGCCGAGGTATTTCATGCTCATAGCCGAGCACTCGATGTGCCAGCCGGGGAAGCCTTTGCCCCAGGGGCTATCCCATTCCATGTCGCGTTGGTGGCCGGCCGGCGAGAACTTCCACAGCGCGAAGTCGGAAACGTTGCGCTTCTGCGGGTTGAAGTTTACTCTGGCGCCGGCCTGCTGCTCGTCAAGGTCAAGCTGGCCGAAATCGGCGTAGCGCGGGAATTTGCTCGTGTCGTAGTAAACGCCGTCATCAATCACATAGATGTAGCCTTTTTCCTCTAGCTGTTTGATCAAATCGATCTGTTCCGGAATATGGTCAGTGGCTTTGACCAAATTGTCCGGTTCGGAGATATTGAGCGCTTTCATGCCTTCCAGAAAGTCTTTCGTGTAGAATTCGGCCACTTCCCAGGCGGTCTTGCCTTCGCGGCGGCCGCCCCTTTCCAATTTGTCTTCACCTTCATCGCCGTCGCTGGTGAGATGGCCGACGTCGGTGATGTTCATAACCCACTTCGGCTCGAGGCCATTAGCCTTGAGCGCCCGGATCAACGTGTCCATCCGCACGTAATTAAACCAGTGGCCGATGTGCGCGTAGTCATAAACCGTCGGCCCGCAGGTATAGACCGTCACTGTCGGCACCGCTTGCGGCTTAAGCTCCTCGATTTGTCTGGTCAAGGTGTTATAGAGCTTCATACCTATTTGTCTATTAGCTTAAGTTTATCAAGTAATTCGGTGGCTAGCTGCAAGCATTCGGCTTTTATTTCGTCCAAAGGGCGGCCGGAAGTAACTTTGAAGCCGCTGGCAAAAGCATGGCCGCCGCCGCCAAAATGTTCGGCCAGCTGCCCGCCAATCGGCGCCATGGAGTTACAACGGATAGCGGCCGTGACCCTGCCGCCGGCATAGGCTTTAAAAACTATAGCCACTTCGACGCCGGCGGTTTGCAGCATATCACCTTGGATTAACGGGCCAGGATTATAAAGCGGACTGTGCTCGTTGATCTCGGCTTGCGGTATCACCACCGAAGCGACACGGCCGCCAGAGCTAAGTTCAGTGCGCTTGATCAGGTCGGCTTTGTAGCGGTAGATAGTGGGCGGCATTTTGCCATATTCGCGCCTGAGTTCTTCTAGGGCAGGCCGGTCGACGCCGGCTTCGACGAAAGCCGCCATAATGCGGTAAGTTTGAGCCGAGGCCAGCTGGTTGGTCAGGCCCTGGGTGTCGCCCAGGATCGAACTCATTAGGCAGCTTTGAGCGTCAACCGACAGGGTCCAGCCCAATTGGACGGCCAGCAAATAGATTAGTTCGCCGGCCGAAGCCCGCGAGGCGTCGTTAATCGTAACCGAGGCAAAGGGTACTTCGTGGTCGACTACGGCATGGTGGTCAAGCACTACGCAGGGCTTAGCAGACAGTGGACGCTGGTAGCCGGCCTCGACGAGGCGCTCCAGCAGCGTCATGGTCGAGGCGTCAACTATAATACTGGCGTCGAACTGGTTAGGTAGGTCTGGCCTGACCGTGTCCCAGCCGGGCATATAACGGAGATAGCCAGGCATGTCGACGCCGCAATACAAATACGGTTGCTTGCCCATATCACCTAGGATATGTTCCAGCGCCAGGGCACTGCCCAAACTGTCAGCGTCCGGGTTATCAGCCTGTATGACGACAATTTTCTCAGCCTTGTCGAGCAGCTTCTTAATCTGTTCGGCTTGTTTATACATATCTTATAATTGTAGGTTCTTTGACGGCGAATCCCAAATCAGATAGCCTGGCGGCCTTCCAAGGCGCGGGCCAGAGTAATCTGGTCGGCGTATTCCAGGTCGACACCAACCGACAGGCCGCGGGCCAGCCTGGTAATCTTGACCTTGCGCTCGCCAATCTGTTGCTGGATATAAAGAGCGGTTGATTCGCCCTCGACGCTGGCATTGGTCGCCAAGATGACTTCCTTAACCTTGTCTTCGTCGATACGCTTGACCAATTCGGTGATATGCAGCTGCTCCGGGCCGACGTTATCAATCGGCGAGACCAGGCCGCCCAGGACGTGGTAAGTGCCGTGGAATTGGCCGGTTTTTTCGAGGGCTACCAGGTCAAACGGCTCGGCTACGACGGCCACTACCGCCTTATCACGTTTAGGATCGGTGTAAAGATCAGACAAGGCCTGCCCGGCCGGCACCAAGGCAAACGTCTTGGAACAAAAACCGATACCGCCGTTCAAAGCCTGTAGGGCGGCCGCCAGCCTCTGCGGGATGTCATTGCCGTGCCGCAGCAAGTAATAAGCGTACCTCTCGGCCGTACGCGGCCCGACTCCCGGCAAAGCGCCGAAAGCCTCGATCAAATCACTCAGCGCCGGCGGTAGAATCTGCATCGCTCTAGCCGAAGCCTATAGTCCCAGGTTGCCCAACGCGCCCATCATCGGCTGCATTTTTTCGGCGGCTACGCGCTGGCTTTCACTAATCGCGTCTTTGACGGCGTCCTCGATCCAGCGCTCCAGCTGGCCAATGTCGTCCAAGTCAACGTATTCGGGGTCGATGCGGACTTTTTTGATCTTTTGCTCGCCGGTAATTTCAACCGTGACGGCGCCGTCGCCCTTTTCGACGCTGATTACCATTTTTTGCAGTTCGCTCTGGATTTTTTTGACACGCATTAACATCTTAGCTTGGTCAAATCGGCTCATATTTCCTCCCTCTTGTATCTTATTAGTATAGCAAACGGGCGGCTAATGGCGGCGATCCTGGAAAACAATCCGGGTTTCCGGGCTGTGGGGCCACGCCACGAAGTACGCCCGCAGGCTGTAAACGCAGCTCAAACCGACCGCCAAAGCGACCAGGCCAAGGCCAAGACCCCTGGCCAGCGGATTATTAGGGAAAACTTGCAGCCACTCATGCAGCAGATACGTAATCCCGGTCGCGGCCATCGCGTAGAGCAAAGGCACCAGCAGGCTCAAGCCGACCGGTCCGCCCAGTCCGACCAATATGAAACCGATTAGGGCGAATAGGCCTAATAGCCGGCTGCGCGAGGCTTTGGGCCGGCTGGCGTAAAAGTAAATACCGGCTAAACCGGCCGTCAGCGTGAAGATATCCAATACCGGTGCGCGGCCCAGCCAAATATCCGGGTATTGCGGCCCGCGGATGAACAAATGGACCGGCACGGCCGCGAATTGCTTCAATAGATGGACCGGCGAAGCGAAGTGCGGCGGCAAACCTAGCCAGCTAACCAGGTTGCCGGGACGCGTCAAACCAAGAATTAACAGCGGTAGCCATATCAAACCGGCCAACACGTAGAGCAACCGCTGCCACCAGCTCGCGAAATGCTGCCAGCCGTCAGCTAACGCGGCCCGCTGAAGCCAGGCTTCAAGGCCGACTAGCCAGACCAGACCCGGCACGTATAACATCGCGCCCCATACCAGCAGGCTGCCATACCAGATCAAGGCCCGCTGGCCATACTTGCCTAACAACACGTGGATGAGCAGCAGGGTTGGCATGGCCCAGAGGTAGAGAACATCAAAACTGGCTAGGCGGCTGGCGTGGAGCGTCCAGGCGCCGGTCGCGAATAATAGGCCGGCCAAAACCGCCGTCCGGGTGCCGTGCCACAGCCATACCAGCCAGGCGAAACTGGCAATTGCCAGGCTGCCGAATATGGCGTTAGGCACGCGCGTGAGTGTTTGGCCGTGCCCCGGCGATAGCGCGAAAACGACTGAGCGGACCAGTTTTAGCGGCAAGTCCAGCGGCTGATGATAAATACCATGCCAGCCTACCGGTACCTTAGCGGCCGCCAGTTCACCGGCACTTAGGCCGCCGGTTAGGCTGCCGAGTTTGTACAGCATCAGCCAGCCTACGGCGACCAGCGCCAGCAAAGACCAGCCAATCAGACGCCGGCGCTCACTCAAATAACCGTTCATTTTCTCCATGTCCGCTTAATTATAGCCTGCGGCGGGTTTTTGCCATAGTCATCAATAAACGGCGGAACTAGCTGCTGAAAGGCTGGTCTTTGTGGCGGGTTTCGACCGAACGGAAAAGCTGGCGCTCGTTCTCAAAGTATAGCTCTACTCCGCCTGTGGGACCGTTACGATGTTTTTTGACGAAAATATCAGCCAGTTTTTTGCGTTCGGTGTCGGGATTATAATATTCCTCGCGGTAAATGAAAGCCACGACGTCTGCATCCTGCTCGATTGAACCTGACTCACGCAGGTCGGCCAATTGCGGAATCTGCGGGCTGCGGCTTTCGACGGAACGGCTTAGCTGGCTCAGCGCCAGGATTGGAACGTCGAGTTCACGGGCAATACCCTTGAGGCCGCGTGAAATTTCGGATATTTCCTGGACCCGGTTGCCGTCATTGCCATAGCGGTTGGGGCCGCTCATAAGCTGCAGGTAATCAACGATGATCAAACCCAGCGGCCGGCGATGGGCTTCGCGGCGGGCTTTGGTTCGCAAGTCGCTGATCGTGATACCGGGACTGTCGTCAATATAAATCTGGGCTTCGCTCAGCGTGCCCATAGCCTGGCCGATTTTCTCGAAATCAGCGTCCGTCAGATTACCGGTGCGCAGTGCCCAGGCATCAACGCCTGACTCCATGGCCAGCAAACGGTCGACCAGCTGCTCCTTGCTCATTTCCAGGCTGAAAACCAATACCGGCTGGTTGGACTGGACAGCTATATTGTGGGCGAAGTTAAGCGCCAAAGCCGTTTTGCCCATCGACGGCCGGGCCGCCAGGATCACCAGGTCGGACTTCTGGAAGCCAGCCAAGAGGTTATCAAGATCTTTGAAGCCGGTCGGTACGCCGCGGATTTTTTGCTTGTCCTTGTGTAGGTCGTCCAGCCGGTCGAAACTTTCGGCCAGGATGGCTTCCAGGCTGATGACATCCTGTTTGACATGCTGCTGGCTGACCTCGAACAACCTGGTTTCGGCCTCCTCCACCAGCTCGCTGAGCTGCCTCGATTCGTCGTAGCCGAGGCCGCCGATTTCTTTGGACGCGGCGATTAGTCGGCGGCGCAAAGCTTTTTGGGCGACAATATCGGCGTATTGCTCGACATGGGCCGCCGTCGGCACGAAATTGGTCAGTTCGGTCAAGTACGACGGGCCGCCAATACTGTCCAGATGGCCGCTGTTGCGCAAACGGTCGGCTAGGGTCAGGACATCAATCGCTTCATGGTGCTCATAGAGATGGACGATGGCTTCATAAATTCGCTCGTGCCGCTTGTCAAAGAAGTCAAACGTGTTGACGTTATCGGCTATCTTGACGATAGCGTCGCTGTCAATCAGCAACGCGCCCAGCAGGCTGGCTTCAGCTTCGGCGTTTTGCGGCGGCGTACCGGTGGTGGGCGAAGGGTCCATAGCTATGATTCTAGCAGTTCGGCGTCGCCAAAAATATTGCTTATGGCTGTTAAGTTTGGATCGTCAGGCTCCTCGAAAGCCGGAGCGGCGGCCGCCTTAGCCGGCGGAGCGGCATGCTTGTCGTGCAAGCACTCGATAGTCACCGGCCGGCCGGTCAATTGCTTGATTATGGCGGCTATTTTTTGGCGGTTGGAATCCTCATTGATACGCTTCTGGTGAAAAGCGAAGGCAAAGGTGAGTTTGAGCGTGCCATCGTCCGAAAACTCGGGCTGGGCCATCCGCACGATGCTGTAGAGCGTATTGTTTTGCTGCTTCAGGGCTTGGAGTACATCCGGCCAGATAGCCGCGTCAAAGGGTTTTTGGGCAGCGGAAGTTTTAGCCGGGGCTTTGACATCGGTTTTGACGGCCTTTGGGGCTACCGGTTCGGCGGCAACAGACGGTTCCGGCAGGTCTCTAGCAGCGGGCGCTTGATGCTTAGGCTCGGCAGGTTCTGGCGGTTGCGGTTCCGGGGGTTTTGCCTGCTTGGCGGGCTGGACGGAACTAATTGAACCGGTTCTGGGCCGGATTTTTAGCAGCGCGATCTCCAGGAAACGCTCCGGGTCATGCGACACCGGCACTTCTATCAAAAAGTCCATCAGCCGAAAAGCCAAGTCAGGCTCCACGGTCCCTTCCATAAGCCGGTTCCTAATGAGCTGCCCCAGCCTTTTGGCAATCGCCGAAGCCTGGTAGCCTTGGTCATAAAGCGCGGTGAGACTCCGCATCAAGCCGGCAGGCTCGGAGCCGCCAATAGTCTGTTCCAGCAAGCCGTCTATAGCCTCGGCCGGCGGCACGCCCAACAGCCGTTGAACATCAGATAGCTCTACCTTGTCGGCATTATTGCCGGCTTGGTCAAGCAGGCTGATACTGTCGCGGAAACTGCCTTCGCCGTACTCGGCCAGCATTTGGACGGCTTCGTCCGAGATCTTAATCTTCTCCGTCTGGGCGATAGCCTTAAGCTGGGCGGCCACTTGGACGGCCTCGACGGGCTTGAAGCTAAACCGCTGGGTGCGGCTGACAATCGTATCCGGCAGTTTGTGCGCGTCAGTCGTAGCCAGGATAAAGACGGCGTGGGCCGGCGGTTCTTCCAGCGTCTTGAGCAGGGCGTTAAAGGCCTCGCGGGTCAGCATGTGCACCTCGTCGATGATATAAACCTTATACTTCGCGCTAGTCGGCGCGACGTAAACCTTGTCGCGCAGCTCGCGGATCTCGTCAATCCGGCGGTTGCTGGCGGCGTCGATCTCGATGATGTCCAAATCGGCGCTATCATCGCTATAAGGCAAGTCATTAATAGCGTGCGCCAGAATTCGGGCGACTGACGTCTTGCCTACCCCTCGCGGTCCGGTAAATAAGTAGGCATGGCTAATCCGCCCCTGTTTAAGGGCTTGTTCCAAGGTCCGCGTGATGTGTTCCTGGCCGACCACTTCAGACAGGCTTTTAGGCCTATGTTTACGATATAGAGCTTGTCCCATGTAACCAATAAGTATGAACCATTAAACAAGAATTATAAAGTTAACGTAGTCAATTAGACGGAGTTATCAATCGGTGGAGACGCCTAAAGAGCAGCTTCGAGGGCAGCCCACTCGGCGGCGGAATCGTCTTCCGGTATGTTGACGCTGACCTGGTCGCCCGGCTTGGCCTTGAAATAGGTGACGCTGGCCAATAGTACGCGCAGCTTGCGGCCGCTAACGTCTACGAAGTAGTGCCCGCTCTCCAGAATCAGCGTCCCAACCACCTGCTTGCGTGGTATAGGGCCGATCTGTTTGTACAAAAAAGCGCCGTCTTCGGCGATGGTGAGCTTGAGGATGTCGCCTTGGACCAGTTTGGACTTGCTGGCGTAGTTAGCCGGCACGGGATAAGTTTTGCTGTCGGAGCCGACCATGTTCTGGCCGTCAAAAACGCCTTCGATAACTTTGCCGAGGGTATCTTCGCGGGCTACAGGAGCGACTTTGTCGTCGTCACCCACCAAACTAATTAATAGCTCAGTGGCGGCCGCCAGGCTGGTCTCTGCCTCTTGGACTAAGGCGCGTAAACGCTTTACTTGTTTATCTGGTATGTCAGGCATATTGTCTGTCTCTCTTGCAAGTGTTTATTGGTACACTTTTCCCCCTCAAAATAACACGTAGAACAGGTCATGTCAAAAAAATCTAACTAAATATGCCTAATTGTGGATAAGTGACAACTATGTCCCCAAAACACGTAATTAAAAACCGCCCTACCTGATAGGGCGGTTTTCGCGGCGCAAGCGATTGAAGGCTTAGGCCAGTTCGACAGTAGCGCCGGCAGCTTCGAGAGCTGTCTTGGCGCTGTCAGCGTCTTCCTTTTTGGCTTTTTCGAGGACGGGCTTGGGGACTCCGTCGACGATCGCTTTGGCTTCACCAAGGCCGAGGCCGGTGATGTCCTTGACGGCCTTGATGACGGCGACTTTTTGGGCGCCGGCGTCTTTCAGGATGACGTCGTATTCGCTTTTCTCTTCGGCAGCCGGGGCTGCGTCAGCGCCACCTGGGGCTGCCGCGACCGCTACAGCGGCAACGGCCGGCTCGATGCCGTATTCATCCTTCAGGATGGTGCCGAGTTCGTTAACTTCTAGAACGGTCAGTCCGACTAACTGTTCCGCGATTTTCTTTAGATCTGTTGCCATGTTATGTCTCCTCTTAGTGGTTAGTTAGCCGCTTTGGCTTCCAGGCCCTGCAACAGGCCATGGAGATTGCCGCTCAGACCGCTTATAACACCTTGGACGGGCGCGTTAAGGGTGTTGATGAGGCCAGCTATTAATTGGTTCTTGCCCGGCAGTACGGCCAGGGCTTTGACGCTGTCGGCGTCGAGGAACTGGCCCTCGGCGCTGATAGCACCGACGAATTGCAGCGTCGGGTGCTGTTTGGCAAAGCTGTGCAGGCTCTGGGCAGGCGCGACTTCGTCTTCACTGTTGAAAGCGTACAGCAGCATGCCCTGCAAAACACCGGTGTCGGTGTCCTTGAGGCTGTCGGTCGTCTTAAGGGCTTGGATAACCAGGCGGTTCTTGACGACTTTGACCTTGGTACCGTTGGCTTTGGCGTCGCGGCGCAGGGCTTGCAGAGCCTTGACGCTGGTGCCTTCGTATTTGGCAATAACGGTCATCTTGGATTCGCCGAGCAGGTCGGCGACTTCTTTGACGACGTCTTGCTTCTGGGTTTTGGTTAAAGCCATGTGATTCTCTCCGAATTACTGATGGATTTGGCGGCGCGACTATCGACCAATGTCACGCCAATCGTTGCCAAACAAAAACGCCTATGGTTTTGTTAAGACCAGAGGCATTCAAACTATCGCAATAGATTGTTTGTACCTAGGCGACATAATTAAGGCTGATGCCCGTCGCTGTCTCTGGCAACTTAGGTAAGATTATACTACTTCTATAGCGGTCCTGCAAGGCATTCATTAAAGCCTTTTGGCCCATACTAATCCTTTGCTATTTATGTATAATATGCTATACTAAGACTATGCCCGTATCGACCGCCGCCGTAGAAAAAGCCATGAATGCCGCCGAGGCGTTAAGTGACTCGCCTTTGGCGGTTGTTTATGCCGACGTGCCCGCTTACGAAAGAGGCGGCGTGCTTCACCCTCTGATAGGGGCAATCGAGCACATTGGCTCCCCTTTTACCTTTCACAGCTTCGGTTTGGCGGCAACCGCCCTTGACCGGCACAAATTCGCTATTACATTGACGCCGCCCGAAGGTAGAGAAGTAGGTGTTCCTGTCGTAAAAGACCGCGAGGAAGCCTACGCGGAACTGTCCCGATCGGGATTCGCTGCCCTAAGGGCGCAGGTCGAGTCGGTCAATGGCAACAGAAACCCGTTCGCGTTGTTTGGCGAGAGCCCGGAGGGCGAACCGGTCCAGGAATTGACGATGCCTACTCTGGAATCCGAAACCAGGCTAGTCGAAGTAGTAAGTGGGCAGATTATCAAAAACGCCTTTGCGGCACTGGCTGACGCCCTGCGCCAGCAACCTCCGGCCGGCTAATCGCTCTTTGCCAGCTGGCTGAGTTTGAACTGGGTGTAGCGTTCGGCCGCCAGGCGGGTCAGCTCGGGGCTTTCGTCCTGGTTGACGAACTTCATCGATTCGGCCAGGATGGGGTGGACTTCGGCGAGTTTGTCGTGCATTTGCAGGACTAGCTTGCGATAGCCCGGATGGCCTTGCGGCGTGGTGCGGAGTTCGTGGAGATGGAAAGCTTCGCGGGCGTTATAGGTGACCTTCCAGCGCAGCTTGTGGCCCAGCAATGTGGCATACTGGGCTTCCAGCGAGTAACCGGCCCGCTGCAGGACGCTGTATAGCTTAAGGCTGATATCGAAGCAGGCTTCAAAGTCTTCGGTCAGGCCGGCTTCTTCGACCAGTTTAGGCACCTCGTAGCCGTAGCGCGGCGTCAACAGCTGCCAGTTCATGTCGTCAACCATCCGGTGGCGCTGCAAATCCCGAAAAATACCATAGTCACAGACCAGGTCCCAGCTATAGTGGGCTTTTTCAAGAGCGCGGCCCGGACGGTGGCGGCGGTTGAGGCGCTCGCCGACGTAAGCCTTGAAGACCTCCAGTTTCTGGTCATAAGGCCAGGCGTTGACATTGGATTGCAGCTCCTCTAATGATAGGTTGCTGTGTTCATAAAGCATGTCTGGCACTAGCAATAGTTCGTTCTTCGGCCAGTAATCAACCAGGTTGACGGCCTCGGTCGAAGCGCCGGCATGGCTGTCGGGCAGATACTGCTTGGCCAGCTCCTTGACGCTCTGAGCGGTGTTGGCGCGGTAAGCTATCGCAGCACCGCCGCGTTCCGGCTTGTCGGCCCGTTCGAGGAACATCGGCACTATCTTGCGCCCCTGCTCCAGTAAGTTCTGGCCGACGGCCCGGGCTTCCGGCAACTCGTCGCTCAGCAGGTGCATAATCAGGCTCTCTAGGGCCTGGCCGGAAGCAAAAATACCGACCGTGGACTTGGTGGCCACCGGCAAGACGGTGCGGATGGCGTCGCAAGCCTGGGCCTTGGTGGCGCCTTTCCAGGCGACGTCGCGTTCGGCTTGGGGCGTGCTGGAATTGTTGCGGACATAATCGGTCAGCTGGCGGACCATCTTGGAATAAATATCAAAGATGCTGTCCATGGCCTGCTGGTACTGCTTCTTGAGGCTAGGCTTGAAATGGTCCGGCGTGTAGTAGCGGTATTGGCCGTGGGCGTCCTTCTGGTCGAAGTAAATATAGCGGGTTGACTGCTCGAGGTAGGCTGCCAGGCGGCCCCATTCCAGCTTCTTGGTTAGCAGGTTGGAGGCGTTTTCGACGACGACATGCAGGCCGGCTAGCTGTTGGACGGAATCATCACCATAGGCCGTAATGACCCGCTTCAGGAGCTGGGCGTCCTTGTCGGCCTTGCCGGCGAATTCGTCAAGAATGGTAATGCGCATATCGTCGGCCCGGCGGCTGAGGCGGGCCATGGCGGCGGCGATCGTAACTGGGCTGAGCTTGTCAGTGAAGGCGTAAACGTCGCTGTCGACGTCAGTGACGGCCTGGGCCAGGTAGTCGCGGCCGGCAGCGGTTATGACCGGCGGGCTGCCGGCCGATTTAGTAACAAACGGCTCGTCGGACGCGGGCGGTTGGTCGGTGGCTGGCGCCGTGTCGACTTTTTGCTTCTGCTCGATGATTTCTTTGACTGAGGCCGGCGGCTGAACGGTAGACGCTTTGCTCGGCTCCCTGATAGCCAGCTCCTTGGAAACCAGTTTCCAGATGTTATCGGCGACTACGGGCGGTTCGTCGGTCGCGAAAATGACCGGCAGGCCGCGCTGCTTAGCCTCCCAGAGGTAACCAGCCCTGACCCGTTCCAGGAAAGCGTCCGATAAGTTGTCGAACCGCTCGCCGTTGTAGCGGTCGTTTAAGCGGCCCCGCAGAATATTTACCGGCGCGTCCAGAACGACGCACAGGTCCGGTTCTATGCCGCCGACGGCGAAGCTGATGATGCTGTTGATGGTCTGGTAGTCCGGCACGTCGCCGCGGCCGTAATACTGGATCGCCAAAGTCGTCAGGTAGTTGCGGTCGACCAGACAGATAATGCCATGTTCGACACTCTGCTTAATAATTTGCAGGCTCTGGGCGCGGGCGGCGTTATAGAGCAGAACTTCGGTCCGGGTATTCATCGGGTAGCGGGGGTCCTGGGTCAGCTGGCGGATGGCCCGGGCCGTCAGGTCGCTCTGACTGTCAGGCTCGCGCAAAGTCCTTACCGGCAAACCGGCGGCTTGGAGCCGGCGGGCCAGCTCCTGGAGCTGGGTGGTCTTGCCGACGCCTTCGACGCCCTCGATAACTATGTATTTGCCCCTATTCATATGATAAGCCCTCGATCTTCTGCGGCAGCGAACGCTTGTCACGGTAGGCTTTTGGCAAAAGCATATCCGGCGACCAGGTCTTGATAATCATTTCCAGGTCGCTGCCCTGCTGGTACTTGCCGCTGAAGCCGTCATCGCGGCCTTTGCCATATGTGCCGTCGACTTCGCCCGTTTCGAGGAAAATCGCCTGGGCAATGCGCTCGCCGACGGGCAGGAGGACCGTTTCGCGCTCGTTGAGGTTATAAATCTCCAGGGTTAAACGGTTGATATAGCCGGGGTCGACCCAACCGGCGTCGAAGCAGACCGCGACCCCGTTACGGCCCCAGCTGGAGCGGGATTTTACCTCGTAAGCGCCGGGCGGTTTAATGCCGAAGAATTCGTGGGTGTGGGCCAAGATCCGTTCCCTGGGTTTCAGGCTGATGACCGGATGGTCCAGGGGGATGTTGTTAACTGGCTTAAAGCCGTTGAGTTTGCACCATTCGCCGTGCGGCATGGCTTTGTACGGGCCGTCAAAGTAGCGCTCTACATCTTCCGGGTCAAATGGATTATAAATGGTGCGCTCGTTCATCCGTTCGATGCGGTAATAATAGTACCCGAGCGTAACGTCCATGCTGGCATGGCTGACGTGCTTCGGGTCGAACGGATGGCAGACGATATGGCCGTCGTCGATCGCTTGGCGGATTTGAGTATTGCTATAGACTGACATGGTACCTCTCAGTTCACCTTATTTTAGTTTAACCAACAGTTTTAAAGCAAGCATGAGGATAATGTGATTTTTACGCAAATAGGCTGTATAAATGCCTATGCTTTGGCCAGCCAGCTTTCTAGTACAATAGTGGTACATGGATATGAAACGCTTCCTTAAGCGGCAATTGCGGGTACACCGGCAGTTCGCCGTCCGGTTCTTGAGCATTATGGTAGCTGCCAACGGCGCTTATATTCTGGCGGCTGGCTTGCTGGACCAGATTGCCGTCCACCACGGGTCGATGCTGAGCGATTTGTCGGTCGACGTGCCCTTGATGATCGGCTTAAGCCTGCTATACCTGGGGGCGCTGCTGCGCCGGCGCAAACGTACGGCCTGGCTGGTGACAGTCATGGCTTACACTTTTTATCTCGGTATCGGCGTGTCGCAGCTGCTTAACCGCAATATCGTCCATACGGCGGACTCCGACGACCTTATCCGGCGGCTGCTGCTGCCATTGGTCGTACTGGGCCTGCTGTTCATCTTCGAGAAGGAATTCGTGGTTAAGAGCGACATCCGGGGCTTCCGTTTCGCGGCCCGCTTCATAGCGATCATCCTGGCGGCCGCCCTGGTTTACGGCATGGCCGGTTTCACTTTGCTTGATAAGTCTGATTTTCACCAGGAAATCGGCTTTGGCAGCGGCATCCATTACACGATCGACCAGTTCAACATCACGACACAAAAGCCGGTGCAAGCCTACACCAAGCGGGCCCATTTATTCCTTGATTCGCTGTCGTTCGTCAGTCTTGGGGCGGTGGTTTACGCCGGCGTGGCCCTATTCCAGCCGCTGCGGCTGCGCTTGTCGGACCAGCACGCTGAACGCCAGCGCATGACCGGCCTGCTCGAACGTTACGGCGGGCCGAGCGAGGAATTCTTCAAGCTCTGGCCGCATGACAAACAGTTTTTCTTCGATGAAACCGGTGACAGCGGCTTGGCGTTCCACGTTAGCCGCGGGGTGGCGCTGTGCCTGAGCGACCCGGCCGGCGACCCGAAACGTTACGCGCTGCTGCTGCGCGACTTCCGGAACGTTTGTTTCGGCAACGACTGGCTGCCGGCTTTCATACACGTGACTGATAATAACCGCAAGCTTTATGAAAAAAACGGCTTCGGGTTGCAGAAACTGGGCCAGGAAGCGGTCCTCGACCTGGAGCATTTCAAGGCCGAAGTCGCCGGCAAGAAATATTTCCGGCAGATCCGTAATAAGTTTGAGCGGCATGGCTTCAGCTGCGAACTGCTGGCGCCGCCGCACCACCAGGCTGTTCTGGACCGGCTGAAGTCGATTTCCACGGAATGGCTGTCGCAAGACGGGCGGGTCGAGCGGGGCTTCGTCATGGGCTACTACACGCCGGAGTACATGCAGCTGTGCGAACTGCTGGTGGCCCGTGACGCGGCCGGCACGATCCAGGCCTTTGTCAGCCTGGCACCAGCCACGTTCGACCGCGAGGAAGCGACGTATGACCTGTTGCGGCACGCCAGCGGCAGCTTGGGCAATATCAATGACTTCCTGCTGATGAACCTGGTCGGACATTTGGCCGGCAAAGGTTACGAACGGCTTAACTTGGGCCTGTGCCCGCTGGTCGGGCTCGAGGAAGCTGACAAAGACGAAGAGAAGAACCGGCTGATTGACGGCGTGATGCGCTTCGCTTACGCCAACGGCGACCGTTTTTACTCCTTCAGCGGCTTGCATCGCTTCAAGGCCAAATACGAGCCGGAGTGGCGCGACCGTTATGTCGCTTACCAGGGCGGCGTGCGCGGCTTCTCGAGAACCATGACGGCGCTGATGCGGACTATGAAGATCTAGGCCGCGGCCTGGAATTTCACGGCCAAGGCTTCGCGGATAGCCTTCATGGTCTCGGACTGTATGGTTTCGACCGGCCGGCTGGCGTCAATGACTATGGTGCTCGGTGAATAACGTTCGGCGGCCGCGGTGTAGCCGTCAGCTACCCGCTCGAAGAAATCGCGCGGTTGGCTTTCGAAATAATCGGTCTTGCCGGACTTGCTTCGGGCGCGTTCCAGAGCCGTGTCAACATCGGTAGCATAGACTATGCTCAGTTCCGGCTTGAGCCGTTCCATACCGGCGTCAACGTGCTGCCAGCCCAAATCCCGGTCAAGCTGTCCGCCATATATCTCGTACGCCGCCAGCGATAACGGACCCCTGTCCATAAGGATTAGCCGGCCTTGGCTTCGCTCCGATTCTATGGCGTCGGCCAAGGCTTCCTGGATGGCTACGGATATATATAAGTTGGTCGTATTCGGGCGTTCCAGCGGTGATTTTATGACTTTGCGCAGCTCTTCGCCGATCGGCGTGCCGCCCAGGTTGCGGGTAGCATAGACGAGCCAGCCCTCAGCCTGTAAGGTCTCACGGGCTAGGTCCAACTGGGTCGTTTTGCCGGCGCCGTCGACGCCTTCGAAAACCACCAGCAAACCGCCAGGTATAGTATCCGGATTCAAGCTCATTGGGCCATTATGGCAGATGGAAGCCCTATTTAGCCAATGTTAGATAGGTCGACCGTAATCGACGGGCCCATAGTGGTCGTGAAGTGGACGGCCTTGACGTAATTGCCTTTGACGCTTTGGGGCTTGTTGGCCTTAACGCTGGCCAAAACGGCCTGGGCGTTTTGCAGCAGTTGGGCCGGCGTGAAGCTGACTTTGCCGATACCTAAGTGAATTATGCCAGTGCTGTCGACGCGATATTCGACGCGGCCGGCTTTGGCTTCGGCGACGGCTTTGTTGATGTCGGTCGTAACGGTGCCGCTCTTGGGGTTGGGCATCAGGCCGCGGGGACCCAGGGTGCGGGCGTATTTGCCAAGCTTGGCCATCAGGGCCGGCGTGGCGATTAGAATGTCGAAATCGGTTTTGCCTTTGTCTAATGCCGCCAGAATGTCATCAGTACCGGCTATGTCGGCACCGGCTTGTTTGGCAGCCGCCGCGTCATCAGTCAGGACGGCAATTCGGACTTGCTTGCCCGTACCGGCTGGCAGTATCAGGTTATCGCGGATGTTCTGGTCGGCGTGCTTGGGGTCGACGCCCAGGTTGATGTGCAGCTCGACGGTGGCGTCAAATTTGACGTGGCTGGTTTGCTTGGCTAAATCCAGGGCTTGTTCAAGGCTGTAAGCTTTGCCCTTTTCGATCTTCTCGGCGCTCTTGCGGAAATGCTTGCCGCGGCGTTCCAAACGCGAGCGCCCCGGCTTAACGGACGCTTTGGGCTTGGCTTCGGCAGCCTCGCCGCCGGCTTTGCGCTCTTCTTTGGCTTGTTTCTCGGCTTCTTCGTCCAGGGCTTTGGCGCTGCGCTTGCCGGCCTTGGCCAGCGGCTTATCTTCGGTCGGCTCTTCCGCAGGCTCCGGAGCGGCGGCTTTAGCGTTTATAGCGGCCTGGATGTCGGCAATCTTGCTCTTAGCGTCAACTTCGACGCCCAAAGCTTTGGCTTCTTCCAGAAGCTCTTTCTTAGTCTTTGCCATAATGGTTGTTCCTTTCGTGGTGCTGGCGGCTGTCTAGAGCCTCCCACAAATTAAAAATATTATCCTTCTACTTCAACGCCCATGGAGCGGGCCGTGCCGGCGACCATCTTCTTGATGGCTTCGACGTCTTCGGCGTTCATGTCGGCGGCCTTGGCCTCGGCGATCTCGGTCAGGTCTTTTTGGCTCAGCTTTTTGTCCAATTTCTCGGTGTTGGGTCGGCCCGAACCTTTCTGGATGCCGAGCTTAGCCCGGATCAGGTCGTCCGTCGGCGCGCCGACGACACGGAAATCCATGCTGCGGTCATCATAAATCGTGATGTGGACCGTAACCGTCTGGCCCTGCATGTCCTTAGTGGCGTCATTGAACGGCTGGATGAAATCCATCATGTTGACACCGTACTGGCCAAGCGTACTGCCGACGGGCGGCGCCGCGGAAGCCTGGCCGCCGCGGATCTTCATTTTCAAATTAGCTTTAACTTGTTTTGCCATAGTGATTGTCGAACGGAGCTAGGCTCAACGTTCTCCTTCCCTTTCTTAAATACCTGCTTAATTAATTGAAGCGATTAAGACAGAAGTGCGTAACTCCTTAATTATACCCTTTTAACCTGTAGGCCGTCAAGTTCGACAGGAGTTTCGCGGCCGAACATGTTGACCAGGACCTTGAGCTTGCCCTTGGCGGCGTCGATTTCGTTGATACTGCCGTCGAAGCCCTTGAACGGGCCGTCGATGATGTTGACGACTTCGCCGATGTTGAAGTC
>Ga0208357_1001014_pt1 | contig 21340 bp, 14 predicted proteins | sample NGESurdeep092012_6_FD_184487 | JGI IMG/M metagenome (GOLD analysis project Ga0208357, IMG submission 184487) | Arctic peat soil microbial communities from Barrow, Alaska - NGEE Surface sample F52-2 deep-092012 (SPAdes) | ecosystem: Environmental > Terrestrial > Soil > Wetlands > Peat ... | reverse complement strand
AGGTGATAGTGGGCCGCGATGCTGGGGCTGAATGCGGCGGTGGAGAACCACATGAGGAAGCACCAGAAAAATCCTACCGTTGCGATGATGAGCTGTTCCACTTTATGCGTCTTCATAGACCTCTTCTCTTGCACGCGGACTGCGTGGCGGGGTAGATGATGGGGCGGCTCACCGAAGCGTTGGAGGAGTGCACTTCGGCGTGGACAGCAACGTCGTGGTTGCCATGGGAGATGTCATAGCCCGGCTGCGTAGCCGGGAACCTCTTTGATTCAGGGTGAAACGGACTTCTCTACGCGCACGGCGCATTGTTTGAAGTTCGGCTCACGCGAGATCGGATCGAATGCGCCGAGGGTAACGAGGTTGGAGTTGGCCTCAGGAAAGTGGAACGGCATGAAGACCTGCCCAGGAGCGACAATGCCCGTGATGCGCAGTTCGACCTGCGCCACGCGGTTGCGGCGCGACACAACTGTGACGCGGTCATGCGAATGCAGCTTGAGTTGCGCGGCGTCGATGGGGTTCATCTCCAGCCACGCATTGGGCACCATTCCGTTCAGCATGGGGATAGCGCCGGTCTTGGTGCGCGTGTGCCAGTGTTCGACGGTGCGGCCGGTGTTGAGGATGAAATTGTACTCCTTATCAGGCTGCTCGGCGAACGGCTCGCACGGCACAGAGTGCAACCGAGCGCGTCCGCCATCGAACGCAAACTGGCCATCGCTGTACAGGCGTTCGCCGCCCCACTGAACACCGCCCTCGCGCTCGATCTGCTCCCATGAAATCTTGCTGTAGTCGCAGGCGCGACCGGCGGAAACGCGCTGCCACTCCTTGTATGCGTCGTGCGTGGTCGTCCAGCCTGGATACAGCTCTTCGCGCAGCCCAAGCTCTTCGGCGATGGCGAGGAAGATGTCGAAGTCGGCGCGCGCTTCGCCAGGAGGAGCAACGACTTTGTTCACCTTGCTGATGCGGCGCTCGGAGTTGGTATACGTTCCTTCCTTTTCGCCCCAGATGGCGGCGGGCAGCACAAGGTCCGCAAGCGCCGTCGTGGGAGTAGGGTGAAAGCCGTCCTGCACGACGAGGAACTCAATCTGCTTCAGCGCGAATTCGAGCAGATCGTAATTGGGAAACGACACAGCGGGATTGGTCGCCACGAACCACAGCGCCTTGATGCTACCGGTGACGGCTGCCTCGATGATGTCGGGATAAGCCTTACCGCGCAGTGTGGGAATGCGCCTGACATCGATCTTCCAAAGGTCCGCGAGAGCTTGCCGGTCCTCTGCGTTCTCAAACTTGCGATAGCCCGGAAGCGACCCGGTGAATCCGGTCTCTCGCGTGCCCATCGCATTGCACTGCCCGGTGATCGAGAACGGCGACGCCCCAGTGCGGCCGATGTTGCCCGTGATGAGCGCGAGGTTGTTAATGGCGGTAACGGTGACGGCGCCCTGCGTGGAATGATTGACACCCATGGTCCAGCCGATAAAAGCCGCCTTCGCGTTGCCATAGAGATGAGCAACGTGCTCGATCAAATCGACACCGAGGCCCGTGATCCGCGACGTGTGCTCAGGCGTGAAGTCAGTGACGAATTCTGCGAATTCTGCGAGGCCATCGGTGTGTGCCTCGATGTACTCACGGTCTATCAGGCCGTCGCGGATAAGGATGTGCGCGATACCGTTCAGCAGCGCAATGTCGGAGCGAGGCTTCACCGGAAGATGAATGTCGGCCATCATGGCCGTCTTGGTGACGCGAGGATCGGCGACGATGAGCGTGCGGTGCTGATTGCGCTGCAGGCGCTCGCAAAGAATCGGATGGTTGTCCGCGATGTTGGCCCCGATCAACAGGATGACGTCGGCGGTTTCGAGATCTTCGTAGGAACCCGGAGGCCCGTCGCTGCCGAACGAGAGCTTGTAGCCGGACACGGCGCTGGCCATGCAGAGCGTGGTGTTGCCGTCGTTATTGGAGGTTCCAAATCCCAACTGCACGAGCTTGCCGAGCGTGTAGGTTTCTTCCGTGAGGAGCTGGCCGGTGCCGACGACACCGAGCGCTCCGCGGCCATGACGAGCCTGGATCGAGCAGATGCGCGTAACCATCGTCGTGATCGCTTCGTCCCAACTTACGGGTGTCAGGACGCCGTCTTTGCGCAGCAGAGGCGTAGTCGCGCGGCCCGGCGCAGTGAGCAGGTGGTGTTCACTAAGGCCTTTGGGACACAGCTTACTCCGGTTGACGGGGTGGTCCGGATTGCCGCGTGCTGCGACGGCTCTGCCGTCCTTGACGCCGATCAACATCCCGCACCCGACCGAGCAATAGCCGCACGTCGTCTTCACCCAGGAATCGGCCACCCGCGACTCCGAAATGTGGCCGAAGCGGGGATCGTTTCCGTAGGCATACTTCGCTCGCGCGATGTCGATACCAAGGAGCCGTTTAGCGCGGCCGAAAAACCTGCGGGTTTTAGCGGCTAGCTTCATGCGGGCCTCGCGCGAAGGAAGCTGAGGCCCATGCTGAGCGGCACCACCGAGACAAAGAAGAGATAGCGCGCCGTAAGCACTGCGACGATGGCGCAGAACAGGCCGAGCGTCCAGACGCCGCTCAGCACGATGCCGGCGCCGAGCACGGCGAGCACCAAGGAAGAGAGCACCGTCCTGCGCAGCAGAGCTCCGCGCATCAGCGCGAAAGAGGCACGCCCTTCAAAGAGTGACGAGCTGCGCAGCCGAAGCAAACGGACGATCTGGTTGGTAAGCCACACCAGCGTGATAACCACAACGGGCCACGCTGCGTAGTGCACCGGGGCGTGCGCGAAGTAGCGTGGCGCGAGACGACCGAGCAGTGAGGCGGCCCTCTCGAGAACCGGAGCGAGCACAACGCCCATCAAGCACGCTGAAAGCAAAAAATCCACCGGAGTGTGGATCATGTTCCACGAGGGCCGCGCAGGCACAAGATAGATGTACGCGCTCGCAATCGTGCCGAGCACTCCGAAGAGGCTTGCTGTCCAGCCTAGAACCGGAACCGCGCCAGCGACGTGGAGCAGCCCAACCGTTTGCATCCATGACGCAGCAGTGCAGGCTCCGATGCTCAGGAAGAAGAGACCAAAGAGCAGCACCTCGCGGCTGAGCCAGGAGCGCCGCCACATCTTCAGCGCGCGCCACGCGTAGGCGGGCCGGCCAAGATGGAACACTGAAATATTCAGCGCGACAGCGGTCACCATTGCGAGCAGCGTGAAACTCACCGTGTCGGTAGCGTGTGCAAGCAGCATGACGACCAGCGCGCCGACAACTGCCTGCACCATCGTGGTCATGAACACCAGCGACCAATGCGGATGCTCCGCTCGGATCTGGCCACTGTCGACGCGCTGGAGCTCGCCACCAGCAACAGCGGGAGGAAGCGTGATACGAGTCGTCGAAATAGTGTGGCGAGCGGCGGGCATCCCCGGCGAGTCGGCGGCGGCAAAGTCTGCCTTCCACTCTGCCTTGTTGACGATTTCGATTTCGATCGCGTGCTCCGGGCAGGCGTTCACGCAGGCGGGCTCGAGTCCGTCGGCGAGTCGGCCCTGGCACATGTCGCACTTGCCCACGATGCCGCGCTCGGCGTTGAACTGCGGAACGGAGTACGGGCAGTTCCACACGCAATACTGGCAGCCGATGCAAGCGTCAGCGGAGTGCAGAACGATGCCCGTGACAGGGTCCTTGGTGTAAGCCTCCACGGGGCAGCCCTTGACGCAGTCAGCATCGAGGCAGTGGTTGCATCCCATCGAAAGATAGTGTCGCAGCGTGTCAGGATACGCTCCGCCTTCCAGCTCTCCAACGCGCCGCCAGTTGATGTCGTAGGGGTTTCCGTTCTGTTCGTTGCACGCAACTTCGCAGGACCTGCAGCCGATGCACTTGGTCATGTCGAAGTGAAAGCGATACTGTTCACCCTCCTCAAGGTCACGTTCGGGAATGAGAGCATCGACCACCCGAGCAGGTGCTCCGGACTCGAGCAGCGACAGGCGCACAAGGTCGAAGCTGTTGCCGTCGGTAGCGCGGTCGTGGAGTGGAAGTGGCAAGTGCAATCTCTTTCGGCGTGCGGTGATGTCTAGTAAACGTCTCTGTGATACCGGTTCTGTTCCTGCAACTCCTGCACAAACTCCTGTGCGGCTTCGCTGTCCTTCTGGCCATGCTCTTCGATCAACCGATGCAACGCAGCGTCGACGTCTTTGGCCATGCGCGAAGCATCACCGCAGACGTAAATGGAAGCGCCGTCGTTCAGCCACTTCCAGAACTCTGCGCCGAACTCGATCATGCGGTCCTGCACATAAACTTTTTGCTCCTGGTCGCGCGAGAAGGCCGTGTCGAGCCGCGAGAGATGCCCGTCGTGGCACATGGCTTCGAGCTCGTCGCGATACAGGAAGTCGGTGCTGGCCCTGCGCTCTCCGAAGAACAGCCAGTTGCGGCCGGTGGCTCCGAGGGCGCGGCGTTCGTGCAGGAAAGAGCGGAAGGGAGCAATGCCTGTGCCGGGGCCGATCATGATGACCGGCGCTGCGTTGTCAGCGGGAAGGCGAAACTTTCTGTTCGGGTGAATATAGAGGGGCACGCGCGCACCCAGGGGCGTCCGGTCGCTGAGCATCGTCGAACACACGCCGCCGCGATCACGGTTGTGCGAACGGTAGCGCACGACGGCAATCGTGGCGTGGAGTTCGCCGCTGTGGAACGACGGGCTCGACGAAATGGAGTAGAGCCGCGTGGAGAGTTTGGGCAGCACGCCAATCAGCTGCGCGGGTGACGTGAGCAGGCCAGGGCACTCTTCGATGAGATCGATCAGGCCGCGATCGTACATGTACGCGTCGAGCTCTTTGTGGGCCTCCGCGGCGAGGAGGTGCTCAAGCTTGCAGCAATCGCCGAGTGCCGCATAGGCCTGCACGGTCTTGCGCGTGAGCCGCGAAGGCTGCAAGTGATGAGTGAGAGCCTCGATGAGGGTGGTCGTGCCAAGCTTCGGCAACGTGACGATGTCGTCGGGTGAGAAGTGGGTGCGGGTGAGGATCTCTTCGACCACGGCAGGGTTATTCTGCGCGATGATGCCGCACGCATCTCCAGCTTCGTAGTGAACCTCCGAGCCCGCGAGCGAGATGCCAACATGCACCGTGAGCTTGCTGGAAACCTCATGCGTGAGCGGACGCTTGTCGATGACTTCGGCGAGATAAGGGTTGTCGCGCGTGTGGGTGTGGGGCCTGAAGTGTGGCGCGGCGTGGTCTGGGATGACCGGAGACATTTGCTCGGAAGCAGAAAGCGCCGCCGTCGTGGAGAGGCCGCTCAACACCGCGCTCGTCCACTGCTCGAAGGGCGCGTCAACGTCGATGCCGGAGTCTACGCGGTCGCACAGGCGCGTGCCGCCGAGGGCATAGAAGCGTGCGTCAAGGTCCGCGCCGAATTTGCAGAAGTGCTCGTAGCTAACATCGCCAAGAGCGAAAACGGCGTAGCGCAGAGTATCGAGGCGCGGGGCCGAGAGCAGGTGGAGCGACTCAGCGAATGCCTCAGCGCCGTCCGGTGGGTCGCCTTCGCCATACGTACTCGCGAGCACGAGTGCGTGCGTTTGCTCGGCGAGTGTGGCAGTGCTGTAGGTGTCCAGCGATGCCAGCTCGGGTGTGTGGCCCTGCTGCTTCAGTTCCTTCACGAGCTTCTTTGCAAGCCGCTCGCTGGTGCCGCTCTGCGTTGCAAAAAGCACGGCGACCTTCAGCGAAGGAGCCGGTGCCTTCGCTGGCGGAGCGTCGGCCGTCGAATAGACTCCGGCGAGAAATCCGTTAAGCCACGCGCGTTGCTCGGACGTGAAGGGTGCGTTGTCGGGGATGAACGGGATGGTTGGATTCAACGTGCTTCCTCCGTGGTGCAAAGCATGCGGAGTTGCTCGATGCTGTGGCGGCGAGTGAACTGCAGGAAGGATTCGCCCTCGCCGCGCTCTCCGGTGTAGGCCTCGAAGAGCCGGTGCAGCACGGGCGTTAGTTCGGAGAACTTAATGGCGGGGAGCAACTCGCGGGCCAGGCCCTGGTCTGCGTCTGCGCCGCCGCCGAGAAGCACCTGATAGCCTTCCTCTCCCGCGACCTTCACACCCATCAAGCCGATGTCGCCAATGTAATGCTGTGCGCAGGAGTGGTGGCAGCCGGTAACGTGAAGGTTGATGGGCTGCACAATCTTGAAGTGTTCATCGAGCGAGTTCGCGAGTGCGACGGCGTGGCTCTTCGTGTCGCTTGCGGCGAAACGGCAGCCCTGGTTGCCGGTGCAGGCAACGGTGCCGCTCAGCACGAGGCCAGCCGTGAACGCGAGGCCGGCATCCAGCAGAGCGCTCTGCGCTGCTGCGAGCTTGTCCGCAGAGATGTTCGGCAGAATCAGATTCTGCCACACGGTCAGGCGAAGTTCGCCGGTGCCAAATTCGTCGGCGATTTGCGCGAGCGCCCGCATCTGCGCCACCGGCAAACGTCCTACCGGAACGACGACGCCGATCGAGACGAGCCCCGACTGCAACTGTGGATGGACGCCGATGTGTCCGGCGCGATCGATGGCGCGGCGTGGTTGGCATTGATCAGCAGAAACATACATCAGCGGGAAGGCCAGCAGCTTTTCTGTCTCTTCAAGAAACTTCGCGACGCCCCACTTGTCGACCAGGTACTTCAGCCGCGCCTTCTTGCGGTCGGTGCGGTCGCCATTCGCGTTGAAGACGCGAATCATCGCCACTGCAACGGCCACAGCCTGGTCGGGCCGGAGCAAGACGCCGCAGTCCGTGGCGAACTGGCGATGGCCGGTGATGCCGCAGAGCAGGACGCGGAAGTAGACTCCCGCCGGAACGTCCTTCCCTTCGGCCACCTCGACGGCCACAAATCCAATGTCGTTCGTGTCGGCGACTACCGAAATGGCGCCTCCGTTGTCGAAGGCCACATTGAACTTGCGCGGAAGCCCGAAGAGGTCGCGAGAGTTTGAGATGTAGTGTTGCAGCGCGGCGGCGAGTGGCTGCACGTCCAGCAGTTCCGTGGGATCGAGACCGGAGAGCGGCGAGGCAGTAATGTTGCGAATATTGTCCGCACCCGAACCCCGCGACGTCATGCCCAGCGACTCAACTTTATTGAGCACACATACGACATCGCGTGGCTGAAACTCGCGGATCTGCAAGTTGGCGCGCGTCGTAATGTCGCAGCGGCCGGCGCCCCAGACTTCCGCCATGTCAGCCAGGCCTCGCATTTGCGCAGAGGTCAGGACGCCACCCGGTGCACGCAGCCGCAGCATGAAGGAGTCCTGCGCGGGTGCAACGTAGAACAGGCCATGAAACTTGAAGCGGAACAGGTCGGCACCGTCGGGAGCGCGGTCTTCGCTGGCGTGTGCTATCAGCTTCTCCCAGACATCCAGCCCATTTTGCTCGTACTTCCATCGCTCCTCCCTGCAAAGCTCGCCGATGGGAGTGCCGAAGTAAAGCGTCTCTGGCTTTTCGGTCGCGAGGTTTTGCGCGCCGCTGAAAGGATCGTTGGTGATGCGCCCGTCGACCAGATGCCCGGCGAAGGGATCGAATCCGCGCTGCTGCAGGCCTGCGAAGAAGCCCTGCACATATTGCTTCTGCTCTTCGGTAAAGGTCGAGTTGTCGATTGAGACGGCGGGCATGCGGCAGAACTCCGGCAAAGCTGGGTCGAGAGAGACGACGGCTGAACCGTATGGAGTTCCAGAAAACTCAATTCAAGAATGGAGGGATCTTCAGGCAAGGAGAATCTGGACTCGAACGGCACAGAGTGCGGTGAATGCACAGCTCATCACGGAGGCTGAAGTTGTAGAGGGGTCGTACGTTCTTGCAGGACAAGCACTGCATGGGGCTTGTCCAACTGCGGCGGTCTTTCTGCGAACGAAGAATGCCAGCTGTTAGATGAATCCTAAAGCAGGTTGGTCGAAACTGCAAGCAGAGTTTTCGCCGAACGACGGATGATGGTCTGCCGATCACAGTAAAGAGGATCGCGTCGTGAAGCCCAATTTGCACTGCGAGGGGTGCCATGCTATACCTCACTTAATCCTCTCCAACGCCGCGCGACACCCTGACGTGACTCGCGCGCATGAGAAAGTTTTCGGCTGGCCCTCTCCCAGGAAGCATCGGAATTAGGCCATTTCAGCAGATCAGCAGCCTGCGCCGCTGAGTAGAATGACTGCCCTGATGCAGTTTGAATCCAATACTTGCTACAAGCGAACCAATCTCCGCCGGACGATTCACAGCCCTCTCGTCTGCGCCCCAACATCTCTCGCGAACCTGTGCGAGCATCCTGCCCTTCCGAGGTCGACACCTTGAACCGTCTCGTACTGTTCTGCGCCACCGCGCTCGTTTCGCTCTCCTGCATGGCTCAAACGCCAGCGCCAGCGCCAGCCTCGAAGTCTCCCGTCAGCATTACGGTCTATGACCGCACGCGCGTGGACGTCTTTCAATGGTTCACAGCGACGCCCAATGCGGAGACCTACGGGTATCTCGAATCGTTACTGCGGATCGGCATCGCGCAGCAGCGCAAAGCTTTTGACTGGCAGTTCGAACTTACGCAACCGTCGGAGCTCTTGCTTCCCAATGACGCCGTCTCCTCTGTTTCGGCGCAAGGGCAACTTGGGCTGGGCGGCACCTACTACGCGGCGAACAACAACCAGACGGAAAATGCGGCGGTTGCATTGAAGCAGGGATTCATTCGCTTTCACGGGAGCACTCCGGGCCGCTCGCTGCGTGTGGGGCGCTTTGAATTCTTTGATGGTCAGGAGACGACACCCAAAAATCCGGAGCTGAAATTCCTGCAGACAAGCCGGATCGCACAGCGCCTGGTGGGCAACTTCGGCTTCTCAAATGGTCAGCGAAGTTCTGATGGTGCTGATGGCCACTACGACGGCAAGACGTGGGACCTGACGGCGATGGCGGCGCGTGCTGACCAGGGCGTCTTCAACATGAATGCCAATCCCGAGCTGAACGTCGATCTGCAATATCTTGCCTTCAGCAAGTACGACTTCAGCAACCACTTCCTGTGGCGCGTCTTTGCGATTGACTATCATGATGGCCGCACCGGGCTCACCAAGACAGACAACCGTGCCCTCGCCGTCCGCCAGGCGGACCACAAGAACATTCGCCTCGGGAGCTACGGAGCGAACTTCCTCACCTCCATCCCCGCCGGAGCCGGCAAGTTCGACCTGCTCGCCTGGGGTGTGCTGCAAAACGGCCAGTGGGGCCTGCTCAATCATCGTGCCGGAGCGATCGCCGTGGAGGGAGGCTACCATGCGACGCAGCTTCGCTCAGCTCCGTGGCTGCGCGCCGGATTCCTGCGCAGCACCGGCGACAACAACCCCACCGACGATCAGCACAACACGTTCTTCCAGGTGCTCCCCACGCCGCGCGTCTATGCGCGCTTCCCCTTCTACAACATGATGAACAGCAAGGATCAATTCATCCAGCTCATGGACAAGCCCGCGAAACATCTCGCCCTGCGGTCAGACCTGCACTTCCTGCAGCTCACATCCAACAAGGACCTCTGGTATCAGGGCGGCGGCGCCTTCGACAATAAAGTTTTCGGCTTCGTCGGGCGCCCCGCGAACCTGCACTCCAGCTTCGCTTCGGTCTTCGATGTCTCGGCAGACTATCAACTCACGAAGGACCTCACGCTCTCCGCCTACTACGCGCACGCGTGGGGCAAGAGTGTAGTCGCAGCAATCTATCCCGTCGGCCACGCCGCGCAGTTCGGTTATCTCGAAATGGCGTACAAGTGGGGAGAGCCGCAGCGTCCATCGAAGTAGCGCCAGTCGCACACCCGCTGTTTTGAGGCCGAACCAACAGCGTGTATCCTTTGTTTTAATCCGTCTCGTTCGAAGTATCTGATCTCCACGCCTGCCGCTGGCAGGGATCTCGATACGACCTATCGCAGTCTGACCACTGCGTCATCTCCGTCTTGTAGAACCCAGGGACTCATGGCCCATGCTAGCTTTGACGGCCTCAGGGTACTCGCTCTTGAGAGCCGTCGCGCAAAGGAAGTCGAGAAGCTGATCCGCACCTACCGGGGCGAACCTTTCGTCGTGCCTTCCATGCGCGAGGTTCCGCTGGAGACGCAGACGGCTGCGCTCGACTTCGTCCGGGACCTGCTCGATGACAAGTTCGATCTTGTGATCTTCATGACCGGCGTGGGCGTACGTGCGTTGATGGACATCGCCAAAACGAAGTACGATCCGGCGCTCGTGGTCGACGCGCTGCGCAAGGTGCGCATCGTCGCGCGTGGGCCCAAGCCCGAGCAGGTGCTGCGCGATCTCAAGGTTCCGGTCCTCGCCACCAGCAGCGATCCCAACACGTGGCGCGAGGTGATGGCGCTGCTGAACGAGGTCTTCGGGCCTTCGCTCGCAACCATGCGCGTCGCACTGCAGGAGTACGGCGCCTCCAACCCCGAGCTCATCTCCGCACTCAGCGAGCACTGCCTCTCCGTGACCAAAGTCCCGGTCTACCAATGGGCCCTCCCTGAAGACCTCCAGCCCTTGCGCGAGTGCGTCCTCGGCATCACGACCGGGTTTGTCGACGTCGTGCTCTTCATGACGGCCGTGCAGGTCATCCATCTCTTCCAGGTCGCCGAGCAGATCGGTATGGTGGAGCAGTTGCGCGCCGGTCTGGCCTCGATGGTCGTCCTTTCCATCGGCCCCACAACCACCGAGGAGCTCACCCACTACGGCGTCATTCCAGACTTCGAGCCCTCCCGGCCGAAGATGGGTTTCCTCGTCAACGAAGCCGCGCAATATTCCGGAAAGCTTCTGAAGAGCAAGCGTGATCAAGCTGTCGCTGGACTCGAACCCGTCAGGCTTTCCGCAGCAGCCGATACCGAAGCGCCGAAGCCGACCGTGCGCCGCATCGCAGAGTCAACCTCCACCATGGCCGGGTTCCGCGACGGCCTGCTGCCCATGGAGTTTCTCCACGACCTCAGCAGCCGCATCGCCAAAGCCGATCCACTCCACGAAGTGCTGAAGCGCGTCATCGATTTCGTGACCATGATGGTCCCCTGCGACTCGTGTTTTGTGTACGTGCTCGAAGAGGAGAAGCTGGTCTTGCGAGCCTCCAAGAATCCGCATGCAGACCTTGTGGACCATCTCGGCCTCAAGCTTGGTCAGGGCATCACCGGGTGGGTGGCGCAACATCGCGAGCCAGTCGCCATCGACTCCAAGGCCTCCGACGATCCACGCTTCAGCGCCTTCATCAGCCTCCCTGAAGATCGCTTCGAAGCGATTCTGTGCACGCCCGTACTGTGTGCCGGACGCGTCGTCGGCGTCATCACCATGCAGCACCGCCTCCCCTATCAGCACACCGCGGTCGAAGTACGATTGCTCTCGACCATCGGCTTTCTGGTGGGTGCGGAGCTCGAACGCGCGCGGCTCGAAACCGAAAACCTGCAACTCTCTGACCGACTCGAGACGCGCAAACTTATCGACCGCGCCAAGAGTGTTTTGCAGCGCGACTTCCAGCTGTCCGAAGAAGAGGCCTATCGCCGCATGCAGCGTGAAAGCCGCCAACGCCGTAAGGCGATGCGCGAAGTAGCAGAGGCCATTCTCTTAACCGACGACATGCGCCGCGGCCAGCAGTAACCCAACCAGCCAATCTTCCTTTCCTGACCCCAGAATTTCAGAGCCCGCCGCAATCCGGGAGTGGTCTATCCAACCCCGACGCCGCACTTCGTCGTCTCCGATTCCAGCCGCGCATCGCTCCGGAAAACCTCCTGCAAGAAGCCACCAGCGAGGCGCGAAGCCCCTAGTAAATCCGCACCACGAGGCCCAGCCCAACCTGCTGCATCTGTTGTCGGCTCCCCGAGAACTGCGAGCCTATCTGCCCCGCTCCGTATTCAAACCGTCCATCCAGATGCGGAAAGATCGTGTAGTCCAATCCTCCCTGCACCTGGTATGCAAAGCTAGTAGACCGCTGCGACTGCGTTCCATAGTTCGTCCCTACGCCGCCAATCTCCGCCTGGATATACGGCGAGAACGGCACCGCGTGGCTGAACAGCGCCAACCGTGCACCCGCCAACGCACCGCGCAACTGGTTGTTGTACCCGTTATTGTTGGTCTTCGACTGAATAAAGAATCGGCCATCGCCGCCAAACTTCACTGGCCCCCAATGCCTGTAGTTGTCATACACGCCAAACGTTCCGCCATACGCTGAAAAGCTAGCGGACGTCAGCGTCAGTGGCCCAGTCTGCGCGTTCACCGACGATAAAAACCCGCCACTCGCCATCCCATAAATCCCGACCTGCGCGCGAGCGCCTCCGCACACAAAAAACATCACGCAAACAGCAAACCCGGCCCAAAGTCTCTTCAAGCAACACCTCTGCCAGCAGCGTAGCGCGTAACGTCACCCTCCGGGAATATCAACCAGGATTCCCCCAGTCTTACTCGCTCCTGCGCGAAGCGCCTCCCACCGTCCGCGCAGGACGACCTAGATGACGCGGCTGTGCCGGTAGCCTTCCGCGGTCAGCGAGCTCAGCAGCTCTTCCACCTGTTCCCTCCCGCGCGTCTCCATCGTAATGTCGATCACAGTCGAACCCAGGTTCACCCCGTAGTACGCCCGATTATGCAGTGTATCCACAATGTTGGCGCGGTGTTTCGCGATCAACTGCGTCAGATCCGCTAGCGCTCCCGGCTTATCCAGCAGATGAATCCGCAGCCGGATCAAGCGTCCATCCTGCACCAGACCGCGCTCAATAATCCGACTCAGCAGCGTCACATCGATATTGCCGCCGCACACCAGCACCCCCGTCCGCGTGCCCTCCGGCAGCGACGTCCTCTGTTGCAGCAGCGCCGCCAGCGCCGTCGCGCCCGCACCTTCGGCCAGCGTCTTCTCCCGCTCCAGCAGCGTCAGAATCGCACTCGCAATCTCATCTTCATCGACGGTCACAATCTCGTCGACATACTTTGCTACGACAGGAAACGTCACCTCGCCCGCGCGCCGCACCGCAATGCCATCCGCGATCGTCGTCCCCGGCTCCAGCGTCACCGGATGCCCCGCCTCGACAGCCTCTTTCATCGAAGGCAGCCGCGACGTCTGCACGCCAATCACCCTCACGCCCGGCTTCATCTCTTTCATCGCGCACGCAATGCCGCCGATCAGCCCACCTCCGCCAATCGGCACCACCACGGCCTGCAGGTCTTCCACCTGCTCCAGCAACTCCAGCCCAATCGTTCCCTGCCCCGCCATCACCAGCGGGTCATCGAACGGATGGATGAACGTCATGCCCTCGGCCTCGCAAATCCGCAAAGCCTCCGTGCAAGCTTCGTCGTAGTTGCCGCCATGCAGCACCACCTCCGCGCCAAATCCCCGCGTCGCCGTCACCTTCACCAGCGGCGTCGTCAGCGGCATCACAATCACCGAGCGAATCCCTCGCCGCGTCGCATGGTACGCAACGCCCTGCGCGTGGTTACCGGCGCTGGCCGCAATCACGCCATGCTTGGCCTGCTCCGGCGTCAGAGTCGCGATCTTGTTCAGCGCTCCCCGCTCCTTGAAGCTGCCCGTCATCTGCAGGTTTTCGAGCTTCAAAAAAACGCTCTGCCCAGTCATCCGCGACAGCATCTCCGACCGCATGCACGGCGTCTTGTACACCGCCGCTCCAATGCGTTCGCGAGCCGCCAGAATGTCCGCCAATGTCAGTGTCGCCGTCGTAGTACTCATTCTGCTTATCGTAATCCTCTCGCCCGCACCTACCGCGTAAAGCTCGTCTCCATCTTCTCGCGATGCCGCTCCAGCGCCAGCTCAATCAGCCGGTCGATCAGCTTCGTATACGACATCCCGCTCGCCGCCCACAGCTTCGGATACATGCTGATCGACGTAAACCCGGGCATCGTGTTCACCTCATTCAGCACGATCTCCGCTGGCCTTCCCTTCACCCCCGGCGACATCAAAAAGTCCACCCTCGCCAGCCCCGCGCAATCACACGCCTTGAACGCCGCAACCGCCATCGCCCGAATCTTCTTTGCTTCTCCCGCGCTGATCTTCGCAGGAATAATACTCACGCTCTCATCCGCGCCATTCAGCTCGTACTTCGCCTCGTAGTCGTAGAACTCCTTCGCCGGCACAATCTCGCCCACCACGCTGGCCTCTGCAGCATCGTTGCCCAGCACCGCCACCTCCAACTCCCGCGGCTTCACCCCGGGTCCACCCACGCCCTGCTCAATCACAATCTTCCGGTCAAAGCTCGCGGCCAGATCCATCGCCGCCGCCAGCTCTTTCCGCGACTTCACCTTGCTGATCCCCACCGAGCTCCCCAGGTTCGCCGGCTTCACAAACACCGGATACGTCAGCGCCTTCTCAATCGCCCGCGTAGCCTTCTTCGCGTCTGTTCGCCACTCGCTGCGCAGCAAGGTCACGTGCGGAGTCAGCGGCAACCCCGCCGCAAAAAACATCCGCTTCATCGCATCCTTATCCATGCCCGCAGCCGAGCCCAGAACTCCCGAACCCACGTACGCAATGTCCGCCAGCTCAAACAATCCCTGGATCGTCCCATCCTCGCCGAACGTCCCATGCAGCACCGGGAACACCACATCCAGCCCCGTGCCCGTCTCCGGCTCCGCAGCGGCCGTCACAATCGACAGCCCGGTCTCACCCACCGCCTCTTCAGCCGCCGCCTCGCCACCCAGCAGTCCCTGAGCCGCTCCACTCTGCAGCCAGCGGCCCTCCTTCGTTATCCCCAGCTCGACCACGTCATACTTCTTCCGGTCGACCGCCTTCAAAATCGAGCGCGCCGAGCGCAGCGAAATCTCGTGCTCCCCGCTCTTGCCGCCAAACAAAATCCCTACGCGAAGCTTTTTCCGTGCCATATCTTCCAGTCTCAATCCGAACGCGCCTGTGCGTCGCAAGGAACTCCCCCCTGAACCTCGCTCGGCACCGCCCACCCGTTGCCGCGTCGTTGCCCTTGCGTTGTCCTTGCCCTTGCCGTTGCTCTTGCCGTCGTACTTGCTCTCGCCGTTGTACTTGCTCTTCGGATTAGCAGGGGGCTTTAGCCCCCTGAACTCCCACCCCAACGAGAAAGGGCTTTAGCCCTGGTCCCGGTCGGGGCCGCCATCTTGACCCTTCCGACGAAACCTCCCCAACGGAAACCTCGAAAACAACCGAAAACTCGCTTGTCAACCCCCCATCAACCCCCAAAATCGCCAAAACCCCTATCAACACTGGCGATTTATATTTTCAAAACCTGGCATAGTTACCCTGCCCAATTCTCTACAATAGATATAGAGCTCAAATTCAAAGCAAGCACCTTCCCCCTGGAGCATCTTCCCATGAGTACCCAGCAAAGGTGCTGTCATCCAGCGAAGGTGCTGTCATCTCGACCGGAGCCAAACGGCTGTATCGTTTGGCGTAGTGGAGAGACCTGCAGTTTGCTGGCGCTGGCACACGGCATACGTATTGGGAAATTTCCCCTAAGCCACCTGTTTTCAATCTTTTGCCAATAAAATCTCTGGAATCAATATTTTACGGGAAAACACTTCTGTAACTCGTTGATTCCAGAGATCAGGCCAAAACAGGGGGGGTGGGGGGAGGGCCCCCCTATACGCCTGGGGTTCCACCACGCAAAGCCCCTCGCCGTCCGCGCAGGACCTAGACGTTGAACTTGAAGAACAGGATGTCGCCGTCCTTCACCACGTATTCCTTGCCCTCCGACCGCAGCAGCCCAGCCTCCTTCACCGCCTGCTCGCTGCCCAGCCGGAACAGGTCCTCGCACGCGTAGCAATCCGCCTTGATGAACCCACGCTCGAAGTCCGAGTGGATCACTCCAGCGGCTCCCGGAGCCTTGGTCCCGCGCTTGATCGTCCACGCGCGAACCTCCTGCACGCCCGACGTGAAGTACGTAATCAAATTCAGCAGCCTGTAAGCCGAGTGGATCAGCCGGTTCAACCCCGGCTCCTCCAGCCCCGCAGCCTCCAGAAACTCGGTGCGCTCCGCAGGCTCCAGCTGCGCAATCTCCGCCTCCATCGCACCGCAGATGCTCACCACCTCGCTGCCCTCTTCGGCCGCGCGCTGCTCCACCAGCTTCGTATATTCATTTCCTCCCGCGATCGCCGCTTCATCCACATTCGCCACATACAACTGCGGCTTCATCGTGATCAGAAACAGGTCGCGTGCGATCGGCTTCTCGTCGTCGGCCAACTCCGCCGTGCGTGCGGGCTTACCCGCGTTCAGCACATCAGCCAGCTTCACAATCGTTGACAACTCCGACTTCTGCGCAGCAGTCGCAGAGTTGCTCTTCGCCGCCTTCTCAGCCTTGTTCCGCCGCTTCTCCACCGTGTCGAGATCAGCCAGCAGCAGCTCCGTATTGATGATGTCGATGTCATGCAGCGGGTTCACGCCGCCCGCAACGTGGATCACTTCCGGATCGGAAAAGCAGCGCACAACATGCAGAATCGCATCCGTCTGCCGAATGTGGCTCAGGAACTGGTTGCCCAGGCCTTCGCCCTTGCTCGCTCCTTCCACGATCCCGGCAATGTCCACAAACTCCATGGTCGTCGGAACGATGGAGTGCGGCTTCACCATCGTGACAATGCGATCCATCCGCGCATCCGGAACGGGCACGATCCCGACATTCGGATCAATCGTGCAGAAGGGATAGTTCGCAGCCGGGGCTTTTGACGCCGTAAGCGCGTTGAAGATGGTGGACTTGCCGACGTTCGGCAACCCGACGATTCCGCAGTTCAGAGGCATAATTCAGAGGTTCCTTTTCAGCCTCTATTGGAACATGCGCGCAGCCTTCCCGCAGCACAGCCGCAGCCTGCCCTGAGTCCTCCCTTCCTCTCCCCTCATCGAATCCACCATGCAGATCGGCATTGACAGCTTCGTGGAGACCATCGTGGGTTCAGGCCGCTCGCCCGGTGAACTCGGCGCCCAGCGCGTCCGCGAGCTGCTCGAGGAGATCGAGCTCGCCGATCGCGTCGGAGTCGATGTCTACGGCATCGGCGAACACCACCGCGAGGAGTACATCGCCTCCTCTCCCGCAGTCCTGCTCGCAGCCGCAGCCGCTCGCACCCACAACATCCGCCTTACCTCCGCTGTCACCGTCCTCAGCTCCGACGATCCAGTCCGAGTCTTCCAGGACTTCGCCACCCTCGACCTCATCTCCCACGGCCGAGCCGAGATCATCGTTGGTCGCGGCTCCTTCATCGAGTCCTATCCGCTCTTCGGCTACGACACCAAACACTACGACGATCTCTTCGCCGAGAAGCTGGATCTGCTCCTTGCGCTCCGCGAGCAAACCCGCGTCAGCTGGGAAGGCAAGCACCGCGCCTCGCTCACCGGACAGGGAGTCTGGCCGCGACCGCTCCAGCAGCGTCTTCCCATCCGCATCGGAGTCGGAGGAACGCCGCAATCCTTCGCCCGCGCAGGAGCTCTTGGCCTGCCCTTGACCGTCGCGATCATCGGCGGAGAGCCCCACCGCTTCCGCCCCATGATCGACCTCTACCGCGAAGCTGGACATCGCGCCGGCCACGCGCCCGAGGCCCTCGACGTCGCTGTCCACGCCATCGGCTTCCTCGCCGACACTGCGCAAGAGGCTGCCGACGCTCTTTGGCCTGCTTATTCCACCACCTTCACCCGCATCGGTCGCGAGCGCGGCTGGCCGCCGACAACGCGCACCGCCTTCGACGCCCAGTGCAGCGAACAGGGAGCCTTCTTCGTCGGCGATCCAGACCGAGTTGCCCAGAAGATGCTCCGCGTCAGCGACGTTCTAGGTGGTGTCTCCCGCATCACCCTCATGATGAGCGGAGGCCCGCTGCCGCACGCCCGCATGCTCCACGCCATCCACCTACTAGGCACCAACGTTCATCCCTCCCTCCAGCAGTCAGAGGCACCTCCCACTCGGCTGTAGTGCCGCGAAATTTGCGCAAGCAAGTGGACAACCTCTCTCCACAGCGGCACGTCAGAGTAGGTGAGACAAGTTGAACAACTACCAGAATCGAAAGTGAGTAAATTGAAACAGCTGTCTCAGTCGCACAGCATCCCGATCGACCAGCTTGACCGACCCAACTCTACAGCCGACGGCAACGTAGGATGCCGAGCGATCCACAGGTTGTTCACAGGATGAGCTTCACGGGTCTACGACCTTGGATCGAATGATCAGCATCAAAAGCCCTGGATCATGCAGGGTTGACTACTGGCCAAACAAGGCCTAGCATTCTTGGCGCTCCATTCAACGTGTGTGTTTTTGTACAGTTTTTGCACAGTTAGTTGCTTCAACGCACCACGGATTTCACCCACAAGTGCTTTAGATAGTGGGATATTAGTTAGGTCGGCGTACGACGAGACGTCGGTTTGGAGGCACCCATGTACCACTTTTCTCCCAGAGTTTCTATTATGTTGACCTTAGCGGCAGCTTTTTCCTTGGCTGGCGCGAGTCAGGCACAGGCCCCGGCGCAAGCTATGCCTGTTTCCATGTCAACTACGTCCAGCCCCAGCAACTCTACCCCTTCACCCAACCTCAATTCGCATGACGGCATGCCGGATCGGCTCATCTCTGCGCAAGTTCGCGACGGGATTTTGACGATTGACGGAATGGTCGCAAAAGTCCAGCTGAACTACGATATCCAGCGCGCTGGATACCTGTATTTCTTTGTTCCGGGTATGGGAACTGCTGTAGTTTCGCGGGCTCCTATAGCGGATGCGGAGAGAGTAGATAACGCCTTCGACGGAAACACGCTGACGTTTACTGCCGGTGGCCATACGTTTGAGCTCACCAGCAAGGGCAGCAGCCTGTTAGCGAAGCGGAAGGACCAGTCGTCGCCAGTGTATGTCCGGGTCGATCGCACGACGGTTGCCGCAGGTCGCTATCCGCGGATGGGGTTCGGCGATGTTGCTGATTCTCCATATGTTTGGCCGCTTTCGGCACCTGAGCAGAGGGACCGGGATGCGCATGTTGTGCAGCCGCCACCCATGCCAGCGAGCGTTTTGCCGCGGACGGAAGTGACTGCGTCGGCGTCTTCTCCTTCAAAACCTTAGGTTTAGAGGGGATTTGAATTCGGAATTGCCCGCTCGCCAGCGATGAGATTGGTGAGCGGGCAGACTTGTTTAAGGCGGAAACGGGTGACTTTGGAGCGTACTCCGGCGGGTTTGGGGCTGCAAAGGGCGTGACTTAAGCAGGTTTGAGGCTACAGGGGGCTAAATGCCCTCGCCCATCGTCATGTAGTCGGAGCGTTCGAGCTGCTCGGAGCGGTACTGGGCGCTTTCCTGCTGCTCGGAGACGAGGGCCTGGGCGGGCTCCTGGCGGACGGCCTGCTGGAGCTCGCCGTCGAGTCGCTCGACGCGGGTCTTGAGCGCCGTGACCTCGTCGCCGAGGGCGATGAGGATGTCGGAGAGCGGGTCGTTGATCTCGCGGGGGTCGGTGATGAGGACGCGCTTGCCCTGTTGGTAGACGATGTGCGCGGGCACGCCGACGACGGTGGAGTCCGGCGGAACGTCGCGCAGCACGACCGAGCCGGCGCCGACGCGGGCACGTTCGCCGATGATGATGTTGCCGAGGATGTTGGCGTTGTTGCCGACGAAGACTCCGTCGCGCAGGGTGGGGTGGCGTTTGCCTCCGGCCTTGCCCGTGCCTCCCAGGGTGACAGACTGGTACAGCGTGACGTCGTTGCCGATGATGGTGGTTTCGCCGATGACGACTCCGATGCCGTGGTCGATGAACAGGCGGCGGCCAATTTGCGCAGCCGGGTGGATCTCGATGCCGGTGTAGAAGCGGGTGACCTGCGAGCAGAGGCGGGCGAGGAGCTTGAAGTTGTGGCACCAGAGCCAGTGCTGGATGTGGTGGGCCCAGACGGCGTGCAGCCCGGGATAGCAGAGAACCACCATGAGCCGCGAGGTAGCGGCGGGATCGCGCTCGAGGACAGTGCGGATGTCTTCGCGGATCGATTGCAGGAGGTTCATGGCTGGGTTGATGATAGCGCGGGGACGGGTCCGCCTATCTAAAAGGGTTTAGGAAGCGTAGGCGGCTATATGCCTAGGGAACGATGGTCAGGACCGACAACCTCTCGATAGTTGCGGCCTCGGGGAAGGGAACCCTCGGCATCAGCATGACTCCTTTACGAGTCCTTAGCGTGGGGGTGGGCTCAAACGTGGAGTGAAAGATAGCTCCACTTACAACAGCCGTATCCATACTCCCGTCTTTCGGATCGGTTTCCCAAATGATTATTTCTCGAGACTCATGCGGATCCAGATGCGGTAGCTCTACTAAAAAGAAGGACCTGTTTTTCTGCTTGCTGCGGCATCCTATCAACATCATGTCGCCAGTCTGCATTCCGTTCGCCTCGCCGTTATCCATCGTTTTCCAACTAGATTTGGGTATACCTAAACTGAAATCATTGAGCGATAGATGGTTGGACTTTATTCTTAGTTCGGCTCCGATTGCGTAAACATCTCGGTCAGTCGTGTTCGTTATGCGAAATGAATATTGCTGTGACAACTGACTCGGGATAGTGCCTGAACCACCTTTGATTGCGACTTGGCTAAATGCTACTTGGCGCGGAGATATCTCTATCGGCGCGGTCGCCGACTGAGATGCTTGATGGGGATCGATAACGACGAGTGGAACCGTCGCCGTTGACGTTGTTGGGCTGAAATGCGTGGGATCATTGGGCGTGAAAACAACCGAAAGAGTGTCCGTACCTACTTCAGGTGTCGAACCAAACGTGGGGTTATAGACAAACGTTCCTGGAACCTCGAGCCCCTGGCTTATAGCCTTAACGTTTAGCTGCTTTGCAGTCAGATGGTCCCCAACCATTACAGCGTTTGGTGTCATCCACACCAGAGTTAGGGGAGACGGAACAACTTCCTCTGGCGGACCAGTGTAGACATTCAAGAAATAGAGGCCAATCGCGGTTGCAGTTAGAACGAGAATAGTCACCGCAACCCTAACTAACCGGCGCTTCAGTCTCCCGCTGAAGATCCAAGCCGTCGGGATCGAAAATATCCATGCGATTATGAACAACCAAGATAGATGCTTCAGGCGCACACCGAGAACGGTGAGCACTATACAAGCCACCAAGCTGAAAAGTGCAAAACCGATCGCAAATTTGGGCGTTTCGATGAACCGAACTTCAGCCGCCGTATCAGGCCTCTGTGATCGAACCGGCGGTTTCGTATCCAAGCCGAGCCTCCGCATCTCGCGGGCGAGTCCTCTCCGCTGATGGCTATCCATAACTCTGAGTCTCTCATTTGCATGAGACTTTTCAGGCTGTGATTTTTAGGGGGACGTCCCGGGGGCTGAAGCCCGGTTGTGTTTGGGGGGGCTGCCGGGACTGAAGTCCCGGCCTATCTCAGAGGCAAAGGCGTTGGTGGGTGGGGTTGGCGTGGCAGATTGGTGGGGTGGGTGGGTTTCGTTGGAGATTGACGCGTT
>Ga0208357_1001013_pt1 | contig 21342 bp, 16 predicted proteins | sample NGESurdeep092012_6_FD_184487 | JGI IMG/M metagenome (GOLD analysis project Ga0208357, IMG submission 184487) | Arctic peat soil microbial communities from Barrow, Alaska - NGEE Surface sample F52-2 deep-092012 (SPAdes) | ecosystem: Environmental > Terrestrial > Soil > Wetlands > Peat ... | reverse complement strand
TACGCTAAAATTCAATCTGTTCGTTGGGGCGTGGCCAAGTGGTAAGGCACCAGTTTTTGGTACTGGTATTCGGGGGTTCGAATCCCTCCGCCCCAGCCATATAGGTTTTAGAGCCTCAAAAAGCTCATTTTTGTCATTATTACCCCTGTTGGCAGGGTCTTTTTTAAAAGTTTGGTTACTCATATTTTGCCTCCTAGCAAATTACTTGTTTTTAACACGTTTTCGGCTATCGCCCGGCTGAAACTCGTATAGGTAACAGATACAAAACCATTGTTGGCAGTGATATTGGCGAATAGTTTGGTTATTATCAGGCGCTTTTGGTCAGGTGTCTTGGTCTGGTAGATGGCTGCGGCCTTCTGAGCCAGTTCAAGGATGACAAGGCGCTGCTCGAGACCTTGGGCTATAGAGGCGTCAACCTTATCACGTTGCTCCTCAAGCTCGGCCTTCTGAGCCGCAAACTGTCCGTGCTTCTCGTCGTACTTCTCTTTGGCAATATCGCCAGCCAGCTTGTCATCATATAGCTCGTTATCCATTCGGGTGAGCCTATCCAGTTGGGTCTGGATTGAGGCAAGGATACGCTCGCGGTTCTCAATATTATCCTTTTGCTCAGCACGCATTGAGGCGGCCACCCACTCAATTACCTCCGGTGACGGACATACCAGCTTCTCAAGCTCCTCCATAATGACAGCCTCAACCTTATCCTCGCGTAGCAGCTTCTTGCCTCTACATGCGTCACTATCACGCTGGCAAGCGCCGTAGTATCTGCCTTTCTGGTACTGCCAGGTCACCATTTTGCCGCAGCCTTCGCAGCGAATGATATTTTTCAGTACTGGGTTATGCTTCTTGAATACTGTCGGACGGCCTTTGTGCATCTTTTGCTGCACCTTATAGAACAGCTCACGGCTAATAAACTGTTGTTGGACTCCGGGGTAATCCTTGCCGTCAAAGCGGTTTATGCCAATATAGAAGGGGTTCATCAGGATACGCTGGACGTGGCTTTCGGCATACGGCCTGCCTTGGCGGGTTCGCACACCTGACACCTTCATCTCGTGCGTAATCGATTTGATCGAATGGCTCGGCTCCAGGTATTGCTTGAACATACGCTGCATAATCCCCTTGGTTTCGGGGTCGGGTACATGGATACGCTTGCCGTTCTCAGTTATGGTCATGTAACCAGGCGGCGGCACGGACGGCAGCCAGCCTTGGGCGAGCTTCTCGGCCCAGCCCTTCATAGCTTCTTCCCGAAGGTTGTCGGTATACTTTTTGGCTACAGCTAAGTGGATGTTCCACATAAACTTAACGTCGGACTTCGCCTCCTTGTGGAGCAGTAGGTTCTCTTTCACGGCGTGTAGCCTGCGGCTGTCGTCCTCCTCAAGCCAGTCATCAATCGCTAGGGCATCACGGAAGTTACGGGTCAGCCGATCGGTTTTCTCTACGCCTAAGTGATAAACCTTATTCTCGCGTATAAAGTTCAGCATTTCATGGAACACCTTGCGACTTTGCTGCTTTGAAGCGGTCTCGGTAATCTTAAAGACTTTTATGACAGGCAGGCCTTTATTCTCAAAGTAGCCTGTAAGCAGCTTCAACTGGGAGTCGAGCGAGTAGCCCTCATCCTCTTGCGACTTGCTAGAAACACGAGCTAGTATGACGGCATTGGAGCGCTGCTCTGTATTGCTGCTCATGCAAACTCCAGTGCTGCCTGGACGACAGCAGGAGCAGTAATAGGCTCATCAATGACCTCGCCGTCCGCCAGCACCTCAAAGAAGCTGATAAGAGAGTCGGCCACCTCCTGTGCCTCCTCACAAGTAACCGGCCGGTTCTGCTCCTGCTCTAAGATGAGCCGTAAAGCCTCGACCTCGGTATCCTTTTCTGACTGGTTATTACCCTCTGGAAGCATAGCGTTGAGTTATCCTTACAAGGATAATTATACTATCCTCGCTAGGATAGTTGCAAGCACTTTCTTGTTGTGCTTTTTCGATCGGTTTTAGCCTTCATGCTAATATGACTGCATGAATGTTAAAGATATATATGCTGATAATCACTTGGTAATACAGCAAGGTCAGTCTAACTGCGGCCCCGCCGCACTACTCAACGTCTTGCACCTGAAAGACGACTTCACTCATAACGAAGAGGAGCTTGCACAGCTTTGTGAAGCAAAAGTAGGCTACGGCACTACACCTGAAAATCTGGTGAAAGCTGCACAGAGGCTAGGTATTGAGGTGGTTGAAGAAAAGCCAAACGGGACTGTAGAAGATATTGAGCGCAATATTGACGTCGGAGCCTACGTCATAATGCTCTATAGCAATGCCTACTCTGGTAACAGCCACTATACGGTTATCACTGAACATGATGATCGGGCGCTATACTGTCGCGACTCAGGCTTCGGATTGTTTCGATTCAGTAAAGAATATCTAGAGAAGTTTTGGCATGGCAATTCGCATGATGCCAGTCAGGACAGCAAACAGTGGTATGTGGCGGTCAAGTAATGGTGTGCTGCCTCAGCCAGTATAGGCATGGGGTATACTAACCGCATGGAATCATCTGCTGAGGATACCGTTCGGAACTCTTTAATCAACCCGTATTACGCAATCTCTTTTGCCGGTTACCTATTCGAGAGCGAAAAGCCGGAGATGGCAAAAGAAGATTGGGTGCTGGCAAACGGCAAGCTGCTAAAGGAAAAGGATGCCGCCGACTGGCTGGAGCAGCTACTGGTGTCGCTTTCTGTAGAGCCGCTGGATAAACCCGTGATGATTAGCCCAGCAATGGTCGTCGTAATTTCCAAAAGGCTAAACGGCGAACATGAGCCTGTAATCGACCCAGCCGAGTGGATAGCCGCTAACGTGAAGCTGATGAAAGAGCTAGGTACAGAAGCTTGGCTGTGGCGACTTCTCGAAGTACTGGAAAACGGCGGCCCGACCGATATACGCGCCTAAATATGCTCTAATCTGATACTCAACACTTTATGCCGTCGGTGGCATAAAGTGTTACAACTTCTAACAGATATAAATAGAACTTATTATTCTCCTTTTATTATATATACTATATAGTGCTTCAAAGACATGACTTATGTGCGTGCTACGCACTTAGACCTACGGAGAATAGCAATGCCAAAAGCCGTCAAAGACTACCAACTAAATCCCAAACAAATCCAACTACTGAAACTTACTTACAAGTTCCGGTACATGAACGGGCCATTACTAGCTAGGTTTAGAGATACAAGCAGATCGGTGACGAACAGTGCATTAAAGACGCTCTATGAAAAGCAGTACCTAGGACGACATTATGACAAGAGCTACAAGCTGCAAGGTAAAGGAGCCAGTTACTTCCTAGCAGCAAGGGGACTACGGTACTTACGTGGCAAGCCGGGGCTTAATGAAGACGTACTACGAGCGATGTACAAAAACCGTTCGCTCAGCAGGAAGTTCATTAGCCACAACTTGGAGGTGGCCGAGGCCTACTTGAGCCTACGCAATAGCTACCCCGAAACCTTCCATATGTTCACTAAGTCCGAGCAGCACAGCTTCGACTACTTTCCCGAACCCCGCCCTGACCTCTACTTAAACAGAATAAAACCCTCTGAGAGCGGCCACAACGAATATATGCTCGATATCTTTACCGAAGCCCCACTATTCATCATCAAGAAGCGTGCAGCGGCTTACATGGAGCATTACGACTCCGGTGACTGGGAAGGTGGCAGCGATGCCGACTATCCCGCTGTCCTGATGGTGGTTAAAGACTCCACAATGGAAAAGCAACTGCAAGAACACCTGGCCAAACGCCTAGACAGCCAAGGCCTAGACGGAGAGCTGTTTATCTATACGACGACCATAAAGGGGCTGCTCAGCCAGGAACCTACTATTTGGAGTGATGTGCTGGAGCCGGAGAACTTAATAAGCCTGGATAAGATGCAGTAACCGCTTGTATGTAATTCGACGACCTGGTACGTTAAAGATGTTCACTTGAGTGCTTAATTTGTTCAAGTACGTACTGAGTGAGCAGATGAGCCCTTCGGGGCTCATTCTTAATTTTGAGCAGTTTACTACCATGCTCAGGGTGTCGGTCTAGCTTTTCTCTACCACCTCAACCCAGTTGACGCGATTGAAGGCCGTACTTAGTAGATCGCTCCACATGTTAGCCTCACCAGCCTCGTCATCGAGCTGATCTCGTAGCTGCCGCTCTAGCCAGTCGGCCCGGTCAAACGGCTCCTCGCCCTGGCGGCCAGCTTCAAGCAGTAGAGCATAGCTGCCCTCGTCATTGTTGAGCCATAGGCTGGCCAGCCAGGTCTCGCGGTTACTCCAACCGTTATAGGTAACATCTTCCATGTCAGTCCTCCCTTCCGGCACTACAGTTAAGGCAGTGGTGGTGGTTCCTTATGATCCTGATAAGCTCAAGATCACTGGTTATCTCCAAGTAATCACATAGCTCGTAGTACAGGCACGCACAGACCTCGTCTAATGCTAGTGCCTCAAGCAGTTCCCGGTCGTGCGGGTACTCGCTTGCTAAAGTTGATGTTTTCATACTCTTGTCTCCTATAACTTACGTAATGGCGACAAGACCCATCCCGCCAGCCGCTCCGGCAAGGTGGAGACTTGTACTACCTTGCCGGAGGGGTTACGGGATGTACAATGTGAGAGCTAGCGTAAGGTAAAGGTTTTATTTATGATAGTTTTTAGGTGACATATACGAATAAGGGAGACCTATGGTTGCTTGCGAGGAATCAGAAGTCCTTCTTTATTATTGAAGATTAAAACCCATAGCTTTAACCCTGAGAGTTAGGTCCTTCGATAATTGTATTGTATGAGCCTACGGGCTTTAGTTTAGAAAGTTTGTAGGCCCCATTAATACGCAGGCGACCAGTGAATTCGTCCTTATGACCACCTATAAGCATCTTTTCGCCAATAACTGTCCAAACTATCGTCAAATTATTATCATCTAAGAACTTCTTTAAGAGTTTCTTGTTTGCAAGTAGAGCTCCTGGCCCAGATTCTTGCACTGACGGATCTTTGAAAGTGATTTCTCCAGTATCACTCGTTACATATTCGCCGTTATTAAGGCCTGTCTTAAGCTTTATTGCGTCATATAAATACTTGGCCGGTGTCTGAATTCTGAACCCTTCATTTACAGAACGATCATTAGTATTTCCCTCCTGAGCATACTCATCATTAGCAACGAGTAATCTGACAGGGCACTGTTTTTCTTTAGGTGTATCAGGAGGGTCAATCCAGTCTTGATGCCCATATGAACGAAACGCTAGAGTGTCGGGGAATTCACCATAATACAAATAGTAGAACTCATTTGATTCAGGCATCCATCTGTTCCAAAAATCCTGTTCCTTAGCCCATTCGTAAAACTCAGTCTGCTTATCTTTATCAATCACGTAACCAGATATATGTGCCCAAAACTGCTTGTGCCTAACATCATAGCGCCTAGATTCTTCCACATCTTGTAATGGCTCTTCCCAAGTGAAATAGCCTTTTAGATTTAGCCATGTTCGACCCTCGGCATCTTTAACCTGCATTAATTTTGTAAAGTCAGGTATATCATCCGGACTCCTTTGCCATTCACTAAGTTTTGCCACTTGGTTCCATCTATCATAATTTTCAGGTGTCCACCAGCAGTCACTATTTGGTTTTTTATCATGAGTTTCCTGAATAGTATGACTTGGATCAATATCTCTTATAGACAGTTGCCACGTACCCTCATATAGTTGAGGCGAGCTGCCTAAGAACTCATCTGCCATTAAGTAATTATCGGCCACTCTTGCAAGTAGTTCGTGAAGTGCAATCCACTGATATTTTTTACCAATCCTCTCGTTGTTAGAGCGATCACGACTCATAGGCCCTGATCGAGATGTTAGCCTATCATAGTCACCATGTTTTTTAGGATCCCAGCCAAGCTTCATCACTCTCTCCAAGATCCAACGTTGACCACGGGCATTATCGAATCTGTCGTAGCCTTTTAGTCGACCGTCATTTATTGACTTGAGAACTACTGCTTCGAAGGGTTTATATTTTTTCTTTGTCAGTACTTTTGTTTTGAAGGCGTCTACTGCTGCATCGGCAACTGCCTGTGCCTTTTTGTCTTCTTCTGAGTCGACATCTTCGCTTTCTGGTTCAAGAAACCTGAGGAATCTAATCTTTATAAATCTAGTGTCGTTAACAGTCTGCCAAAGTGCCCTATCATTTTTACTAAGCATCAACTTGAATTTTTCTAGTAGCTCTCTTTCGCTGGGGGGACGTGACGAATTTATTTGGTGACCAGTAAAATGGTTTAGATTACTGTTGACAACATAGTTGCCAAAATCTGCAATCCCTCCACCCTGGCCATATATAACAGAAGACCAAATAGAGTAGTAGTCTTTACGGACGTCTTCATCTTCCCTATAGCGTTTTTGCAAAGATTTGAGAGTTGGGATCTTTGATGACCATTTACTGTCGTAAGGAGGCCTAAATATCTTTGGATCGAAAGAGGCACGTGGATGACTTTTATAATAGAGCTCGACAACGTTTCTAGCATAATCCCTAAGTAGTACGTCTATGGGTGGACGACTTTTTTGGAAAATAGTTTCGTAAACATACTTTGCAATTTTCTTTAGATCATCCGTAGTTTGGGATCGCAAAGCACAGCCATATGCCACCGCATACAACCGTTGTTTTATATAAGGATCATTAACGTCATTGAATAGATTCAATATTTTTATAAGTACACCCTCACGAGTCTTTAGAAGTTCAACAAGGGCTTTTGTAGATCGGTCACGTATGATTCTGTTGCTTGATGCAAGGAACCAGACTAAAGGCACGGCTACTAGTAAGAGTGATTCATCGGTAAGATATCGTTTGGACTCTTTGTGCCATGCCCAATCTATCAGGCGCTTAATCATAGAAGAATCATCGTATGCATAGAACAAGAATTCTTGCCAAAAAGTATCTCTGTCTGCCATTGTGAATTGCCGCATATAACCGTCCAAGACTTTAGCATTGAGAGGATGGTCGGGTAAACCAGCAATACTAATAAGAACGCCTAAAAACTCTGTAAACCCACTTTCATCCGGGAGGATGTATTTATTGGCATAGTCAAGAGTACTCTTTTGGTCGAAGTATTTGTGCGCTCCGTTTTTTTGCTTCAGGTCACGCCATACTATCCCTTGCAAAAAACCTTTGAGAATTGGGTCTCTATTGCGGAATTCTTCAGGGATAACCCATGCTAAATCTTTGCCACCAAGTCTTTCAGGTACCTGTATAGAAAGAGCCTCGACCAGCCCGTAGTTCCAGCCTGCGCAAACTATCTTGCCAATCTTAGTATTGGGTTTGAAATACTTTTCAGCATTTGCTTTGTTTTTTAAGTGAGTAGTTAATAAACATCGAACGATAAGATGGTCGCTAAACTTTTGGTAGGGAAAACGATATTCATGCCCGCGGACGGTGCCGTTCCGAGTGTAGTGAGGTACCTTTGTTAGTAGCCAATGACGCTGCAAAAGCTTTAACGTTTCTTTTGCGCGACCAGGAAACTCAGCCTCAATTATTGTTAATATCCTAGCCTCAAGAATCCGGTCTTGGCCATTATCGGCCATCCACTGAGCGGTTGGCTTTATAATTTGTTTCCAAATCCTAGTTGCATTGGTAGGTAGCGACATGTCGGCTAATACTGCCGCGCCCTGTTTCTTGTTGTATGCTTCAAAAAGTTTTGTCGTACCAAGGTGTCCACTAAATACGCTACTTTTTTTGTAAGTTTCGCAAAACAGCTTCAGGAATAATGGATTTCTGAATTCTGGCGCGATTATAGGAACTTTTGGTAGTGGTATGTTGAATAACTTGAAGAAGTTAGTGACAGCTTGCCAATCAAGCTCACCAAAGCCTTCGTGTTCGATTTTGATGAGGCTATTACCGTAGGTGCTATTAAGTACAATTTTTTCGAACCCAGATCGAATACTGGTAACGACTGCAATGTTTTTATACTGCTTGAGTTCTCTAAGCTTTTCCCAGTTGATTTTAGCGGCTGATTCATTAATAGCATCAATCATAATTAGGGCCTTAACATTTTGGCTCCCAGCTTTGTCGTTGATCTTCTTGAAAGCCTCCGCTGTAGATTCACTAGATCCCAATAACTGAGTAATTCTTGTCAACGGATCACCATTCATAAACTCTTCACCCAAAAATATGTATGTCGGTAGACCAGCCTCGAGGCGTTTTGTAGCTGTATCGCATAGTAGATGTGTTTTTCCAGAGCCAGCTTGACCAGTAATCAAAACTGAGTTTTGTGTTAGTGCTGAAATTGCCAGGCTATTAGTAAAACTAGAGAGGTCTCTGAGCTTCGGCCTTAATCGGAACAATTCGCTTATCTCAGTCTTAATATCATCACTCTTATCAGCTGATTGCGAAGTGCTACCATCGTGTATGTTGTTTAACTTGCTCGAAATACTATCGGCTATGGTTTCTGCTTTTTCTGCTTTATCATTTAGCAATTTCCAGCGCACTCCGTGACTTACTTTAGATGCCCGTACGTCTCTAAGGTGTTTTGCTATTGATTTAAGAGTATTAATTAATTCTGTATACTCCTCTGGTGAGACTTGTCTCGGTCGCTCTCTCCCTAAGAATCTGCTCTCCTCCCATATCCTAGTGCTCAGTGCTAACAATTTTTTATTAAAGTCCTCTGTTCTACCCAAAACATCGAACGTAAAGCTAATCGGAAGTGCTAAATTGACCCGCGTGTCATAACGCGGCCCGGCCATAACAACCACAGACTTCAATCGTGATTTTTGTTCTGGTAAATCAAAGTAGCTCATACTCCTATTTTACGCACAATAAAATCAATAGCATACGGCGAGATATGCCTAGTCGCGTATAGGACTCACTGCCGTGGCAAGGGTAGCTGCGGTGTTATCTTTTGGCTTTCTAGTTCGGCTGACTTTCTTTGGCGCTGGCTCCTCGGCCTTTTCCGGCTTGTCCGTGTACTCAATAGCGTAGTGTTGCCTGGAGTATTCTTTAACCTCCTCCGCAACAGCCTTGCTGCCGTCATCCTCTAGTAAGACGGTCTCCCCGGACGTAGGCTCCTGTGCAGCCACCGCATTGATTCGAATATAGAAGTTATAGGAGGGTAAATTGGAGATTTCTCCGGTATCAATGTAGGGGGTGAATAGGGGAAGCAGGAACCGCTCATCGGCCGGACTGGCCGATCGGAAACAGACGACCGTGCCGACGTTAGCTAGGATTATATCGACTAGCCGCTGCTGGTCTTGCTGGGAGGTGGATTGCTCGGCCATCGTCAAAAACAGCTTGTACTTGCGGGCTTCACTGAGCATCTGCACAAAGGACATAGTGGCAAAGTTTTGGAACTCATCGACATACAGGTAAAAGTCGCGGCGCTCGCTTGGCGCTACCCGGACCCGCCGCAGGGCGGCCATCTGGAGTTTTGCCAGCACCGTCATGCCCAGCAGCGCCGAAGTATCCTCGCCAAGCAAACCTTTCGAGAAGTTGCAGATGAGAATCTTGCCGGAATCTAGAATCTCGTCAAAGTCGATGGTAGACCTATCCTGTTCCAAAATGCGCTTGGCCGAGGCCGAGAACAGGAACCGCCCGATCTTTGCCGTAATACCGGCTGACATCTTCACCCGCTGGAAGTCACCGGCCTTAGATAGCTCATTGTCCCAGAAGTTCTTTAAGTCCTCATCTTTCAGGTTCTTGGTAATCTTTTTGCGGTACTTGGTGTTGTTTAAGAGCCGGAAGATGGTAAACAGCGTAGCGCCCTCAATCGTCAGGGCGGTCTGGATGGTATTACGCAGCACATACTCGATACGGTGGCCGCCGCTGTCGTCTTCGGAGAATATCTTTCTAAAGATCGAGATAACCGATTCAGTCACCAAGTCTTTCTCTATTAACAGCTCGTCGCCGGTGACGCCTTCCGGCAGTTCTAGTAGGTTCAGTCCGACTGGGTGGCCGACGTCTATTGGGTTGAAATAGATAACATCCTCTATGCGCTTTTTTGGAACGTGCCGCAGGATGGTTTCAGCCAGGTCGCCATGCGGGTCGATCACGGCCGCCCCTTTGCCGTTTTGGATGTCCTGCACGATCGCATACATCAGCATGGTGGTTTTACCGTTGCCGGTTCCTCCGACCACATACAGATGCCGCTCCCGTTCGGCAGCCGTCAGCCCGATACTAGTCGTCGTGCCGTGGTGAAGGTTGCGGGCAAGCATAACGTCAAACTCCTTCGTGTCGGCGGCGTGCTTGATGGCGATCGGGGCCGGTAGCGTCCGGCTTAAGGACTTAACGACATTTTCGGTCTTAGCCACATCCGGATGGGGGAAGTGGTACATACCGGCCACCTCGGATACTGCCAGCAAGCTGCTATGTCGGGTTAGTAAAGCTGGCAGTCGGTTTGCAAGCGCAAACAGGCGGTAACGTTGCACCAGGTTAAGCCAGCCGCCACGCCTAGCGGTTAGGGATTGGTACTTAGGAACCGTAAAGGAGGCCAGCGAAGCCCGCACATCGTTCATCCGCTTAGTTGCTTCCGACTTACTGCTGGCCACTACCAGCGCCCGGACACTGACCTGGAACAATGGCTGGCGGACTTTGTGGTCGATTGACATAGCTAGCTCCTGCTCGAAGCTGCTTAACTGGCGGGCGGGCTTCAAACGCTGGATAATCTGGAGCTTGTCATGGGCATCCCGCTGGGAGGACTGGTAGGCGGCCTCGGAGGAGCCGTGAATAATACTAGTTACTAACCCAGTAATACCGAACATCAGCCGGTTTGCGGCGTAGAGTAGATGTTGCAGCAGCGATGTCCGCTTCCCGCTCAAATGTGACAGCAAGTCCTCGTTATTTAATAGTTTCCGGGTAATAGCAGAGGTATGGCGCAGCGGCAACGGAGCCACCACCAGCTGCAAGCTCATCAGCTCACCGTTCTTTAACTGGGTCATAGCGCCGGCCAGATGCGCCATCGGGTCGTAGCTTTCCAGGTCTTCGTGGCGTGCGAGTGGATAGGCAAAATGTCCGGTCTGCTTGAACTCCATTACCCGTAGGTTCTGGCTTTCAAGACTGGCTGGCAAGTAATCCGAGGCAACCTGTACCTGCACTTCTGGCATATAGGCGGCAATGGCATGACGGAAGCTGTCCACCTCCAGCTCCGGCGTGCCGACAATATAGCGGATACCGTGCTCCCTTGAGGAGACTACCTCCAGCGACCATACCAGTTTGCGCCGCAACAACTTATCCTTCAGCGTTCTAACCATACCCAGGCCGTGCAGCACCGAGAATAGCTGGCCGGTAGCGCTGGGGTCTTTAGCGCCTGCCGATGGCGGCGTCAACTCCAGATAGGTCAGCTTGCGCCCCAGTAGCCAACGCACACTTGCTATGTAGCGTACCAGCCATAGCACCAGGCCGAGGGCGAACAGGATAACTAAGATTGGCAGAATATCATCCGCTCGGTGCAGCCAGGTAAGCGTGGTGTGTGTCAGCTTGTTGTTGCCTAGATTATTCATTACACCCCTTAGTGGATAAAGTTATAGGCGGCGGCAGCCGAAGCCGGTAAGGTCTTGGTATCGACAACATCCAGCCCCAAAACGTTCATCTCACTGATCGTCCAGGCTCCAGTCGTCGGGTCTACACTTTCAACATAGGCGACGTGCCCCAAGCCGCCATCAACATCAGAGATTTGCATGATCGAGCCTGGCGTCGGTGTGTCGTCAACCAAGTAGCCGTCGAGCGCTGCCCGTTGAGCCCAAGTGGCAGCGTTGCCCCAGCTGTTCGGTATCGGGTGTCCAGCCTGTGAGCGCAGTAGCGATACCCAGTAGGTGCAGTTACCCCAGGCGTAGGTGTCGGTCGTCAGGCCGGGGCCGGTGTAGAGCGTGGCGCCATTGTTGGCACTCGGGTTAGCAATCGCCACTAAGTTTGTAGCAGCCCCCAGGGCAACAATTGGCATGGATAAGAGAAACAGCAGTACGCCGCCAATAATCCACAGCTCTTTCTTAAACGACACCGTAGCGCCGAACAGCACCATCTTCATAGGTGGTATATCTCCGCTGGGTTAGTGGTAATCAGGGGATGTTCCTTGTCGGAGGCCACGACCTTAACAGCCACATGGTTCTGGTCGGCAATAATCAGGGCGTCGCCCTTATCGCTGGTTAGTAGGAAGTTCTCCTCGTACTCACTCAGGTTAAACTCCGACACCACATTCTTAATCGTGGTGGTGTCCTGGCGCATCAGGATACGCAAAGAGCTTTGGGAAGCGATCGCCCGGCCGTAGTCGTTCTTTAAGAAGTCGTTGGCCTGCTGGGAGATGATCGAGACACCAAGGTAATACTTGCGGGCGCGGCGCACTAACCCTGATATAAAGCGGGCACTCTCCTCGTGCTGGAGCAGCAGCCAGCCCTCATCAATTACCAGTAAGCGCTTCTGCGGCTTTGCCTTGACCTGGTTTTGGACGAAGTTAGAGATAATCAGCATCATGATCTGCCGCAAGGACTCCGGCAGGTCTTTAATGTCGAACACGACCAGCCGGTTATCTAGCTCGATGTTGGTCTGGGAGTTAAAGACGCTTTTGAGCGAGCCGGTAATGTACTTTTCCAGCCGCTCGCATAGCTTTTCGCATCCGAGGGTATCCAGCTCAAGATACAGGTCACTAAGCAGCGGTGGCTTGGCCTTGGCTTTCTTGTAGATTTTCAGGATCGCTTTATCCACCCCGGCCTTTTCGCGGGCGTTCAACCCCTCGGCCATCAGCGAGATGACTTCAGTTAGGTCCTGGGTATGCTCCGACAGGTCGGTTTTGGAGTGGTAGGTGGTGGCCAGGTCAAACGGGTTGATCTTCTGCCGAGATTTGGCCGACAGCTTAATGTAGCTGCCTCCGACCGATTCGCTCAGCAGCTTATACTCCCGTTCCGGGTCAATCACGATAACCTTTGTGCCTTGCATGAGCTGTCTCAGTATCTCAACCTTAGTGGCGTAGCTCTTGCCGCTACCGGACTGGGCAAAGACGATACTGTTAGCGTTATGCAGGCTAAACCTATCGAGGATGACCAGCGAGTTATTGGACTTATTGACACCGTAGAGGATACCGGACTCCTGCACCAGCTCCGAAGACATAAACGGAAAGGTCAGTGCTGTGGTCGAGCTGTCCAGGTTACGCTTTTGGGAAAGCACGTCTTCGCCGCGCGGCAGGATAGATTGCAAGGCCTCCAGCTGTTGGTAACGAGCAACCTTGGTATAGAACAGCCGGGCAGATAGGGCGGTTTCCAGTAGCCTGGTCGTCTTGTCTAGCTCCTCTAAGGAGCTTGCGGTCAGGCTGACGTAGATCGACACCTGGAACAGCTTTTCCTGGCCGCGTTGGATTTTATCCCGCAGCGCCATCGCCGATTCCAGCGGGTCAGTCACTTCCGGCCCGACAATCTTACCGGCTCTAATCATCGCCCTTTTTGTGGACTCCAGCTCGGTAATCTTGCGGTGCAGCTTAGGCAAGGCTTGCAGGGCGTTGACGTCGTGGATATGGTAGGAAATATCGACGTTGTGGTTGAAGTTAATCAGGGAGTTAAGCCAGCCGGAGTTTGCCACAAACGGATAGCCGGATATAAACAAAGCCCTGACATACAGCCCATCAATGCAGAGGTAGCTGGATTGCTCTTCTAGCCCGGCATAGGAAATAATATCCATCGGGTCCTGCTCGCCGTAACTCAGCATGTGCTCTTTTGGCCGGGCATCGCGGCGCTGCTTCCAGTCGGCTATGGGCTTGGTGATTGTATTGATTCTATCCAGGGTGTTCATAGGTAGGACTCCTTAAGCAGTTGCAGCGTTTGGTCGGTAATCGGTTGGGCTTTAGCTTGGGCGGGGTTGTAGAAGCTGTAGAACAGGTCAAGCACCTCCAAACTGCTCAGTTGCCGGGTACGCATACCGAGGCGGCCTAAGCCTTTACTGACAATATCGGCGTTCAGTAACAGATGCTCTTTAATCAGGTCAAAGTCGTTGGTATCACGAGCGGCAAATGGTAACACGATATAGAAGCGGCGAGCGAGGATTTTGTTGCTAGTAACCAGCTTCGCCACAAACTCGCTATAGCTGGCGATCTGGGTGCGGTAGATGTCCTCAGTTTCGCCCTGCATCCGGGCTTCAAACTCGCCGAGGTACTTATCCATGTCCAGCTCTTTGGCGCGGATAATGATCTGTAAGGCAGAGCCGAGTGAGTTTAGGAAGCTTTGGTAGGTCTCGATTAAGGCGTCCTGTTCGGCCTCGCTTTTAAGTTCAAAGTTAATTGAGCTGGCTTCCAGCACTAACCGGTACTCATTACCGGGTAGCGCCAGCACCCCATCGCGGACTGACTTGATGTTAATCTGTCGCCTGGCTGATAACTTGCTATTCGACTTCCGTAATACTGACATGGAGGCCTCCTTTCTTACGCGAGATGAAGCTTAGCTTGGCCGCCGGGTTAGCTAGGATTCCTTCCAGCTTAACCACCTCGGCCGTACTCATATCCACGAGCGGTAGCTTGCTCTCAGCCTCCGTAGCCGCTGCCGACTCCGTAGCCGTCACTTCCTCCTCAATGGGCGCGGTAGGTGGCCGCAAGTAGGTATCGTTCTTGTTGAAGACGTAGTAGCGCGGCCGGGAGTTGTAGCGGATGATGGTCGTCGCCCAGACCAGCAGGATTTTGCCCCGGATGCGGATAGCCATGAGGCCGCAAAAGAAGAAGACAATCGCCATGAGCACCACCTTATACGCCGACAAGCTCATGGAGCGCGGCAAGATGAGGTAGAGTACGAAATTCACAAATACCGGCATAGCGAGCAGCACCATCTGCTGCAAAGTCAGGTTCCCGGCGATCTTATCCTCAACCGTGGTAATTTGGGCGGGTACGATAGCGCTTTTCATCAGGCGGCCTCCTTAGCTACTCGCGCCGGTGCTGCTGCCTTCGGAGCCTTGCTGGAAACGTAGCTGACGCTGTTAATAAACTGTCCACCGAGCCGCCGCATAGCCTTCGGCCCAATACTGGCATATGACAGCTGCATCAGAACGCCCTGGGTCTTAAGTAGCGCTATCAGGGTGGATATACCGACCACCAGCGCCATGATGGGATCAGGCGTCTGGCCGGGGCTGCCGACAATCAAGGTGGCAAAGATCGAGGCGGCCAGCTCAAGTATGACCACATGGATGAACAGCACAAAGATGGTGGTCAGGTAGGTTTTAGCGGCATTGGCAGCAAAGTCCTTGAAGCTGGGTAGCAGCCAGAGCAAGAGTACCAGCGGCGACAGTACTGCTCCGAGGTACAGGGTTACGAGTCGGCCGACATAGTAGACCAACAGCATGACCGACAGCACCACGAATACGATCATAATCAGCAATGCCGCCAGCCCTAGGCCGCCGGACTGCGAGGCGATATCGTTCAGAACCTTCCAGATAGTGATGTTACCAAAGCCAGCCATCAGAGCGCTAATCATACCGTTGCTGAGGCTGATGATGGCGTCGATAGCAAAGATCGAGGTGTTTATCAGCAGGAAGGTCAGGCCAAGCTGCGGCAAGAGGTGCTTAAACTCAATCTCCTCCAGTCCTAGACTGGCTGCGCTCATGACGTTGAAGCCCAGCAAGGCCACAACTAGGACAAACAAGACATCGGCCATACCTACCATTGCTAGCCAGAGGTTGAAGACGCTGGAGTTTTCGGCCATCAAGGGCGTGCCGCTGGTAAAGAACTGCAAGGCGCTAATAAAGGGTGCGGCCACCGACACGATAATATTTTGGAGCAAGCCGGTAATAGCTTTAATCAGGACTGCCACCAGGCTGATACCGGTAGAGGCCGGTTTTACGGCGGTAAGCTGCGGCAGGTGTTGCGCCGGGGCGGTACTTGAAGCGCTATAGGCGTGGGAGAGGAGCGCCGTCAGCGCCGCTGCACCGATGATGATAACTAGGCCAATCAGGGCATTACGGATAAGTTTCTTGGCGTGCTCCAAGCGTTCTGGCTGGCCGGCACTGGACATGTAGTGGAAGCCGCCGACAATCAGGAAGAAGGCACAGGCTACCGAAGCTAAGGCGATTAACGCCGTCATTAGCGGCGATACTACGCCCTGCATGACGTTAACAACCGATGACGTATCGGCCAGCCTGGTGAGCTGGAATGGCGCTTGTAGCGTCATGGCTAAGACCTAACTTCCGAAGGCGTTGGTTGCTAGCGTCGTAACGATGTTGCTAATGACGAAGGCAGCGATAGTGATGGCTAGGCCGGTGGCCGAATACATCAGCGTTCGCTTCGCCTTATCCAAGTGTTCTGGGTTGCCGGAGCTAGTGATATAGCTAAAACCTCCGACCACAAAAAAACCGGTCGCTACAAGACCGGCAATGCCCGCGAGCGCCTGAATGACGCTTCTAATAAAATTGTTTATCTGCCCGACTTGACCCGCATCGGCGAAGGCCGGAGCCGCTAGCAAAAGCGGTAAGCCCAAAGCCACTACGGATGATACTAGTCGTACTGTTATTTTCCGATCCCCCATACCAGCTACCTCCCCTAATGAAATGTAAAACGAAATTTAGCACATCTTGATTAATTTGCAAATAGTTTTTTAATAGCATAAGTTCTTTAAGGTGTTGCTCAGGCTACGTTCAGTTAGAGCTGTTATATCTGTTACACGACTTTAAGAAGTTGATTTTGTGATTTTTCCTACACAGAGGGAAATTTAATGATTTTTTAATATTTGACCTAGCGACCCAAGCCAGCTTCAAATAGCACTAACATTTTTCGCGGCACCACAGGCAAGCTCATAATAATAAAAAGCAGCCTAAAGGCGGGATTAAGCTGGCTCAACAGAGTAAAAAGTGGTTTAATTGTATGTAATGTATCCGAAAATCATAGATAACGAGCGTAAGCACTTGGGAGATACGCTCAAAGAACTGAGCAAATCCCACGACCATCTTTCAATTGCCAGCGGGTATTGGGATCTTCCAGGCACCCAAATTATCTTTGATGAGATAAAGAACTACAAATCTATCCGCCTCCTTATCGGGCAAGAACCTCTTATGCCTCGTTATAAAAAGAAGCTAGGTCTTGATAAGCCTGACGACCTATATCCCGATAAAGATATTAGCTTTGATCTTGAAACCCTTCCCCAAGACGAGGGCTACCGTAAGCTCGTTACCGACATTAAGCAGCTTATTACTGACGGACGGCTTGAAGTACGTATTTACCGCAAAAGTTTTTTACACGCTAAGTGCTATATATTCGGCAGTTACGATAGTGAAACAGCGGTTGGGGTTATTGGCTCGTCTAATTTTACTCGGGCAGGGCTTACTTCCAATACTGAGCTGAACGCACTCGAAGATGACTACAGAATCGTGAAGTCTACGCCAAAAGCAGAAACCGATGACTATGGCCATTTAAGCTGGTTTGATTCAGTCTGGAATGACGGTCAAACAGAAAAATGGGACGGTAGATTTTCTGAATTGCTGGGGAATTCGCCGGTAGGTGACCTTACATACAGCCCATATGACATGTACATAAAAACGCTTTGGGAGCTATACCAAGACGAAATTGTTGAAGACGAACATCTTGCTGATGAAACGACCGACATCCTCTTTGCTTTCCAGCGAAGGAATGCCCAGCTGATCCTCAAGAAACTCAACAAATACGGTCTTGCAATGCTTGCCGACTCGGTGGGGCTAGGTAAAACCATAACGGCAGGTGCAGTGCTCAAGCATTATATTGAAGAGAAATCTTACAAACGAATTTATATTATTGCCCCGGCAAGCTTATGCGCCCAATGGAAGCAAGACCTCATAGACAAATACCAGCTATTCACAGGGTATGAAATCATTTCAATGCAGGACACGAATGCCATCAAAAAAGCCAAAGAGATAGATCGCTACGCTGAAGTAAACTTGTTTATAGTCGACGAAGCACACAACCTTCGTAATGATGCTAGCAAGCGTCACCAAGAGCTTCTTGAATGGTTTAGCGATAATCCTGAGAGTAAGGTCCTTTTGATGACTGCAACGCCGATCAATAACTCGCTTACAGATTTTGTAAACCAAATCCAGCTAGCCGCAAAAGGTAGCCTTGAGTCATTCCCGGTCGTCTACCCAACCAGCAAAAAGAATGAAGTTATTGATTTCTTTGAAGCCGTTAAGCGTCTATCTAATGAGATGACAAAGGCGGAAAACAAGGGAGAGAACCCTGACTTCAATAAGGTTAACCGTATTATGCGACAAGGGCTCCGCCATTTCCTAGTTCGCACTACCCGAAAAGGCATAGAGCTTCAGGGAGGCTTACTGGGTAATGATGGCAAGAAGCGGGAATTTCCGAAAAGTGAAGTAGTTCCTTCGCCGTATAACTTTAGTGATGATCTTGGTTCAAGTATCAACAATGTTATAAAAAATAATCTCGAAGTGTTTGCAGATAAAGACCCGCGTACACTTGATGTCGACTCACTCCTAGAACAAACGCAGCGAACTAAACACCCCTTAGATGTTATCGGTGGCATTGCAACTACGGATGCAGATTATACGGAAAACGTCTTCGTTAATGTGTTCCAAGTAATGTTGTTGCTTGGCTTTTCTCCGTATCGCTCTGAAACATACCAGCACAAGTTCTATGGTAAAACCCCCGATGAAATTAAACAGTTTAAGCTTCCTCCGGATGAGTCCTTCGCTCTGCAAAGCCAAATGAGTGTTCACAACATGCTTCGCGTTACTTTTCTGAAGCGACTTGAATCCTCTCAATATGCTCTGCGTAGATCGCTCGAGAACTACCAAAATAAGCTAAGTTATTTTGCCGAGAAGCTCGACCAAGGCTTCATTATTAAGTTCAAAGACATTCAGGCGATACAGAGCGAGTTTGGTGACGACCTTGAACTGGTGATTGACTATAACACCAAGGCCGACAGCGATGACCAGATAGATCTTACGTCAGCTGATACTGATAAGTACAACATCGAAGCCCTCAAAGCCGATATTCAAAAAGACCAGCGGATACTGCGCGTCATTATTGAAATTTGTCAGGCACTTGAAGACAATGACGATAAGCTAGAAGCTTTTAGTAGTCTACTTACTAAAATCATTAGTGAACAAAAAGCCGGTAAAAAGGTACTTGTCTTTAGCTATTACGCCGACACCATTAAGTATCTCAGCGAGAAGCTCCCGAGCATTATTTCTACACCAGATTTTGGTCGTAAGTCGGCCTTCGTAAGTGGTGATACAAAATCTCAAATTGAAGATATAGTGAAGCGGTTTTCTCCAATTTCTAAGACTGGTAAGCAAATTGATGAAGACCAACAAATTGACTATTTATTCGCAACTGATGTGCTAAGCGAGGGCCAGAACCTCCAAGATTGTGGAACGCTCATTAACTTTGACCTGCACTGGAACCCTGTTCGTATGATCCAGCGCAATGGCCGCATTAATCGACTCGGATCAGAGTACCCGAGCGTTTCCATCTACAATATGCACCCCGAAACGAACCTTGAGTCCTACCTTAAGCTGGTGCATCGTCTTGAGCAGAAGATTGATCGCATAAAATACACTGTTGGTACAGACCAATCAGTCCTTGGTGAAGCAGAGAACCCTATTGAATACATCGACGAAATCGAGGATTCGGAGAAGCAAGACAACACTACGCTCAACTTATATAACAGCGCAAAAGCGACAGAAACATTAAACGAGCTTGACGATGATGACGATTTTTTGAGTATCGACGAATACGTTCTTGATCTCCGCAAGTTCTTAAGTGATTCGACCGATAAAGATAAGGAGCGAGTTAAAAATATCCCACTTGGTAAGTGGGGCTACTTACCTCAGATTGCAAAGAAAGATGTTAACAGTCCGACCATACTCTCGCTTACACGATCAAGGGGAACGACTACGGAAACTGGCGTAGACTTCGAGACACATATATTTGTCGAGTCAGACGCACATAGTGGCTATATGGTTGATGCCGTTGAGGCTATTGAAGCCCTTAAGCATATCCGTACAGGGCAGGAAGACAACGAGCGCACTGCGGATCGGATTGGCTACGACAGAGAGCAGGCCAAAAAATATATCCTTGCCTTGGCTAAACGCCAGGCTGTCAGAAAAAGGAGCTCTTTTAAGATTACACCCTCAATAAAACTAGTCCTTAATGAGCTTACTAAGGTGCTACCAGATGTTTCTGTTGATGCAAGCTTAGAGCATATAGTTACTAAGCAAGACCACAAACTAATGCGCGATCTATTTCGTAAAGCAAACCAAGACCTAAAAACACATCAACAGCTTCTTCCTAATACCATCGGTAGCTTCGATAAAGTAGTCAAAAAGCTCGAAGCATACATAAATGACGAGAAAGAAGTGAGCAGCGTTGAGGGAGTGTTATTCTATGCCAAATAATCATCCATTTGTTTCCGCAGTCAACATTCTACTAGAAAAGCTTGATGCCGAAGGTTCAATAAATATTGCTATTGATCTTGCTAATGAAATACTGAAACACCTGGGCAGAGTTCATATAAGACCAGCCGAGGAAGTATTTGAATCAAGTCTAGAATTGCCAAATGCTGAGCGTTACGATAGGTGGTTTCAGCCCCACCCGATTTTTAAAAGTGATCGTGCCTGTTTCGAACTTGCCGAGAATGAACTGCTACAAGCTAAGTTTTATTGGCTTCAAAAACACACAAGACAAATAATTGCTGGCGGTGTTCATTTCACTCCCAACTTTGAAGACGAAGATTTTACTCATAATGAACGGTATAAGGTCGGGGTTGATTTCTTTCTTTCGCCAAACGGTAAATCATTACAAGTAGTCTTATCTAATCGTGGCAACCTACGTGTTGTCGAGCTCAATAGGCGTCTTAATACTACCCAGGCGGACATATTCATTAAGTGGGACGGTGCTGGCAGCCTAAGCACCCAAGAAGCACTACACACTACTCTTTGGGAAAGCTTTAAGCTCAAAAGTGTTAATCAGAAATTTTACGATGGTGTTGCAAATAGCTTTAATGAACTACTCCAACACCTCAAATCTATTGATAAAAATGACGAGGAAGCTAAACTTTTTGCCAGCCGACTTCTAGGCCGATTATTGTTCTGTTGGTTCTTGCGTAAAAAGGGAATAATTGACGAAGGCATCGGCTATTTTGATGCTCAGGGTATCGACTCAACCACCTACTATAAGTCGAGTCTCGAACGACTATTCTTTCTCACGCTAAATACGCCAGTAGACGAACGTGATGAGCTACAAAAGCAACACCAACAACAGCTAATTCATTTACCAGCAGAGGATAAACAGCCAAGTTTATTCAAAACTGATCAGACGACGCCTTACTTGAATGGTGGCTTGTTCGAACCACACGAAAACGATTGGTTTATGGATGCTGGATTAACCTTGCCAGAGGGTTATTTTGTTAATCTCTAT
>Ga0208357_1001012_pt1 | contig 21360 bp, 24 predicted proteins | sample NGESurdeep092012_6_FD_184487 | JGI IMG/M metagenome (GOLD analysis project Ga0208357, IMG submission 184487) | Arctic peat soil microbial communities from Barrow, Alaska - NGEE Surface sample F52-2 deep-092012 (SPAdes) | ecosystem: Environmental > Terrestrial > Soil > Wetlands > Peat ... | reverse complement strand
CGATCGCGAGGTTGTGAAATCCACCTTCGACCGGGAGGTTCATATCGACGACTTCGGGCAAGACCATTTGGAGCAGCGGCAAGAAGATGCGTTCGGTGGCCTTGCCGATCCACGCGTCTTCCATCGGCGGCTTTCCGACGACCGTCGCGGGATAGATTGGATCGCGCCGATGCGTTACGCACGTGACGTGAAAGGTCGGATAGTCATCGGCCAGGCTGTAGACGCCGGTGTGATCGCCGAACGGTCCCTCGGTGCGCACGTCGGTGTTGTCGACGTAGCCTTCGAGTACGAATTCTGCGTCGGCGGGAACTTTGAGATCGACGGTCTTGCACGCGACGAGCTTCACGGGTTTGCCGCGCAGGATGCCGGCGAATGCGAACTCGTCGATGACCGGTGGAAGGGGCGCGGTGGCCGCATACGTCAGCGCCGGATCGGCACCGATGGCGACCGCGACGGGAACCTTGTCGCCCCAGGCGTCGGCGTGCGCGCGTCCGTGCTTGTGGCGCTGCCAGTGCATGCCGGTTTCGGTTTGGTTATAGACCTGCATGCGATACATGCCGACGTTGAATCGACCGCTCTGCGGATGTTTGGTAACGACCAACGGCAACGTGATGAACGGGCCGCCGTCCATCGGCCAGGTCGTCAACACCGGCAGCTCGCTCAGGTCGGGATGACGCATGACGACGTCTTGACACGAACCGCTGCGAACCGTCTGCGGAATCGCGTTGGCGAGCGGCGCGAAGGCCTTGAGCGCGCCGAGCTTATCGAAGAGTCCGCTTCCGGGCGGCGCGAAATCCATGAGCGCGCGCAAGCGATCGCCGACCTCGTCGAGCGTGCGCGCGTCCAAAGCGGCGGCCATGCGCGCGTGGGTTCCAAACGCGTTGGTCAAGACCGGAAATTTGGAGTCCTGGACGTTGGTAAAGAGGAGCGCGGGGCCGCCGGCCTTCACGATGCGATCGGTGATCTCGGCGATCTCGAGGTAAGGATCGACCCGCGCCGAGATAACCTGCAGATCGCCGCTCTTCTTGAGCGCGGCGACGAAGTCGGCAAGCGAGTCGAATGGCATGGCCCAGCCTATGTTGGCGGTCGCCCCCGCGAGGTCATCCCGAAGGATGAGGGGCGCACCCGGCAAAGAGCGCGAGATGCAATTTCTCACCATCTCGCGCCGGCGCGTCGATCGGTTCTCCGATGCCGAGTTCGCGCCGCACATTCCCGCCGAACGCGAACGGGTGCGCGAACTCTACCGGGACGGCATCCTGCGCTCGATCTGGACGCGCACCGACGTTCCCGGCGCCGTCATGCTGCTGGAAGCCGCCGACGAGAGCCAAGCGCGCGCCGCCGTCGATTCGCTCCCGCTCGCGCAACGCGACATGCTCGACGTCACGTTCGTCCCGCTCTCACCCTACCCCGCATTCTTCCCCATCACCTAACACAGCGCGCGACACCTCACGTGTGATGTGCGAAGGGCTCGCTTTGCGGCGAGCCCTTCGTTTCTCCGATGCGGAGGTTGTTAGTCGGCGTCGGCGCCGGTGTGACGGCGGCGGCGCGGACGCCGCGGCAGTTCGCCCGACAAGTCGGGAGCGGGGGCCGGCGGTTCTTCCGCGCGCGGTGCGTCGTCGCGCGGGCCGCGATCGCGGCGTCCGCCGCCGTTGTCGCTGGGCGGTCCCGTGCGGGGACGGAACGGACGGCGTCCGCCGAAGTCGTCGCCGCCGCCTGAAGACTCACCGCCGGGCATCAGCGCCTTGCGCGAGAGATTCAAACGGCCTTGACCGTCGACTTCCATGACCTTGACTTTAACTTCGTCGCCGACGTTAAGTACGTCTTCGACGCGCGCGACGCGCTCGGGCGCGATTTGGCTGATGTGCACGAGGCCTTCCTTGCCGGGAAGGATCTGCACGAACGCGCCGATCGCGATCACGCGCGTGACCACGCCGGTGTAGACTTCGCCCGCGGCGATGTCTTTGGTGAGCGCCTCGATGGTGGCCTTGGCTTTTTCACCGGACTCGCCGTCGATCGCGGTGATGAACACCTTGCCGTCGTCTTCGATATCGATCTTCGAGACGCCGGTCTCGTCGATGATCTTGTTGATCATCTTGCCGCCTGGGCCGATGACGTCCTTGATCTTTCCGATCGGGATCTGGACGACGATCATGCGCGGTGCGAACTTGGAGAGTTCGGTATTCGGCTTGGCGATCGTTTCCTTGAGCTTGTCGATGATGAAGAGACGCGCTTTCTTGGCGTCGTCCATCGCTTCGCGCATGATATCGGTCGTGATGCCGCTGACCTTGATGTCCATTTGGACGGCGGTGATGCCTTTCTTGGTTCCCGCAACCTTGAAGTCCATCTCGCCCAGGGCGTCTTCGAGCCCCTGAATGTCGCTGAGGATGGCGTACTCGCCGTTCTTGATGATCAAGCCCATCGCGACGCCCGCGACGTGGTCTTTGATTGGAACGCCCGCGTCCATCAGCGCGAGCGTGCTTCCGCACACCGACGCCATCGACGACGAGCCGTTGGACTCGAGTACTTCGGACATCAGGCGAAGCGTGTACGGGAAGTCTTCGCGAGAAGGCAGCACCGGAACCAGCGCGCGTTCGGCCAGGTATCCGTGGCCGATTTCGCGGCGTCCGGGTCCGCGCATCGGGCGCGTCTCGCCGACGGAATACGGCGGGAAGTTGTAGTAGTGCATGTAGCGCTTGTCCTCGAGCGCGACCACGCCGTCGAGGCGCTGCTGATCGCTGATCGAGCCGAGCGTCGCGGCGGTGAAGACTTGCGTCTGTCCGCGCGTGAAGACGCCCGAGCCGTGCACGCGGGGCACGTAGTGAACCTTGCTCCAGATCGGACGGATTTCGTCGAGCTTGCGGCCGTCTGGGCGCAGACCTTCGTCCACGACCATCGTGCGCAACTCGTCCTCTTCCATCGACTTGATGATCTTTTCGAAGTCCTTGTTGGCCGGATTTTCGAGCAGCGCGAGGATATCGTCGTCCTTCTTGGCGCAGCGTTCGATCGCGGCGGCGCGCTTGAGTTCGGCAAACGCGCGTTCGCGTTCGGCTTTCTCGATGATGCGCATCGCCTTGGCGACGTCCTTGGAGAACGTCTTACGAACCCATTTGTCGAGATCGGCATTTGGCTTATTGACGGGGAACTCGCGCTTGGGTTTGGAGACCTTCTTTGCGAGCTTGTCGATGGCGGCGACGATCTTGCGAATGTTTTCGTGAGCGACTTCGACCGCACCGAGCAGGTCGTCCTCGCTTATTTCGTTCGCGCTGCCTTCGACCATCATCACCGCATCGGCCGTGCCGGCGACGACGAGATCCATGCCGCCGGTTTCGTACTCGGGCAGGGTCGGGTTGATGAGGTACTTGCCTTTTTCGTCGCGACCAACGCGCACGGCGGCAACGGTCTTTTCAAAGGGAATGTCGCTGAACGCGAGCGCGGCGCCTGCGGCGCAGACGCCGATGACGTCGGCATCGAGTTCGGGATCGACCGAAAGCAACGAAGCGACGATTTGCACGTCGTTACGGAAGCCGTCGGGGAAGAGGGGGCGGATCGGACGATCGATCTGCCGGGAGGAGAGCACCGCGTGCTCGCTGGGGCGGCCTTCGCGCTTGATGAATCCGCCCGGAATCTTTCCGGCGGCGTACATTTTTTCTTCGAAGTCGCAGGTCAGTGGGAAAAAGTCGATGCCTTCGCGTGGTTTTGCGGAGGCGGTCACGGCACAGAGCACGACGTTTTGATCGCCGTAACGAATGAGGGCAGAGCCGTTGGCTTGCTTAGCTAATTCGCCGGTTTCGATCACCATCGTGCGCCCGCCGATCTCTAACGAGATGGTTTCGGGCACGAATAACTCCTATGGTGTCTTTAGTTTTGTCGTTTTTAATGAACCCGGCCTAGGTTCGGGCAAGGGCCCCCAATGGCCTGGATTGGGGCGGAGTCTTGACAATATGACTACAATATAGTAGTCATATGACTACCAATGAGTAGTCGTACAGCGCAAAGCCCCACCTCCAGCCGCTTGTTTGGGAGCGTCCGCCGCACCGAGGTACTGATGGGCATCGCGCTCTTGGAAGAGACGTACGCCCGAGAACTCGCACGCGTTCTGGAGGCGCCGCTGCTCAGCGTTCAACGAATCGTCGATGCCCTCGATCGGGAAGGCATCGTCGCGACCCGGCTCATCGGCCGGCAGCGCAGGGTGACGCTCAATCCTCGCTACTTCGCTCGTAAGGAACTCGAGCCGGTGCTGCGCAGGCTCGCTCAGGGCGACCAGCGACTGCTCGATGCGGTTGGGAGCATGCGGCGCAGGCCGCGGCGGAAGGGCAAGCCGTTGTGATCGGCCCCACATCGCAGCTCGTCGATGTCGCGTTTGCCGTTTGCACGGCATTGGACAGCGTGGGCGTCCGGGCTATCCTTGTGGGCGGCAGCGCTGCGACGTTCTACACCGGCAGTTACCAGTCGCACGACGTCGATTTCGTCGTGTCGTTCTATCCGCGCGGAACCGACGCACGCGGTGCGATCGAGGCCTTGGGATTCCATCTCGTGGGTCAGCACTACGCGCATCCCGAGAGCAGCTACACCGTCGACCTTCTCGGGGGACCTGCTGGAATTGGCGATGACCTCGTGACGACGTGGCATACGGCTCGACGTGCCGGCGAGATACTCCACGTCTACAGTCGGACGGATTGCGTTCGAGATCGACTCGCCGCGTATTATCACTGGGCCGACCGCAGCAGTTTACGCGTCGCGCTCTTGGTCGCAGGAAGCGGGCCGATCGACCTTGAGGCGATCGAATCCTGGAGCGAACGCGAAGGCTCGCGAACGAAGTTCGAGGAATTCGATGCTGCGCTCAACGGAGGGCCGATATGATGCTTCGCGCTGCCTGCGCCTGGATGCTAATTGCCACGATCGGAGTTGCGGCGCCGACGCCACTTCCCAATTGGCGCGACGCGCGGCCGGCGGTTGGGGTGCACGCGATGGTGGCGACCGAGCAGCATCTGGCGTCGCAGGTCGGCATCGACGTGCTCAAGGGCGGCGGCAACGCGGTCGACGCGGCGGTCGCCGTCGCGTATGCGCTGGCGGTCGTCGATCCGTGTTGCGGAAATATCGGCGGCGGCGGCTTTATGCTGGTTCGAATGAATGACGGGCGCGAGCGCTTCATCGACTTTCGCGAAAAAGCTCCCGCGCGCGCAACGCGCAATATGTTTCTGGATAGGAATGGGAACGTCGTGCCGGGCCGCTCGACCAAGGGTTGGCTGGCGGTCGGCGTGCCCGGCACGGTACTCGGCTTGGAGACCGCGCGCAAAGAGTTCGGCAGCAAATCGCGCGAAGAACTCATGGCGCCGGCGATCGCGCTAGCGCGCGATGGATTCGTGTTGAGCGACGGCGACCTCATCCCGTTTCGCGGCTCCTCCCCGCAAGATTACAGCCGCTTTGCCGAGGGTAAGATGCCCGTCGTCGGCGAGGTGTTTCGCCAGCGCCACCTGGCGGCCACCTTGTCGTCGATCTCGCGCGCCGGCGCCGATGCATTTTACCGCGGTCCGATCGCACGGGCCGTCGTCGCGGCGAGCGACTTGCACGGCGGGATTCTCTCGCTCGACGACTTTAAGAACTACAGCGTTGAAGAATCGACGCCGCTGCATTGCTCGTTCCATGGGTACGACATCGCGTCGATACCGCCGCCGTCTTCGGGCGGCATCGCGATCTGCGAGATTCTCAACATCGTGTCGCCGTATCCACTCGCGCGCTGGGACTGGCATTCGGCCAAGTCCGCGCACTACATCGTCGAGGCCGAGCGTCGGGTTTTTGCGGATCGCAATGCCGATTTGGGCGATCCGGATTTCGTGAAGGACCCCGTCAAGCAATTGCTGAGCCCCGCCTACGCCGCAACCTTGCGCGCCCAAATTCAACCCGAGAAAGCCACGCCGTCGACGCAAGTCAAACCGCGACTCTCGATTCGCGTTCACGAGAACGACGACACGACGCACTTTTCGATCGTCGACGCGCAAGGCAACGCGGTCGCATTGACGTTCACGATCAACGATTGGTTCGGCGCCGGCGTGGTTGCCGGCGAAACCGGGTTCTTCCTCAACGACGAGATGGACGATTTCACGTCCAAGCCCGGCGCGCCGAACATGTACGGTCTGGTGCAGGGGGTTCAAGACGACATCGTGGCCGGCAAACGCCCGCTCTCGTCGATGACGCCGACGATCGTGACGCGCGACGGCAAGCTCGCGATGGTGACGGGAAGCCCGGGCGGAGCGCGCATCATTACGATCACGCTGGAGACCTTACTCGACGCACTCGAATACGGCATGAACGCGCAGCAAGCCGTCGACGCGCCGCGCATGCACATGCAATGGCTGCCCGATCGCATCGACTACGAATCCGGCGCGTTCGACGACGCCACGATGGCCACTCTGCGCGCCGACGGCTACACGTTCGACGAAATCGATTCGTGGGGCTCCGCCCAAGTCATCGTCGTCGATCCCCGAACCGGCACGCGCTACGGCGCCTCCGACCCCCGCCGCCCCACCGGCGCCGCCCTCGGCTACTAGCGAGGGGCTGGCGCGGGGGGGCTTGTATAGAGGCCGTATGCAAACGCTTTCCCCCGAACGCTTGACCGAGCTGCGGGTCAAGGCCAACGACGTGCGCCAGGGCATTATCCGCGCGCTGGAATCGGCGGGTTCCGGGCATTCAGCCGGATCTCTGGACATGGCCGACGTCTTCACCGCGCTGTACGGCCACGCCATGCGCCACGATCCCGCCAAACCGCAGTGGCCCGACCGCGACCGGCTGTTGCTCTCGTGCGGACACATCGCCCCGGTGCGCTACTCGGCGATGGCGAACTTCGGTTACTTTCCGGTCGAAGAACTGCTGACGCTACGCAAGTTCGGCACGCGATTGCAAGGCCACCCCGAGCGCGTGAAGCTGCCGGCGGTGGAAACGACCTCGGGTCCGCTGGGCGAAGGTCTCGCGCAGGGCATCGGCATGGCACTGGCCGCCAAGCTCGATAAGAGCGACTGGCGCGTCTACGTCGTGACGTCGGACGCCGAACATCAATGCGGCCTGCACATGGAAGCGATGATGACCGCGCCCAAATTCAAACTCGACAACCTCACCTGCATCATCGATCGCAATTTCATTCAGATCGACGGCAGCACCGAAGAGATCATGCCGCTCGAACCGCTGGCCGAAAAGTATCGCGCGTTCAATTGGGAAGTGCTCGAATGCGACGGCAACGACATGGCCGCGGTCGTGGCAGCGCTCGATCGCGCGAAGTCCATCAAGGGCAAACCGACGGTCATCATCGCCAACACCGTCCCGGGCAAAGGCGTCTCGTACATGGAAGGCGACTACACGTGGCACGGCAAGCCGCCCAATAAAGAACAGGCCGAGGTCGCGCTGCGCGAACTGCAAGCCGACCGCGAAAGGATCTTGTCCCATGCCTGAGACGATGATGGATGGCGAGCCGCTGCACTTGCACGGTTATACCGACGCGACGTCGGTCAAACAGGTCCCCACGCGCAACGGTTTTGGCGAAGGGCTGATCGAGGCCGGCAAAAGGAACCGCAACGTGATGGCGATTTGCGCGGATCTGGTCGAATCGACGCGCATGGAGGGCTTCAAGAAGGCCTGCCCCGAGCAATATTTGGAGATCGGCGTTGCCGAGCAATTGCTCGTCGCGATGGCCGGCGGCTTGGCGGCGGCGGGCAAGATCCCGTGGATCGCTTCGTACGCGATGTTCAATCCGGGTCGCTCGTGGGAGCAAGTGCGCACGATCATGGCGCTCAACGAAACCAACGTGAAGATCGCCGGCGCGCACGCCGGCGTCTCGGTCGGCCCCGACGGCGCGACCCATCAGGCCATCGAAGACATCGCGATCATGCGGGTGATTCCGCACATGACCGTCGTGGTGCCTTGCGATTCGATTCAAACCAAGAAAGCAACGCTCGCGCTCTCGGAGATGTTCGGCCCGGTCTACTTGCGTTTCGCCCGCGAGAAATCGGCGATCGTCACGACCGAGCAGACGCCGTTCGAAATCGGCAAAGCTCAGACGTTTCGCGAAGGAACGGACGTTGCGATCGTCGCGTGCGGAATCTTACTCTACAACGCGCTCATGGCGGCCGAAGAACTCGCCTCGGCCGGCATCGACTGCCGCGTCGTCAACAACCACACGGTCAAGCCGATGGACCAAGCCGCAATCGTTGCGGCGGCGCACGACTGCGGCGCGATCGTGACGGTGGAAGAGCATCAGGTGCACGCCGGCATGGGCTCGCGCGTGGCGGAGATCGTCGCGCAGCACCATCCGGTGCCCATCGAGTTCGTCGGCGTGCAAGATCGCTTCGGGCAATCCGGCGATCCGGTCGAGCTGATCGAACACTACGGCATGGGCACGACCGCGATCGTCGCCGCGGCTAAGAAAGTTCTCGCGAGAAAGAATTAGTGGGCACGGGACCGGCGGCTATTTCCAGGTGAAACTATTTCCGCTTTGTTCCAGGCTGACGGTCTTGGGTATCCGGCGGGTCGCCTCGACCGTGTAGGAGCGAGCCGTGACGATCCGATCGCTCATCGAGACCTCCGCGACCAGAACGAGGCGCCCCTCATTATGGATCGAGCTGTGCCCCTTGGGATCCAGGACGATGCTTGCGACCGGCGTCCCGTCGTGTGCTTCGATTTTCACGGTGACGTAATACGGGGTCAGATTGCGCATCGTGAGGCTGTAGTTTTGCGTTGGAGCGGCAAGCGCGGGCGCCGCGAGGGTCGAGCCGACCAACGCAACGACGGTTAGCGCGAGTGCGGCGCGCCGGCTAATATTTATTGACATACGTCCACTCTGCCGGTCATAGTGCCCTCCTTTTCGAGATCGTCCGAGGCGCGTTCCCGACATGCAACGAGCGGGCGGGCCGATGGCCCGTCCGCTCGTGAACGTTACCGAAGGGTCCCTAGGTTCCTAGCGACGTAGCCCCAGTTCGCCAATGAGCTTGCGATAGCGCTCGACGTCGCTCTTCTGAAGATAGCCCAGAAGGCGCCGGCGCTGGCCGACCTGCAGCAGCAAGCCGCGGCGGCTGTGATGGTCTTTCTTGTGAATCTTGAGGTGCTCGGTCAACTGATTGATCGACGAGGTGAGGATCGCGACCTGGACCTCGGCCGAGCCGGTGTCGTTGGGCGATCGGCCGAATTTTGCCGAGATCTCGGATTTCAGCTCTTTGCTGATGGGCATGAATGTGGCTCCTTACAACAGGATGGTCTCGCTTGGGTACAGGCCCGTAGGTCCGTCCCGGCGACCGGCGTAGCATAGCAGACGCCCGCGCTTCCCCGCAAGCGAAAAGGGCTAGCCCGGTTGGGTTGGGGGCTGGGGACTTCGAATCGGCGTCGGCCTGCCGTCGGGGCCCAGCGCGACCATGGTGAATTTCCCTACGGTCGACAACCGGCGGACGCCCGTGAGCGGGTTCTCGGCCCACAGCTCGACCTCGAGCTGGAGCGATGTCCGGCCGACCCTCACGATCCGCGCGACGACCTCGGCGAACTCGCCCACATAGACGGGCTCCTTGAAGTCGGTCCGATCGATCGACGCGGTGACCACGGGCTTGCGCGTGGCGCGTAGGGCCGCGATCGAGGCCGTGATGTCCATCATCGCCAGCGCCTTGCCGCCAAAGAGCGTTCCCAAATGGTTGGCGTCGTTGGGGAAGACGATCTCGCGGCGGGTCTCGACGATGTCTTCGAGCGGTTCTTGCGTCATCGCCAGCCTTGTTCGCAACGCGGGCGCGCGCGCCTGGCGGCGTAGGTGGCCCGTGCGCCGACGGTCAAACGCCGGTCAAGTGTCATGGTAGGAGGGGCGAAATGGATTTAGGGATTCGGGGGAAGACGGCACTGGTGACCGGAGCGAGTTCGGGCATCGGGGAAGCGATCGCGCTGGCGTTGGCCGGCGAAGGCGCGCGGGTAGCCGTGGCGGCGCGGCGCGCCGAGGAACTCGAACGCGTGGTGAAGGCTGCGCGCGCTGCCGGCGCGGGCGACGCGCAAGCGTTCGTCGTCGATTTGACCGACGCGGCCTCCGTGTCGCGGTTGTCCAACGAGGTCGCGCTGCAATTTGGCAGCGTCGATATCCTGGTGCTCAACGGCGGCGGACCAAAGCCTGGGACGTACACCGCGACGACGCTGGGCGATTGGGATACCGGCTATCGCGGCACGCTGCGCTGCATGATCGAGTTGGCCAACGGCGCGCTGCCGGCGATGCGCGAGCGCGGTTGGGGAAGAATCGTCGCGCTGACCTCGTCGTCGGTCAAACAGCCGATCGACAATTTGGCGCTCTCCAACGCGTTTCGCGTGGCGCTGGTCGCCGCGATGAAGACGCTGGCCAACGAGGTTGCCGACGAGGGAGTGACCGTCAATTGCATCGCGACCGGACGCGTCAATACCGAGCGTCTCAAGCATCTGTATGCGACGGTCGAGGAAATGGACGCCGCCGCGCAACGCGACGTTCCGGCCGGGCGCGTCGCTTCACCCGCGGAGTTCGCACCGCTGGTCGCGTTCTTGTGCGGCGATCCGGCGCGGTATGTGACCGGACAAACGATCTCGATCGACGGCGGGCTGGTCCGCGGAATTTTCGGGTAAGGATAAAGATCATGCCGATTACTACCCTGGACCGGGCGACCGCGTTGGTCGTCATCGACATTCAAAAGGGTGTCGCACGGATTCCAACGGCCCATCCCTCCGCCGGCGTCATCGACAACTGCGTGCGCTTAGTCGACGCGTTTCGCGCGAAGAGCAAGCCCGTTGTGCTCGTGCGTGCCGGGTTTGCGGCCGACTCGGGCGACGCGCTTAAAGCCCGCACGCAGACGCCGTTCCCCGCGGGTAAGCGCGACGCCGACTTCTTCGAGTACGTCGACGCGCTGCGCGCCGATCCGGCGCGCGATATTTTGATTCACAAGCGCCAGTGGGGCGCGTTCTACGGAACCGATCTCGATCTGCAACTGCGTCGGCGCGGCATCACCAACATCGTGCTGTGCGGCATCGCGACGGGCTACGGCGTCGAGTCGACCGCCCGCGACGCTTGGGAGCACGGTTACAATCTGACGTTTGCCACCGATGCGATGACCGACATGAACCTCGACGTGCACGATCGCGCGCTGCAGTTCGTCTTCCCCCGCATCGGCGAACTCGGTACGACCGACGAGGTCGCTGCGAAGCTTTAGCGCGCTGCCCGTCCGACAAGAGTCGTCGTTGAGCGTGCGGCGCGAGCGCGATAATGCCGCAAGCATGTACGATGAGTTCGAACGCGTCGCCGACGCATCCGAAGTACCGGCCGGAACGTCCAAAGCGTTTGCCGTCGGACGATTCGAGGTGGCGGTGTTCAACGTCGGCGGAACGTTCTACGGCCTGGAGAATTGCTGCCCGCATCAGGGCGGACCGCTGGCCGACGGCTGGCTGGAGGGCGCGCAGATCACCTGTCCGTGGCACGCGTGGTGCTTCGACGTGCGCGACGGCAAGATGACGCTGGGCGATTTCGCGCGCGTGCCGCGCTTTGCCGTCAAGGAACTCGACGGGGCGATCCTCGTGCGCACCGAACCCGAGCCGTACGTATGAGCGATGTTCACCCAGCGGCCTGGGACGGAGGCGAAGGAACCGCGGGCGGTTCGGATTTCGGCACGGGCCTAGCGGCCCTGGTTGCCGAGCGCGGAAGCGATGCCGCAGCATTGGCCGCCGCGTCGGGCTTGGGCGAGGCGCTCGTCATCGAGGTCTTGGCGGGCCGGCGTCGCGTGGGCGTCAGCGTCCTGGCCGCGTTGGCCCACGCGCTGCACGTTCGTCCGATCGAGTTCTTGCAGAGGACGGGCATCTTGGGCTTGAGCGCGTTTGCGGCCGGGCTCGATCCGCTGTATTTTCTGCCCGAAGGCGATATTCGCTATAGCGCGCGGATCTATATGCGCGAGATCAACCCGCGTCACGCCGTGCCGGAGGTCGATATGACCCGCCGCAATCCGATTCTCAAGGCCCTGGCCGATGACACCGTCCTCGACCCGCTCGGTCGCTTGGAAATCGAGCTGGCCTACCTGCTGCGCGCCGCCGTCCAGCAAACCGGTGGGAGCCTCTAGCCGCCGGGGCGAATCGGCGCCGGATGCAAGTCGAAGGAAAACGTATTGCCGCGCTCGTGGGCGACGGCTTTGAAGAACTCGATCTCACCGAGCCGCGGCGCGCCCTAGAAGAGGCCGGCGCCGTGGTCACCATCGTCGGGGTCGACGAGCGCGCCAGGACGCGCATCCGCGGCAAGCGCGGCCTGGACGACGGCGCGGCCGCCAAGGCAGAAGAACTCGTGGCCGATTGCACCGCCGAAGATTTCGACGGCCTGCTGGTGCCCGGCGGTACCTCGCCCGATCGCATTCGCACCGACAAAGAAGTGCAGCGCTTCGTCGGCGAGTTCGATGCGGCCAAGAAGCCGATGTTCAGCGTCGGACACGGCGGCCAGGTCTTCATCTCGGCGCGCCTGGTGCGCGGCCGTCAACTGACCGGCTCGCATTCGATCGCCGACGACATTCGCAACGCCGGCGGTCTGTACCGCGACCAACCCACCGTGCAAGATTCCAACTGGGTCTCCACCCGCGGCGGCGAGGATATCCCCCTCTTCAACCGCGCGATGATCGAGAAACTCGCCAACACCGGAGTCGCCCCGGTAGCATAGTCGACTTTTCCCTATCGCCCTGCCGTCGGCGGGCGTATGATGAACTTATGACTCACCACACTAGTCCCTGTGATGATCTTGAAACCCCCGAAGAGATCACGCGGCGAACGTTCATGGCCAATGCCACGGTCACGTTGAGCGGAATTGTTGGGTTAGGTCTGGCGATTCCGATTCTGGGCGCGCTGATCCCGAAGACCGGCACCGGAGCCATGCGGTGGACGTCGTTGGACGAAGCCGGATGGCAACAGTTGCAGGCGTCGACCGCGACGCCGGTTCAGATCGGCTTCGTATTGGACGGCAAGGATGCGTACTTGCCCGAGCAGCGCACGCCCGAGATGGTCTGGGGCATTAAAGTCGATCCTGCGAAGTTTAAAGCGGTGCGACCGGACATTTATGACAACGCGAAGGGCACCGTGCCATATTCCGCGGTCAGCATGGGGTTCGCCATCTTCAGCCCGATCTGTCCGCATCTCGGATGCCGCTACGATTACCAGCCGACGTTGAGCAAGTTCGTGTGCAAGTGCCACGGCTCGACCTACAGCAACGATGGCGCGCACCTCGGTGGTCCCGCAACGCGCGGCCTCGATCCGCTCCCCCTGCGCGAAAGGAACGGCGCGGCACAAATCACGTGGATTCGCTACGCTCCAACCATCCCCGACCGCATCCTCGTTTCGTATATCAACTGACGATGCGGTAAGGGTCCCGCCTGGCGCCTCCGCGGGTACTGCTTGCTCGTGTGCGGGGACAGCGGGGATTCACGCTGATCGAGATGGTCGTCGTGGCGGCGATCCTCGCGCTGTTGGCGACCGTCGCGGTCATCTCGCTCGCACAGCGTCCCGGCGCGTTAGAATCTGCGGTGAATGGTTTCGACGCGTCGCTAGCTGCCGCGCGAGCGATCGCCGCTAGCAGCGGGAACGGCGCGACGCTGGTTTTTGCCGCGCGCACGCCGGCGTCGTTGCCAGGGTATACCCTGACGGTGTACCGCGGCCGTCCGAACCGCGAGCGATGCGGTAGCGGCGACGACGGTGATGCCGATCGTCAGCGATGCGGACGTGACCGAAGCGTCGTTGGGAGCGCCGACGTTTTCGATATTCTTGTCGAGCGCGGGGCACGCCAGCGGACAGCGCGGGTATCCGACGTTCGACCGTAAGGGCGTGATTCGGCGACGCCGTCGACGTTATGACGGGGCACGCGCAGATGTTCGGCGGCGTCGGGCCGCCGGAACCTCCGCCGCCGCAAGCGGACAGCGCGAAGCCACACGTTACCAGGCCAACCGACGCAAGCACCCGAGCGAGCATACAAACCCCCACACCCGTTACTTCCCGGTAAGGTCTTCTTGCGGCCGGGTCGTTATCCCCTAGGGATGGGGTCGTAGCGCGCGAGGGCTTCGCCGTATTGGCGCAGGGCAAGGAAGCCGACCAGGGCGCAGAAGAGCAGCTCGACCGTAACGCCTAGCGCATCGGGATAGTGCCCCAAACCGCGCGGGATCGGACCCAACGTGTCGACGTACACCGCGAGCACGTAGGCGATCGTGGTCGTCATCAGCGCGAGCAGAACGTAGAATAAGCGCGTGGGCCCGCGACGCAGCGTGGCGGAGAGCGCGACCAGCGTCGACGCCTCGACCGCCGCCAGCGCGAGGATAAAGAACGTCGGCGGCGCCGCGAAGCCGCTGGCCAGCTGCGCGCCCCAGTAGACCAACGCCGCGATCGTCGCGATGACGATCGGTACGAGCGCGGTGGCGCGCGCGAGTTCGCGGCCATACAGCGGCGCGCTCTGCTCGCACAGTTCGAGCTCGCGCATGCCGGCGCCGCGCTGCATCGAGGCGACGACGATCCCGATCAAGCTGCAGAAGAACATTGGCCCCGTCAGCCACACGGAACGCGTCGTCAAGTCCGCGGCCAGCGGATCGTGGGTCAGGTTGATCCCGTGCGGCTGAATCAAGCCCACGATGAGGCTGGCCACGCAGCACGACAACAGGGTGCGGCGTTGGCTGCGCAAGCGCGCGCGCACGATCGCCCAGGCAGCCGCGCGGCGCTTCACGCGAACGCCCGCGCTTCGCGCGCGACCAGGTGCGTCGAAAAGACCGCACACGCGCCGGCGGCGCTCAAAATCGCCCGAGCGTAGGCGGCCTGCGGTCGATCGAGGACCAAGAGCTTCGGCCGGCCGATCAGCGCGCCGGCCAGCGGATACGAGAACGCTTCGTGCAACCCGTCGAGCCGCTCCAACGCAGCATGCGCGCGCTCCAACGCGACCGCGCGCGGAATGCCCCACAGGGCGGCGCGATACTCGACGTACTCGTCTAACGTTGCGAACTCGCTGGCCACGGCCTCGTGCGGAACGCAGGTCGCCAACTGCTTGCATTGCGTGGGCTGGATGCGCGGGTCGAATTCGCCGATGAACACGGTGCCGCTGGATGCGCGCACGACCCCGCAGGCCATCAGCGCGGCGATCTCGGCCTCGCGGGCGGTCGAAAACGTGCGCGCCAGGCGCTCGCCGTCGAGCAGTTCCAAGGAAATCGGTGCGACCAGCGTTTCGCCGCCGCGCACGAAGGCGGCGTCACGCATGCGCAGGATCACTCGGCGACGACTCGTTCCAATCGCGGATTTGGGCGTTCGGGCCGTCCGACCTTATGACAGTCCTTCCAAGTACCATCGGCCGCGCGCATCGCGACGATGTCGGCGGTGAAATCGAATTTGCCCGAGCCGTTGAAGAACGCGCTGCCGACCGCGTACGCATCGACCGGAACTTTCTCCCGTTCGAAATCGGCGATCTTATCGGAATCGAAGCCGCCGCTGACGACGATCTTGACGTAATCGAAGCCTTCGGCGTCCAGGGCCCTGCGCACGTTCCACACCAGTTGCGGCACGACGCCGGTCGGTTTGAACGTCCCCATTTGCTGCCAGATCGACCGATCGACCAACGTTCCCGAGGTGTCCAAGCGCACGCCCCACAGCCGCTTGCCCAGCGCGCGCGCGACGGCTAGGCTGGTGTTGACGCAATCGTTTTCGTAGTCGACTAGCGAGATAACGTTGACGTCGGAACCGATCAGGTCCGCGAACTTCTTGGTGGCCAAGACGGTGTCGCCCTCATACGCTGCGATCAGCGCGTGCGGCACGGTGCCCATGCCTTGCGCGCCCCACCATTCCGCATTCGCGTCGGTCGAGAAGCCCAGCGCGCCGGAAATGTAGGCGGCGTACCCGTCGCCGGTTTGCATCAGATGGTGATCGAAGCGCGCCGGAAAGAACAGTACGGTCTTGCCGTTGGCGGCATCCACGATGCGCCGGGCGTTGGTGGCGATGCGCGTGCGCCGCGAGAGCACGCCCAGATAGCACGTCTCCAAATGCGCGAACGATTCGTAATCGCCGTCGATGGTCATCACGGTCTCGTACGACTCGATGCGATCGCCGTCGTGCAGGGCGCGCACGTCCAGCGCCGGCCACCCGTCTTCCCACGCACCATCGGGGCGTGAGTTTCCGCTGCACAGCTGGAGGATCGCCAGCGCCTCGTCGATGCCGCACAGCACGGCCGGATTGCGCGCGAACACCTGCATGCGAACGGTCGGATGGTGATCGTCGCGCTCGAGGATGGTGCGGGCGCGATTGAAGTACGTATCCGAATAGTAGCCGGCGCGCATTTTTTCCACCGGCAGGTTGAAGATCGAGGGGGAGAGCCTTTGTTTGTCCACGTCGCTGGAAAACATCGTGCCGCCGCGAAGTAAATCCTGTGCCATCCAATGCCGAGGTCGCGAAAAAGCTCCTGGAAATCCGCACCCTGATGGAGCTCGCGGGGGAATCGTTCTACAAATATGCCGCCTTCGAGAAGGCCGCGGCGGCCATCGAGAACGCCTCTCCGGTGACCGATCTGATCGCCGCCGGGGAGCTCTTGAGCGTGCCCGGGGTCGGTAAATCGATCGGCGCGGCCATCGAGGAGCTGGTCGCCCGCGGCTCGGCCCAGGTCCTCGACGACCTCTACGCGCGCTATCCGCCCTCGATCCTGGAGGTGTTGGCCGTCGACGGCATCGGCACCAAAACCGCCGGTGCGCTCTTCGAGCAGTACGGCATCGCGTCGTTGGCCGACCTTGAGGAGGCCATCGCGCAAGGGGTCTTCGAGGGCGCGCCACGCATGGGCCCCAAGACGCTCGAGAAATGGAAGCGTGGCATCCTAGCGCGCAAGGGACGCGCGCGGCGCACGCCGCTGGCGCGCGCGCTGGCCTTGGCGCGCGAGGCGATGGCCTACATCCAGACGGGGCCGCCGGTCGGGCGGTTGGCCTACGCCGGAAGCACGCGGCGCTGCGAGGTGACCGTCGGCGACGTCGATCTGGTCTGCACCTCCGAGCAAGCGCAAACCGTGACCGCGCACTTCGCGCGGTGGGAACGCGCGGCGGCGGTGCTGGCCGAGGGGCCCACCAAGTGCTCGATCTGGCTGGAGAACGGCTTGCAGATCGATTTACGCGTGTTGCCCGAACGCGTCTACGGCAACTTGCTGCAGCACTTCACCGGCAGCCGCGAACACAATATCAAGCTGCGCGAATACGCGGTGCGCCGCAACCTGCGCGTCAGCGAGAACGGCATCCTGAACCTGGAGACCGGCGACGTCATCTCGTGCGAGGAAGAGGATGCCGTCTACGAAGCGTTGGGCATGAAGCCGATCCCTCCCGAGTTGCGTCAGGGCGGGAGCGAGATCGAATTGGCGATCGCGCGGACGATTCCGCAGTTGGTCGACGCCGCCGACCTGCGCGGCGATTTCCACATGCACACGACCTGGAGCGACGGCGACGCGCCGCTCGAAGCGATGATCGCGGCCGCCGCGGCGCGCGGCTATGCGTATCACGCGATCAGCGATCATTCGCAGGGACGCGGGGAAACCTTCGGCATGAAGCCCGAGCGGCTGCGCGAACAGCGCGCGCAGATTGCCGCTTTGGGCGCCCGCTACGGCATCCGCACGCTCTGTTGCAGCGAAGTGGACATTCTACCGGACGGTGCGATCGATTATCCCGATGACGTGTTGGCCGAACTCGATTTCGTCATCGGGTCGGTGCACTCGGCGATGAATATCTCGCGCGATACGATGACGCAGCGCCTGATCCGCGCGTGTGAAAATCCGTACGTGAACCTGATCGGTCATCCGACCGGCCGGCGCTTAGAAGAGTTTGCCGGCTACGAATTCGACTACGACGCCGTCTTCGCCGCGGCCGCGCGCACCGGAACCGCGCTGGAGATCGACGGCCAAGCGGTGCGCTTGGACCTGCCGTCGCCGCTGGCGGCGCGCGCGAAAAGCTTCGGCGTTACCTTCGCGCTGGACAGCGACGCGCACCGGCCGTCGGATCTGACCGACATCGAGTTAGCCGTCGGGCAGGCGCGCCGTGCGGGATTAACGCCGCACGACGTCCTGAACTGCCACCCGCTTGAGGGCGTGCTGGCGTTCGTCGCCGCAAAGCGCAACCAGATCGCGTGACCGCGCGCCACGCCGGCACGCCGGGCTCGCCCGTCATCGTGTTCGTCCACGGCGTCGGCTCGACGGCGGCCATTTGGGACTATCAACTGCGGACCTTGAGCGACGACGTGCTTGCCGCTGCCGATGAATCTCGCATCGAGCGTTTCCATTTCGTCGGCTGCAGTTTGGGCGGCGTCGTCGGCTTCGAACTCTGGAAGCGCGCGCCGCAGCGGATTCGATCGCTGACCTTCGTCGGCAGTTTCGCCGCCTATCCGGATGCGCAGGCGTACGCCGACAGCGTGAAAGCCGCCGCGCGCGCGGCCGGCACGATGGAAAACTTCGCGCGCGAGCGCGCCGCGAAGCTGGGGCTTTCGCTCGGGCCGCGAACGGATGAAACGATCGCGCAGATGGCGTGCAAATCCGTCGACGACTACGTCGCCTCGACGCAAGCGACGTGGACGGGCGACTATCGGTCGTTGCTGGCGACGATCGACATTCCGACGCTGGTGCTGGTCGGCGAACGCGACGCGGTCGCGCCGTTACCGCTGGCGCGCGAGATTGCCGATGGCATTCCCGGCGCGCGCTTGGAAGTGATTGCCGGCGCCGGCCACGTCACCAACGCGGACGAGCCCGACGGTTTCGACGCAGCGTTGCGCCGCTTTCTCGCGACGGTTACGTAACGCGTTCGAACGTCGCGGCGACGAACGTCAGCAACAGGATCGCCAGGAAGAGTGCGGCGCGCGCGCCCGGCGGAAGCGGAGCGGTCAGCAGCGCGGCGACGATCGCGCAGAACAAACCGATCGGTGCCGCGATCGAACCCCCGGTGATAAACTCGTAGACTTCGCGCAGGGCTTTCACGCGCGCGCCCGCCGCAGACGCATCGGGACGAACAGCAGCACCGCGAGGATCGCATACGCGGCGATCAACCAGAAGAGCGTCGCATCGCCGGCCCACCACGACAGGCCCAAGCCTTCGCCGGTCCAGAACGTGCCAAGCGAGAGCAGCATCAGGCCGACGACGGTTTTCATCGCGTTCTCGGGGACGCGCGAGAGCGGTGCGCGCAGGGCAAGCGCTAAGCCCAACACGACGATTGCCGCTGCCAACGCGCCGCCGACCGAGTAGGCGATCTCGCGCGGCCGCGTCGCGGCGAACGTCACCACGATGACCGCGACCTCGAGCCCTTCGATGAGCACGCCTTGAAACGAGGTGGCGAAGCCGACGCGGCGGTCGCGCGTCGCCAGCGCCGCCGATTCCCGCGCGAAGATGGCGCCTTCGTCGTGCATGGCCTTGCGGCCGGCCGCCCGCCAGATGGCTTTGCGTAACCAGGCGATGCCGAACAGCACGAGCAGGGGGCCGACCACGACCTCCAGGCGAGCGACCGCCGCATGCGTGGCCAGCAGCGGGCCGAACAGCGCGACGATGGCCACCAACGCGGCGAGCGCCCACGCGGCGCCGCTCAACGCGGTGCGCCAGCCCTGGGTGAAGCCGACGGCCATCACGATCGTCGCCGCCTCGACCATCTCTACGGCCGATGCGAGGAACGTCGTTCCGGCCAATACCCATCCGTTCACGACCCCTCCATTCGGCGCGCAGGATGAAAACCGTTTGGCGGGTATGCTCGAAACGTGGAACTTGCATCGACGACCGTCTACGCCGGGGGCGGCTTCCGCCGCTACGATGAGGCCAAGGTGGGCCTGCTCACGCACGGCTTGCAATACGGCACCGGCTGTTTCGAAGGCATCCGCGGCTTTTGGGATCCGCGGCGCGAGGAGCTCTCGCTGCTGCTGTTGCGCGATCACTACGATCGGCTGGCGCAGTCGGCAAAAATTTTGCTCATGGAACTGCCGCACACGACCGACGAGCTGATCGACATCACGGTCGACCTCGTGCGTCGCAACGATTTTCGGACGGACATCTACATTCGCCCGTGCCTGTTCAAGGCCGCCGAAGACGTGGGCGTTCGCCTGCACAACGTGCCCGACGCGTTTGCGATCGTTCCGATCCCGTTTACGAATTATTTGGATACGAGCAAAGGGCTTCACGTCTGCGTCAGCTCGTGGCGCCGCGCCGACGATACGATGGCGCCGCCGCGCGCGAAGATCACCGGCCTCTACGTCAACTCCGCGCTGGCCAAGACCGAGGCCGTCACCAACGGCTACGACGAAGCGATCCTGCTCTCGCACGATGGACACGTCGCCGAAGGGTCGGCCGAGAACGTCTTCATCGTGCGCCGCGGCGTTTTGTATACGCCCGATCCGTCGCAGAACGTGCTCGAAGGCTGCACGCGTCGCGCGGTCATGGAAATCGCGAAGGCCGAGTTGGGCATCGACATCGTCGAACGCTCGATCGACCGCGGCGAACTCTATTGCGCCGAGGAAGCCTTCTTCAGCGGCACCGCCGCCGGCGTCGCCTACATCGCCACCATCGATCGCCGCCTCGTGGGCAACGGCGAAATGGGTCCAGTTGCCAAACGCATCGCCGAGATCTACAACCGCATCACCCGCAACGAAGAGTCCCGCTACGCCGATTGGCTCACGCCCGTCTACGCAAAACACCCACCCCTACGCGCCTAGGACTTGGCGATTAGTTGGTGCCGGTCCACCAATTAGCGAGCGCGTCGGGGTTGCTCGCGGTCGGCGCTTGCGGCGAGAACGCGGTGTCGATGCCGGCGGCTTGGCGCCAGGCTGCGAACTTGTTGATGCCGCGGTAGGTCAGGCGCGAGATGTCGCGGATCGCGGAGCGGCCGTCGTCGAGCGACGGGAGATCGGTAGTCATCACCGCGATGACGTACGGCGAGCGCTGGTTGTACACGATCCCGACGTCGTTGAGCGTATCGTGGAGCGTCCCGGTTTTGTGCGCGATCTCCGTGGCCGGCGGCAGCGGTGCGGGAATCAGCGAGTTGTGTTCTTGCCCTTCCAGAATCGAAATCATTTCGCGCGACGACCACTGGTCGATCAAGCGTTCGCGCGCCATGCGCGAGAGCAGCGACGCCATGTCGCCCGGCGAAGAACGCAGTTGATAACGGATCGCCGAATACTCGGTGCGGATGTCGTCGGTCAGTTGCGTATGTTGCAGGCCGAGTGAATACATCGTCCGGTTGATGTTCCGACGGCCGACCAAGCGGATCAGCATGTTGGTGGCGGTGTTATCGCTGATGTCGATCATCTTGCCAAGCAGCGTCGACACGGCGTACGATCGGCCCGAGCTCGCGTCGCACAGTTCGCCCGAACCCCAGTCCTTGTCCGATCCTCGCAACGTCA
>Ga0208357_1001011_pt1 | contig 21365 bp, 17 predicted proteins | sample NGESurdeep092012_6_FD_184487 | JGI IMG/M metagenome (GOLD analysis project Ga0208357, IMG submission 184487) | Arctic peat soil microbial communities from Barrow, Alaska - NGEE Surface sample F52-2 deep-092012 (SPAdes) | ecosystem: Environmental > Terrestrial > Soil > Wetlands > Peat ... | reverse complement strand
CGGCTGGACAATCCGTTTCATCGACGGGGCACCCCAAATCAAAGCCCCACCCTGGATCAACCCCAACGCCCGGTGGCGACCCGCCAGCAAAGCCCGCACGGCTCTCGCCGACAGACTCGACACCACCGTCAACAACGCCATCCTCAACCAATGGCCACAATGAACGAACACAACGACGAACCGACGCAACAATGAACGGCTGACTGCGCGCTTCTATTGCACCGTTCCCGCTGTCGAAACGGTAGTACTCCGGCAACCTCAGTGACCCGGCCTGCTCACGTCATCGCTCGTCCACCGACACATCACGCGCTCAAAAAGCTGAGCAGATCGTGGCGAGTGAGCACGGCGACGGGCTTACCGGCATCCGTCACGAGCAGCGCATTGGCGCCCGTCAACGCCGCGCGCGCGGCCCTGACTGGTTCGTTCACGCCGATCAGGGGAAGCGGATCACCTGCGAAGTCGCCGACCTTGTCGCTCATCTCTGCCTGGCCGGCAAAGACCTGCTCGAGCAACACGCGCTCGTCGAGCGCGCCGACCACTTCGCCGATGACGACCGGCGGTTCAGCGCTCAGGATCGGCAGCTGAGACACTCCGTACTCGGTCATGATCTGCACGGCGTCGCGCACAGTGTCGCTCGGATGCGCGTGCACGAGATCCGGCAGCGCTCCGGATTTGGTCTTGATGATGTCGCGCACCGTGGCCTCGTCGGAGATGTCGCTGAAGCCGTAGGAGCGCATCCATTTGTCGTTGAAGATCTTGCCGAGGTAGCCTCGCCCACCGTCGGGCAAGAGCACGACGACGATGTCGTCCGCACTGAGGGATGCCGCCGCCTCAAGCGCCGCCACCACAGCCATGCCGCTGGAGCCGCCGACCAGCAGTCCCTCCTCGCGGGCGAGCCGGCGGGTCATCGCGAACGACTGTGCATCCGTTACCGGGATCACCTCGTCGACGACGGACGGGTCGTACGCACCCGGCCAGAAGTCCTCACCGACGCCCTCGACCAGATAGGGGCGGCCGGTGCCTCCCGAATAAACGGAGCCTTCCGGATCCGCGCCGATGATGCGAACCCGGCCTGCCGATGCCTCTTTCAGAAACCGACCCGTGCCGCTGATCGTTCCACCGGTTCCGACCCCCGCAACGAAGTGCGTCACCCGGCGGTCGGTGTCGCGCCAGATCTCCGGCCCCGTGGTCTCATAGTGGCTGAGCGGGCCATTCTGGTTGAAGTACTGGTTCGGTTTGAAGGCGCCAGCGATCTCGGCCGCCAACCGATCCGACACGCTGTAATAGGAATCCGGATGCTCAGGCGGTACGGATGTCGGTGTCACCACGATCTCGGCGCCGTAGGCGGTCAGCACGTTGCGTTTGTCCTCGCCGACCTTGTCCGGCAGCACGAAGACGCAGCGGTAGCCGCGCTGTTGTGCGACCAGTGCGAGCCCGACGCCGGTGTTGCCGCTGGTGGGCTCGACGATCGTGCCGCCGGGTTTCAGAAGGCCGTCGCGCTCGGCCGCATCGATGATGCGCGTCGCGATGCGGTCTTTCGAAGATCCACCCGGGTTCAGATACTCGACCTTGACGAGCACGGTGGCGGCGATGCCCTCCGTGACGCGGTGCAGCCGGACCAGCGGAGTATTGCCGATGAGGTCGAGGATGGTGTCGGCGTAGTTCATGTCCTGTTGTTCCTCTGAGTCGTGTGAGTGAAGGTGACGCAACTGCGCAATTCGAGCTGCACAATTCGAGCTGCGACCTGGTTCGAGGTTCAGCGACAACAACACAACGTCAACGGAGGCACGCGTTCAGCCTACCTAACGGGGCGCGAGTCCATCGATCGGGATCTCACCGCTGCCGCGGGCGATCAACTGCACGGGCAGCACGATCCTCCTCAGCGAGCTCGCGTCGCCATCGATCCTGGCCAGCAGGCGATGTGCTGCTCGGCGCCCCAGTTCCTCCACATCGGAGGCGATCACCGTAATCGGGGTTGGGAGCATGTCTGCGAATCGAAAGTCGTCGAAGCCGACGACTGCTGCCTGCATGTGCCACGGGTCGAACGCACGCAGGATTCCTTCGGTGAGAAAATTCGTTGTCGAGAAGATCGCCGTTGGCGGGTCTGCCAGCGCCAGCAGCCTCCGCGTAGCGGTTTCGGCCTCGAGCGCCGAACCCTCTCTGAGAATGATGACAAGCCGCTCGTCGGGCACGAACCCTGCGTCCTGCAGCGCTTTGCGATAGCCACGCAGCCGGCGGCCCGTCGTGTAATGCGACGGCGCAATCAAGGCCGCGATTCTGCGATGACCGTAGCGGATCAGCTGTTCGGTGGCCATCCGCCCGCCATTCTCGTTGTCGAAGAGAACAACGTCAGCGCGGGCACCGCGCGCAGGGCGATCGACGAACACGATCGGCACATGGGCGAACCTGTTCGCGTGATTCAGGAAGGAGTGGTCACCCTGATCGGGCACGATGATCAGGCCTGCGACCCCGCGCCCGAGCAGTTCCTCGACAGAGCGACGTTCGAGTGCGGGCTCCTCGTCGGCCATGCTGACGAGGACCGCATAACCGGCGTTCTTTGCGACCTCGACGGCGCCTTTCGCGAGTGTCGCGTAGAAAGTGTTGGTCAGGTCGCCGAGTAGAAGCCCGATCGTGAGCGAATTTTGCCCAGGCCGCAGCGAGCGCGCGATCTCGTTGCGTTGGAATCCGAGCTCGTCGATCGCCGCCTGCACGCGTTCGATCATCCGGTCGGTGACGGATGCCGCGCCGTTGACGACCCGCGACACGGTACCGACGCCGACGCCGGCCCGTAGCGCAACGTCCCGCATCGTCGGCCGACTATCCGACGCACCTCGGACCGAGTTGTCAGCGCCCATGTCCCTCATTGTGCCAGCGTTTCGCAACTCGGCCCGTGCGACCGAAGCTCATTTCTCTTGCCCGTCTCCTGCCTGCATTTGTATTTTGGGGTCTTGACGCCGGCACCGGGTGCGGTGTTACGCTCACGATGAAACGTTTCCAAATCACAAAACAATGAGGAAATCACACGTTGTAAAGGAGCACTCAATGTCGAGTAACAAACGGTCGAGTAACAAATCGGCGAGTAACAAACCCCTCAGCAGAAGGGCACTACTGAGTTCAGGTGTCGGAGTGGCAGGCGCCGTCATCCTTTCCGGAACGACAGGCTGGGCGGCCAATGCGGCCACCCCGGCGCTGCGATCGGCGGCGGGAGCGCCGCCGGCAACAGGCGAGGTGGCGATATTGTCCGCCCCACGCGCTGAACAATCGTGGAGTGCGCTGGCGAAGTACCTCCTCGCCACGGATGGCAGCAACCTCGCGTACCAAAACTTTCCACGCCAGACGGGCGACAACCCGTATGCATACGAATGGTCGCATTCGCAGGTGCACGTCGGCGCACTCGACCTGCTCGCAATGCAGCCGGGTAATGCTTCCAGAACACGCTTGGCGGGTATCGCGGCCGGGCAGGAACACTACTGGGAGCCGACGAGCACGAGCGGCATGCCCGGCTACGCGTCGTATCTGCCTGCCCCATATGGCACGGGCGGCGACCTCTTCTACGATGACAACGAATGGGTCGGCCTGGAGAAGATCCAGTTGTACCTGATGACTCATGATGAGGACGCATTGAGCCGGGCGGAGCAGATCTTCTCCCTCGTCGTCTCGGGCTGGGACACCGACGCGTCGCATGCAGACCCCGGGGGCGTCTTCTGGACGCAGGCGTCCTGGAGTCAGGACCGCAACACCGTCTCGAACATGCCTGCGGCACTCCTCGCCGCACGGTTGTATTCCGCGACGGGCCGAAGCGATTACCTGACCTGGGCACGGCGCTTCTACGACTGGACCAACACGTACCTGCTCGACACCGATTCGCTCTACTTCGACCATGTCGACCTGGCCGGAAACGTGCAGAAAACCAAATGGTCATACAACCAGGGAATCCCGCTCGCGGCAGCGGTCGCACTCTACAAAGCCACCGGCGACGCGCGCTACCTTCAGCACGCGAAAGACGTCGCGGAGGCGTCGTATCAGTACTACGTCATCGACGGCAATCTCAGCAGTCAGCCGATCTACTTCAACTCCATCTACTTCAAGAGTTTGCTGTTGTTGTCTGCGACGACCGGCGATACGAAGTACTACAACGCGATGAGCACCTATGCCGACCAGCTCTGGGAACAGCATCGCGACAGCGCGACAGGGCTGATCTCCAAGGACACACCGGGTGTCACGCAGTCACTCGAGCAGGGTGCTGCTGTCCAGATCTTCGCCGTCCTCGCCTGCCATCGGCATCAGTGGGACATGCTGTACTGAGCCTGCTCCGCGGATGCTCCGGCGCCGGCGCCGGTGCCGGCGCCGGCGCCGCTAATCATTCCGGCTCACCACGGTCTCGGGCCCGGCGAACACCGCCCGCGCCGTCTGCAACTCGGTGACGACGCCGTCCAGGTGCGGATCCTCGGGCAACACGAACTCGGCCGGGCGGCGGCCGGCGTGCAGTGCGGCAGACAGTTCGTCCATCGCGTCTACGACCTGGCGTACCGCGGCAGCGGAGGGTGGCTGCCCGCCGAGCGTGACGCGCGTGGCGGCGGCAGTGATCGCATCCGTCAGTCGTTCGAGGGCGACGATCGCCGGCCACCATGCCGAAGCCCGGGTGCTGACCGGTGGCGGCTCGGCCAGCGCCTGCTGCAAAGCCGTGCGCACATCGGAAAGCCGCCGATACGCGCGGCGGCGCGCGGGCGATCGATCAGCCGAACGCTCCGGCGAGCGCGCAGTGCTGACCCCAGCGAATGCAACGCGCAGATAGTCGGTGACGCCGTCGAGCGCTGTCGCGATCCGGTCGCCGATCACCGTGCGCGAGCGCCACGACCCGGGCCACGGCAGATAGCCGACAAGGAGCACGATGGCGCAGCCGATCGCCGTGTCGGTTACCCGGGAGATCACCAACTGCTGATCGCCGCGGTTCACCAGGTCCAACAGCAGCACGATCAACGGGGTGAGGAACGTCGCAAACATGCCGTAGTTGCGCCGGATGCTGATCGGCAGCAGCACGGCGAACACCGCCATGACGATGAGAATCGGCACACCGTACGGCACGAACACGAGCACCACTGTGCCGATGAGCACGCCGACAACCGTGCCGAGCCCGCGCTGCACCGCTCGTGCGAACACCGATCCGAAGTCCGGTTTGAGCGTGACCGCGACGGTGAGGGTGACCCAATAACTGTGCTGGACCGGCAGCATCGCGGGCACGACCTCAGCCACCCCGAGGCAGAGGACCAGACGCAGAATCGGCAACCACGTCGTCGCGCCGCCGGATACCGCGTGCCGCAACGACGTCATCCGGTCTCGGATGCGCGGGCGCGGTTGCGTCCCCAGGTCGCCGACCCTGGCGCCGACCCTGGCGCCGACCCTGGCGCCGACAATGGCGTCGGTAGTGACGCCAGTTCTGGTGCCGGGAGCGGCACCGTACAGGATGCCGAAGATCGCCCCGATTTGTCGCTCCAGCGATGCGAGCGCCGCCGCTGACCCGCCGAGCGAACGAATTGCGGCCGTTGCGGGAGCATCCTCGAACAGCCGCGAATCTTTCGGGCTCGGTCCGGATCCGCGCAGCACATACTCGGCTGCCTGTCGCATAGGCGCCGACAGTTCGGCAGGTATCGTGCTGCGATCGCGAATGAGCGTCACCGTCGTTTCGACGACGGGAGTCGCCGCGTTCAGCAGCGCCGCCAGCCTTCGTACTCGTCGATCACGCCCGCCGGCACGCGCTCGGAAGCCGATCACCGTGTCGTAAGCGGAATTCATCGCGACTGTCACCGCCTGCCGCGCCGGTTCGACCTCGGAACCGCCCGATGCCTCCATCAGCGCCGCGAGGGCACGGAACACGCCGGCCACGGCCATCCGCTCTGGAACCCCGCCCCGGCCGATGCTGCTGACCAGCGCCAGCAACACCGCCCAAACCCCGCCGAGAAGGTACACGAGCGGCGGCAGCCACCACTCCCCTGCGATGAAAGGCACGCTGGAAGAGACGATCAAGAAGACCAAAAACTGCAGGCTCGCAACGGATGCGACGTTGCTGAGCATGCTGACCAGTCCACCGACCAGAGCGGCCGCGAGCAGCACGACGATCGCCACGGGAACGTTGCCGAGCACCAGCCCACCGACCGCAAAACCGGCGGCGCCGGCGATGGCGACAGCACCCATTCGCCGCACACGCGCGCGGGATGCGCCGCCCTGATCGGACAACGACGCGGACATCGCACCCATCGACGCCAGTAAACCGAGTCCCAGTTCGTTGATCGCCATACCGATCGCGACCGGAGTCACGATTGCGATGCCCATGCGCACCGCGAGACCCCAGGGAATCGGTGCCGGTTTCGGACGCAGCAACTGCACCACCCAGTCGAGCTCCGGCACCCTCATTGCGCAAGCTTAAGCGCGGCGGGCCCTGCTCGAGCACCCACGGCGACCGTAAACTGAATCCATGTCGGTGTCCGATCTCACGAACACGGCTCAGGACTACCTCAAGGTGATCTGGGCGGCAACAGAGTGGACCCCGACGCCGATCACGGTGAAGCAGCTCGCTGAGCGGATGGGCGTGCGTGCGGCGACCGTCTCCGATGGCATCCGTCGCCTGGCCGAACAGGGGATGCTCGAGCATGAACCGTACGGCAGCATCGAGCTGACCGCGACCGGCCGAGCCCACGCGATCGCGATGGTGCGCCGGCACCGCCTGATCGAAACCTTCCTCGTCGAGACGCTCGGCTACAGCTGGGACGAGGTGCACGACGAGGCGGAGATCCTCGAGCATGCCGTCTCAGATACCCTCGTCGACCGCATCGACGCGGCACTCGGGCGCCCGGCACGGGACCCGCACGGCGATCCGATCCCGACCACAGACGGCGACCCGCGCCGGCCGGATGCGCTACAACTGCGTGCTGCCGAGACCGGCGCACCTCTGGTCGTCGCCCGGATTTCGGATGCTGACGCCGCTGTGCTGCGCTATCTCGCGGACAAAGGCATCCGGCTGGACGCTCGCCTCACGGTCGCGGAGCACCGACCGTTCGCAGGCGATGTCACCGTGCACCTCGAGGGGCGCGACGAAACGATCGAGCTGGGCGAGCGGGCATCCGATGCCGTGTGGGTGTCGCGGCTCACTGCACGATCAGCAGCACGACCAGTGCGACGTTGAGCACGACGATCAGCCCCGCAGAAACCCAGGCCGCGATGCGTGTCCACCACGCGTCGACGTGCACACCCATCAGCCGACGATCACCGGTCAACCGGATCAGCGGGATGACCGCGAACGGAATGCCGAGGCTCAGAAATACCTGGCTCAGCACGAGCGCCCAGGTGGGTTCAATGCCGATCGCCAGAATGATCAACGCGGGAATCAGAGTCACGACGCGCCGCACCAGCAGCGGGATTCGCACTTTCAGCAAGCCGGACATGATGACCGCGCCCGCGTAGCTTCCAACGGATGTCGATGCTAACCCCGATGCCAGCAAGCCGACCGCGAAGACTGCTCCGATCACCGGCCCCAGGCTGTTCGTGATCGCAGCGTGCGCGCCCTCGATCGTGCTCGTGTCGATGGCGCTTGCGCCGGCAGCGGCACCCGCCGCAGGATGGAGGCTGGCAGCGGCGAGCAGCAGCATGGCGATGTTGACAGCACCGGCGATGACCAGGGCGATCAGCACATCCCAGCGGCTGGCGTGCACCAAGCGCTTCAGTCGCCCGGCGTCGCCTGATGCGCCGTGGCGATCACGTGAGAGCGACGAGTGCAAGTAGATGGCGTGCGGCATGACGGTGGCGCCCAGCATGCTCGCCGCCAGCACGACTGTTTCGGGCCCGCTGAACCGCGGCAGCAAACCCCCAGCCGCGGCGGGCCAGTCGACCGGACTCACGAACATGCCGGCGACGAAGCCGATCGTGATGATCACGAGGAGAGCCACGATCACGCCCTCGAACGAGCGCTGGCCGCGCCGCGACTGCACCGCCAGCAGCAGCATCGACACGATCCCGACGATCACCCCGCCGAGAAGGAGTGGCAGCCCGAACAGGAGATTGAGCGCGACGGCGCCACCGATCACCTCGGCGACATCCGTTGCGGCGGCCACCGCCTCGGCCTGCAGCCAATATGCTCGCCGCCCCTTGGTGCCGAGCCGCTCACCGAGCAACTCGGGCAGAGTGCGGCCGGTGACCAGGCCGAGCTTCGAGGATTGGTACTGCACCAGCATGGCCATCGCGTTGGCCACAGCGAGCACCCAGACCAGCAGGTAGCCGAACCGGGCGCCCGCGCTGATGTTCGCAGCGACATTGCCGGGATCCACGTAGGCGATCGAGGCGACGAACGCGGGGCCGAGCAGGAACAGCATCCGCCCACGAGGGCGTCGTCGCCCCTCACGCGTCAGCGATTGAAGCTCGAGCGCCATTCGCTTCTTTCATGCGGGTCAGTTAACTACTTTGTTAGAACACCCTAACACCGTCGTTCGCTGAGCGCAGCCGAAGCGCCAGCCTCGACTGCCGAACGAACATGCGGTACAGCGCGGCCCTTCGCTCAGGGAACGACGGTGGCCTGTTCCGCATAGAGGCGCGAGTAAACGCTGTTCGCACCGAGCAGTTCGGCGTGCGTGCCCCGCTCGATGATGCGCCCGCCGTCGACGACGAAAATCACGTCGGCCGAGACGATCGTCGTCAGCCGGTGGGCGATCGCGATGGTCGTGCGACCGCGAGATGCCGTGTCCAACGCCGCCTGCACGACCCGTTCCGAGATCGTGTCCAGTGCGCTCGTCGCCTCATCCAAGATGAGCACGGCAGGGTCCTTCAGAAGCACGCGTGCAATTGCGATGCGCTGCTTCTCTCCGCCGGAAAGGCGATAACCGCGCTCGCCGACCAGTGTTTCGTAGCCGTCGGGGAAGGATGCGATCGTGTCGTGGATGTTCGCGGCCCGCGCGGCGGCCTCGAGTTCGGCGTCCGTCGCATCCGCTTTGGCATACCGCAGGTTCTCGGCGATGCTCGCGTGGAAGAGGTAGGTCTCCTGGCTGACGACGCCGATGTGGGAGACGAGTGACTGCTGCTGTAGCTCGCGCACGTCTGTTCCGGCGAACAGCACACGCCCGCTCGACGCCTCATAGAACCGGGGGATCAAGTACGAGACCGTCGTCTTGCCTGCGCCGCTCGGTCCGACGAAGGCGGCGAACTGTCCCGGCTCGATCGCGAACGAAACGCCATCGAGGGTGGCGCGCTCGCTCGCTCGCGCATCCGGATAGCGGAAGACCACATCATCGAACGCGACACTGCCCAACGCGGCTCGACCTTCGACGAGCGGCTCCTGAGGAGGCCCGGTCCCTGCGCTTGTCGAAGGGCGGCCGTCTCGAAGGGCAGGAACCGGCCCTGACGTGACCGGCACCGCATCCGCCGAATCTGTGATCGCCGGCCTCAGGTCGAGATACTCGAAGATGCGCGCGAACAGCGCCCCGGAAGTCTGCAGATCCAGCGCCACCCGCATCAACCCCATCAGCGGGAACAGCAGACGAGCTTGCACGGTCGTAAATGCGACGATGGTGCCGGCCGTGACATCCACCGCCCCGCCGTTGACCAACCAGCCGGCGACGAGATAGACGATCGCGGGGATGCTCGACAGAAAGATCTGCACCATCGCGAAGAACCATTGGCCGCTCATGGCCTGGCGCACCTGCAGTCGCACTTGGTTGTCGTTCTCTCCCGAGTAGCGCGCGGTCTCGGCTGCTTGCTTGTTGAAGCTCTTCGACAGCAGGATCCCGGAGACCGAGAGAGTTTCCTGCGTGATCGCCGTCATGTCGGAGAGGGACTCCTGCGTCGCCGTCGCGATCCGCGCGCGCACCTGGCCGACGCGGCGCTGCGCGATGACGAGAATCGGCATCAAGATCACGGCGATGACAGTCAACTGCCAGTTCAGCAGAAGCATCGCCACGAACGCCGCAATCACGGTGACCGTATTGCCGAGCACGCTCGACACCGTGTTCGTCAGCACACTGGCGACACCGCCGACATCGTTCTGCAGCCGTGACTGGATCACACCCGTCTTCGTCCGCGTGAAAAAGCTCAGTTCCATCGACTGCAAGTGGCTGAACAGTGTGACCCGCATCGTGCCCATGACTTTGTTGCCGACCGTCGCGGTGAGATAGGTCTGCCACACACCAAGCAACGCGGATACGACGTAGATTGCGATCATCGCCACCACGAGCTCGATCAACCGCGGCAGATTCGGATGCCCGCTCTTCGGGAACAGCCCATCGTCGAAAGTCTGCTGCGTCAGCAGTGGTGGAATCACGGAGAGCGCCGCGCCGATCAGTACGAGCACGACGGTTGTGACCAGCGCCGTTTTGTGCGGAGAGAACAACCCGCCGATCCGACGGGTCAGGTTTGGGATCTTCGGCGCTTGTGCGTTGAAGGCGCGCTGTGCCTGCACGTCGCCGCCGCTGACCCGGCCGCGCGGTGCGCCCGCGGCCTGTGCTCGCCCGCCACCGCCACCGCCACGCATTCCGCTCATCTAGAGAGACTATGCCGCGCGTCGCAATCGTGGGCGGATTGTCCAGCTGCAAGCGTGTGCTGCAAGCGATTAACGCAAGCGCTTGCAGTCTGGCCGATATTGACGTACCTTCGTGGAAGATAGTCGGTTCCGCGCCCGGAGACACGCACAAAGGGCGTGAAGGAATCGGCCCGACCGGCGAGCCGAATTGCACCACATCGCCGGCCGGCGGCCCGACATTTCCGCCGGATCGCCCGATAACTCAACGAGGAGGAACCATGCGGACACCCTTGCGCCGCCACGTCATAGCACCGCTCGCCGTCGTCGCCATCACCGGTCTTGCGTTGGCGGGATGTTCGAGTTCACCGAGTGGCTCGGGCAGCAGTAGCACCGCCCACCAAACGGTCACGATCTACGGTGCGGATACTGCGTCGGAGGCAACACAACTCGCATCGTCCTGGAGTGCATGGGCGGCACAGAACAACATCACCATCCAATACGACGGTGACAAGAACTTCACGACGAACATCGCGACGAAGATCCAGGGCAACTCGCTGCCCGACATCGCAATGTTCCCTCAGCCGGGGCTGCTGTCCGCGGCCGTTGCCAGCGGCAAAGTCATGGAAGTCGATTCAGCGACCAAAGCCAACGTCGACAAGAACTTCTCGTCAGACTGGCAAGGATATGTGACTCAAAACGGCAAGATGTACGCCACCCCGCTCGATGCGAGCGTGAAGGGTTACGTCTGGTACTCACCGGCACAGTTCAAGAGCTGGGGCATCACCGTCCCGACGACATACGCTGAACTCCTGACCGACACCGCAACGATCGAGCAGAAGACCGGCAAGCCACCGTGGTGCGCCGGATTCAACTCGGGTACAGCGTCAGGCTGGCCCGGCGCAGACCAACTCGCTGAGATGGTGCTCTCCTCAGCCGGCCCGAAGGTATATGACGACTGGGTTTCGGGCAAGACCAAGTTCACTGATGCCTCGATCGGCAAAGCCTTCGACCTGCTGGGACAGATCCTGCAGAACCCGAAGTACGTGAACGCCGGATTCGGCAACGTTGCATCGATCAACTCGACGGCGTTCGGCGACGTCGCTACGCCGCTTGCCAGCGGCGCGTGCGCAATGACGAACCAGGCAACCTTCCTCGAAGCATCCTTCTCAACGACGAAGACCGCATCCGGGGCCATTCCGACTGTCGGCCCGAGCGGCGACATCTGGGCATTCCCGCTGCCGGCGGTGAAGTCCGGGCAGAACGCCGTGACCGGTGGTGGCGACTTCGCCGCCGCGTTCAACAGCAACCCGGCAACGCAGAAAGTCATGGAGTACCTCTCGAGTTCCGACTGGGCCAACAGCCTGATCACGGTCAAGGATGCTTCATTCATCAGCGCGAACAAGGGCGTCGATGCAACGAAGGCGGCGGATCCTCTACTCCAAAGCGCGATCAAGACCCTGCAGGATCCGAACACGACGTTCCGATTCGGTGCGGACGACGCAATGCCGAACGTTGTCGAGAACGCGTTCTGGGCAGGGATGGTGTCTTGGATCAACGCAACGCCGACATCGTCGGTCCAACAGCAGATCCAAGCAGCATGGGCGTCAGCCAAGTCGTAATCGAGCACAACTGAAAGGTTGCGCTGTAGCGGGCGCGGGCCGTCCTGTTTGACATGGGACGACCCCGCCCACCCACCCCCTCTCTCCCCTGCGATCCCCTCCGAAAGGGCCGTCGATGTCCCAATTCTTCAATTGGCTGGCGGGGTTACCACCGCTTGCGCAGATTCCGTTCGTCGTCGCGGCATTCGCTGCGGTGATCGGTCTGGTGTTGTTCTTCGTCGAAATCGTTCCGCGATCGGGACGAGGCTACAGTTGGATGCGACTGGCCATCGCGGTGCTCGTCCCGGTCGTCGTGATCCTGGTCCTGGGCGTCGAGTCCGGCGCTTACTGGGTGATCCTGCTCGGTGCCGTCCTGGGCGGCGGGCTGTTCTGGCTCGACTTTCGGGCCAGGCAGGGATCAGGCTATTTGCTGCAACTGTTCGGCTTTATGGCGCCGGCGCTGATCTTGCTGCTGATCGGCATGGTCTATCCCACGATTTCAACCTTCATCTCGGCGTTCATGAGCAACGATGGAACCCATTTCGTGGGCCTCGACAACTTCGCCTGGGTGTTCTCGCCCGGCAGCCAGGGCGGTCTGATCGCCGTCATCAACACCCTGGTCTGGGTGTTGATAGCCCCGGTGTTCGCGACCGCGATCGGTCTGGCGTACGCCGTCTTCGTCGACAAGAGCCGCGGCGAGAAGGTGCTCAAGGTTCTGATCTTCATGCCGGTGGCGATCTCGCTGGTGGGCGCATCCATCATCTGGAAGTTCTTCTACGACTTTCGGCAAGGCAATCAGATCGGCCTACTGAACCAAGTCATGGAGTGGTTCGGGCTCCAACCGGTCAGCTGGTTGCAGAGCTACCCGGTGAACATGCTGCTGCTGATCGTCATCCTGATCTGGTCGCAAACAGGATTTGCGATGGTGATCCTGTCCGCCGCGATTCGCAACGTTCCGCTCGAGCAAGTCGAAGCTGCAGAGCTCGACGGCACGAACGCGTGGCAGCGATTCTGGAACGTGACGGTTCCCGGCATCCGCCCGACCCTCATCGTGGTGTGGATCACAATCTCGATCACGTCGCTCAAGGTCTACGACATCATCGCGGCTACGACCGCCGGGCAGAACAACACGACCGTGCTCGCATACGACATGGTGACCCAGTTCTCGCTGCTGCCACCGCAGTCAGGACACTCCGCCGTGCTGGCATTGATCATCTTCATCCTGGTCACGCCGTTCATCATTTACAACGCTCACAACCTGAAGGTGCAGAGGGAAATCGGATGACTTCGACAACGGCGGACGCCCGGTCGGCGCGCAAGGTAGCCTCCGACACGCGCAAGGGCGACGCATCCGCGCTCAAGCACACCAAGAGACGCCTGACCAGCAGAGGCGCGACCATCGCGGCGCTCATCATCGCGGTCTTGTGGACGCTTCCCACATTCGGCCTGTTCGTGTCATCGTTCCGGCCCGCTGCGGACATCAACACGTCCGGATGGTGGACAGCGCTCGCCAACCCGCAGTTCACCCTCCAGAACTACATCGACACACTCAATTTCAACGACATCATCACCGTTGCCCAGTCGCTGATCAATTCGATCACGATCACGATTCCGGCGACGATCATCCCGATCGTGCTGGCGTCGCTGGCGGCGTATGGATTCGCCTGGATCGACTTCAAGGGCAAGAACTTTCTGTTCCTGGCCGTCTTCGCCATGCAGGTGGTTCCGATCCAGATGGCCCTGGTTCCCCTGCTGCGTCTCTACTCGAACGGGCTCGTGATCGGCGGGTTGCAGATCTTCCCAGGGCTCGCCATCAATGGTGCGACGGCGAGCTTCGCCGAAGTGTGGATCTCGCACAGCATCTTCGCCCTGCCGCTGGCGATCTTCATGCTGCACAACTCGATCGCGGCCATTCCGCGCGAAATCATCGAAGCGGCCAAAGTCGACGGCGCCGGCCACGGACAGACCTTCCTCAGGGTGATCCTGCCGCTGTCGATGCCAGCGATCGCCGCGTTCGCGATCTTCCAGTTCCTCTGGGTATGGAACGACCTGCTGGTGGCAACGATCTTCACGTCGGGTCAGAATGCTCCGATCACAAAGCTGCTGGTCGACCTGTCAGGCACATACGGGCAACAGTGGTATCTGCTGACTGCCGGAACGTTCCTGGCCATCATTGTGCCTTTGATCGTGTTCTTCTCGCTTCAGCGATTCTTCGTTCGCGGGCTCCTGGCCGGGGCCACAAAGGGGTAGTCATGTGCCACACGTCCTCGCCGAATTGCTGTGGTGTGGCCTGGCAAACCAAACTGAGGCAAACTCGACACGTTCGGCGCGCCCGATATATCTGGGATGATGAGGATCAGACAACAGCGACTGGGGCAGGCGCTGCGGCCCGTTTTTCCTCGCGGATTGCGGGCCCGACAGCGACGTGGGGGCTGCAATGACCGGAATCGCCGATGTGGCGCGTGTCACGGGCGTGTCGACGGCCACGGTCTCGCGTGCACTGCGTGGTTTACCCAACGTCTCCGAGAAGACGAGAAGCGCCATCCGCAGTGCGGCTGACGAACTCGGCTACGTCGCATCGTCCAGCGCGCGCGGCCTTGCCACGGGGCGAACGCTCGCGATGGGCGTGGTCGTGCCGTCACTCAGTCGCTGGTTCTACACCACGGTTCTTGAGGGCATCGATGCCGAATTGCGGGCGGCCAGCTACGACACGATCCTGTTCAATCTCGGCGACCGCGGCGGCGATTGCGAACGTGTCTTCCACCGATCGATACTGCGCAAGAGAACGGATGCCCTGATCGCGCTCTCCGTGGATTTCACTGCTGAAGAACGTCATCAGTTGGCCTCGTCCGGGCATCCGACGATCGTCGTCGGCGGGTCCGTCAGCGGGCTGCGCCACATTGGCATCGACGAACGAGCTGCGGCCGCACAGGCCACAGAACACCTGATCCAACTTGGCCACCGCGGGATCGCACACCTGGGAGGGCAGGGCGAAGCCGGCCTCAACCGTCGGGTTCCGGTCGGCCGGCGCAAGGGCTACGAACGTGCGCTCGCGGCATCCGGGTTGCGCACGCGTCCCGAGTGGCTACTGCAAGGTGGGTTCAATCTGCCGACCAGCCGCCGAGCCGTCGCCGCGCTCCTGAATTCGGATGTCGTGAATCCGACGGCGATCTTTGCCGGCTCTGATGAGATGGCGATCGGAGCGATCCTCGCCATCGGCGATCACGGCCTGAGCGTGCCCGGCGACATCTCGGTGATCGGAATCGACGACTACGACCTGTCCGAGTCGTTCGGCCTGACGACGATCGCCCAAGACCCGTTCGGTCAAGGTGCATTGGCTGCGCGGATGATGCTCGACGAGCTGGCCGGAAAGCCACCGCGCGCAACCTCGGTGCGCGCGCCGACAATGCTGATCGAGCGCACCAGCACGGCGCCGCCACGCCCGTGAGAGCAGAGCCGGCTCAGTTCGCGCCGGCGAGCGAGATCGCCTCGGCCTCCTCGAGCGCGTCCTCTTCGACACCGTCGACTCGGGCGAGTGCCTTGCGGCCGACGATAATGACCACCATCGCGATCAGGATCGAAATGCCGCCGGCGAAATACGGTGCTGGCGCGCCGACGGTCGCCGCGATCAGTGTCGCTCCGGGCGGCGCGATGGCCCCACCGATGAAGCGCACGCCTGAGTATGCGGACGACGCGACCGAACGTGGAAGATCGGTCGCCTCCATCACAGACTCGGTCAAAACGGTGTTCAGAATGCCGAGCAGTAACCCGCCGACGACGACGCAGACGATGATTCCGACCGCGGAGGCAGTCAGGAATCCGGCCACGATCAGGTCTGCGGCAAGCAGCGGCAGCACACTCCAGAGCACTCGCGTGCGCGGCAGACGCTTGGTGAGCATCGGCGCGCCCCAGACGGAGGAGATCGCAAGCGCGACGCCCCAGCCGAAGAAGATGAAACCGAGAGTCATCGCGTCGCCGAAGCCGACGCGCTCCAGCGCGAACGGTGTGTAGGCCAGCAGCACGAAGAAGCCGATGTTGTAGAACAGGGCAGCCCCGGCCAGAGTGCCGAGCGCGGGGTTGGCGAGCGCGCGGAACGGCGCCGAGAGCGTGGTGGGCGCCGGGGCCTCCGGGTTCTTGCGCAGCATCACCACGATTGCGACGAAGCCGATCGCCATCAGCACGGCGGTGCCGAAGAACGGCCCGCGCCAGCTGATGCCGCCGAGCAGTCCGCCGAGCAACGGCCCGACGGCGATGCCGAGGCCGAGCGCCGCCTCATACAGGATGATCGCGCTGGAGGTTCCACCGCTTGCCGCGCCGACGATCGTTGCGAGAGCCGTCGAGATGAACAGCGCATTTCCCAGGCCCCAGCCGGCGCGGAAGCCCATGATCGCGTCAACGTTGGGGCTAAGCCCGGCCGCCGCCGCGAAGATCACGATCAACGCCAGCCCGATCAGCAGCGTCTTCTTGGCGCCGATCCGGCTGGAAACCCAGCTCGTGAAGAACATCGCGACGCCGGTGACCAGTAGGTAAGTCGTGAACAGCATCTCAGTTTCGGTCGGTGAGGCCTTCAAATCCCGTGCGATCGCTGGAAGAATCGGGTCGACCAGGCCGATGCCCATGAATGCGATGACGCTCGCGAACGCCACTGCCCACACGGCGATCGGCTGCTTGAGGATCGACCCGCTGCCCTCGGTCTGCGCGATTTGCGCGTGTGCGGTCTGCGCGATTTGCGCCTGTGCGGTCTGAGTTTTCCGGGTCATCGAGTGCTTTCCTTGCTATGGGCGGAGTGCGTGCGCGGCTGCGTCACGCGTGGGCGAACCAGTTCGATCGCCTGCCGAATGATGCGCGCCTGCTCGACATCGACATCCGCGAATCGAGGCAGGAGAGCGGATGCGACGCCGGAGCGCCACTCACGCAGCGAAGCGAGGCCTTTGGATGAGATGGCGAGTTGCCAGGCGCGGGCGTCGTCGGTGTCGGCGATGCGTTTGATCCAGTCGCGCTCGACGAGGCCCGCGACGATCTTTGTCATCGTCGGCTGAGCAACTTGGCTGCATTCGGCGAGTTCGCCGAGGCGCATCGGGCCGGACTCTTGTAAGACGCTGAGCGTGCGCCAGGTGGCAATGGACTCTGGGTTGTTGGTGGCGCGGCGGGCGAGGCGAGTAAGCCGGGCGGCGACCTGGACGAGGTCAGACAGGATGCCGTGGAGGTCTTCCGGCTCTTCAGCGGACCCTCGTCGCGGAAGGGTGATCGGTTCTGTGAGCATTACCTCATTATTACATAGCCTTGCTATGTAATGCAAAATCCGGGGCGGCGATCGAAGCAGCCGGCGCAACCGGGCCGGCCGACGGCATCTGGCCGGCCGACGGCATCCGCTTTATTTCGCGACTGTCGGCGGCGGATCGCTCGGGGCGACGTACGCTCCGATCGCCCGAAACACGGTGTCGCTCGCGTTCGGATAGTTGCCGTTCTGGTCGAACGCTCCCGGCGCGTATGTGACGGCAACGGCGATCGCCACCTTCTTGGACGGAAGGTAGGCCTCTGTCGCGCTGTAGCCGCTGAGCTGCGGGTTCTGCAGCATCCAGGAACCGGACCGCACCACGCCGAGCCCATAGTTGTAGATCGGGATCTGCGTGAAGCAGGAACCGCCGCAGACAGGCAGTCTCGTGCCGAAGCCGATCAGCTTTGAGTCCGTCATTTCGTGGTAGCTCGACTTGGAGAGGAGCTTTCCGGTGCCGACGGCGACAGCGGTGGTTGCCATGTCCGTGATGTCCGTCGTCTCCGCCGCACCGACCGGCGTGCCCCAGGCCGGATTCCAGAAGGTCGACTCTTCGTAGAACGCCTGACCGGCGGGCACACCCAGTGCGACCCGGCGTTCCGAGCTGTAAGCGTGCAACACAGGGCTCGGGATCTCTGACGTCTGGAATGCTGCAGTGTTGGTCAGCCCCATCGGCTCGAGCACCTTCTCCTTCAGGAGGGTGTCCAGCGGCTTCTTGCCGATCATCGACAGAATCTTGCCGAGGATCATGAAGTTGGTGTGCGCGTAGCTCCAGTTCGTGCCGGGCGCGAACTGCATCGGCCGGTCGAACGCATATTTCAGGCGTTCCTGATAGGTGAACAAGTGGAACGGGTTCGCGTTGTACGCGGCCGTCCAACCGGGGTCGGTCTCGAAATCGGGGTAGCCCGCGGTCTGGTTGGCCAGCATCCGCAACGTCACCTTGTCCGCCTCGGGCAGCGTCGGAAGCCAACGCTGGATCGTGTCGTCGAGGCTGACCTTGTGCTCGTCGACGTACTCGAGCAGAAGCGTGCAGACGTACTCGAACGCGACGGCACCATTGCGGAAGTGCATGGCCGTGGTCGCCTTGACACCCGTCATCGAGTCGCCGAAGGCTTGCATGCTGACGACCTTGTTGCCGACCGTGACGCGCACGATTGCCGCCTCGAGGTTTTCAGTCTGCATCGCGCTCTCGACGATCTTGGCGATGCCGGCTGCCTCGGCGGATGGCGCGGCCTGAGCCTGTGACGCGGCCTGCGTCGTCGTGGCGGTCGGCTTCGGGGTTTGGGTGCAGGCGGCGGTGCCGCCGAGCACAAGGCCGGCTGCGGCCAGGCTCGCCAGCACGACACGAAATCGTGTTCGCTGCCGTGCTCGCTGCCGTGTTCGAACCCGTGTTCGCACCCGTGTTCGCGGCCACCGCACCGGTTGCGCATCCGTATTTTTGGTCACGGTGTTCCTCTCGACAGGCACCGGGGAGGGCGCAGCGTCTCTATTGGCCTCTCCGGTGCGGATGCGCCGACGGGGGCGCCGGCGAGGAGCACCGGATTTTCACTACGCGCACCCGCTTCGAGAATCGAGGGAAACTCTACAGCGCATTGCGATCCGCCGGAATGCCCAGAACGCGGCACATATTTCAGCGCGCGGAGTTGGCGTGGACCGACGAGTTTGCGCGTCGTTCCACGGATTCGAAGAGCGCGCTGGAAGAGCTGCCTGTCAACTGATCAGCCACACATCCACCGTGTGGCCACTTGCTCGCGCGATGCGCGCATCCGCAGTCAGCAGAGGAGCTCCGAGCAGTTCAGCCAGTGCGACATAGTGCGCGTCGTACGATGTGAGGTTGTCCCGCAACTGCCAGATCCGGGGAAGCAGGAGCTCACTCGGATAGCGGATCGCCGGAAAGTCGCGCAGATCCTCGAGCGCGCCACTCGCCCGTTGCTCCGCCAATTCATTGCGGGCGACCCACGATCGAAACACGGAAACTGTTTCTGCGATCGCGAGGTGGGGAAGGTGCAGGCTGTTCCAGTGCGCCCCCATCTGCTCCGATGCGCGGACTCCAAGACTCGACCCGACGAGATATTCGGCGAGGACGGAGGCATCGACGACCAGCACTATGCCGCGTCTGTGGTGCGTGTGTCGCTCAGCACATCAGACGCACGGGTCTGTGGATTCACAAACCCACGCACCCGGATGCGCGCGGTCAACTCGTCGAAGCTGGGGCGCGCGACACTCGCGGCGAGCTCGGAAAGCGCGTACTCCGAGAGGCTCTGGCCCGCGGCAGTCGCCCGCACTTTGAGCGCCCGCAGTGTGTCCTCCGGTACATTCCTAATCTGCAAGCTTGACATGCACACATCCTATCGGACACGCAGAATGCATGCGAAAGTGACACAGTTTGCCGGGATCGTCCACAAGTGGTGCGCAGAGTGCTCTTCGCCACGGTCTCAATCGCAGTTCGCGCACCGGAAACGGTTGGCGCCGGCGGCCAGGCTGCATCCGTCGGCAGCGGTTCGCAGAAGTGGTGCGCGAACTGCCCTGTGTACCGTGCGGGCAGCGCACTGTGCGCACCAGAAAGGGAGCACGACGCAGGAGCCACACCCGCCTGTGGATAACTTCAACGGCGCCGAGCGAAAACATGGCATCGTGCTGGAATGCACAGACACAGCACGCTTCCACCAGAACTCGGCACTTCGTTTTCGGTGGCGGATGCGCGCAAGGCTGGCGTCACACCCGCCCGCCTGCGAAGCGCGGACCTGCTGCGCCCGTTTCACGGCGTGCGCTCAATCACGCCCGCGTCACCGGACGCCGACGCTGAATCGGCACCAAGGCCCGGGTTCGCAGTGGCCGACGACACCGTGACAGCGAGCGGGACAAACATCAGCAGCGGCACCGACACCCGCACCGGCACCGGCACCGACGCAACCGCAGCTGTAACTGCATCTGCAAACGCAACCGATGCAAGCGCCGCCGCCAAGCGCGAGGAGAAGCGCCGGCTGAACGCACTACGGCTCGCTCGGCTGTATGCCCATCGCATGCGCGCGTCTGAGTTCTTCAGCCACGAGACGGCGGCGCTGATCTGGGGCGCACCACTTCCGAAGCTCGCCGACGAACAGCCGCACGTCAGCGTGTTGCGCACCGATTCGGCGCCCCGAGCGCGAGACATCCACGGGCACCGCGTCACCCATGGCCTGGCTAGCGCCACAGTCCACGACAACCTTCAGCTGACCTCTGCCGCCTCGACGTGGGCGATGCTCGGGCACCTGCAACTGTTCGACCTGGTCGCGATCGGCGACTTCTTCGTGCGCGTGTGGCGAGACGACGGCTACTTCCGCCCCAATGCCGGAATGGCGCCGCTCGCGACCATCGACCAGCTGACCGCAGCGGCGCTGACGGGCAAGCGAAGAGGCATCCGCAATCTGCGACTTGCGCTGCCGCTCATTCGCATGGACGCGTGGTCGCGCACCGAAACCTGGACCCGGCTGACCCTCACCGCCGCCGGGCTGCCCGAACCCGTTCTCAACCAGGATCAGTACGACGAATGGGGTGCCCACATCGGCTGCATCGACCTCGCTTATCCCCAGTTCAAGGTCGCGATCGAATACCAGGGAATGCACCACGCCGGCCGGTACGCACAGGACATCGAGCGCATCGAGGTGCTGCGCGCGGCAGGATGGACTGTGATACAGGTGACGGCGCCGCTCTTATTCACGCGCCCCGCGGAACTCGTCCGGCGCGTGCACACGGCACTCATCGAGCGCGGCTGGCGCGGCTGAACAGAGGGCTCAGGCGCGTATGCGCCGGCGTGCCCGCATGGGCGCCGGTATGCGGGCACATCGGCGCCGGTATGCGGACACATCGGCACCAGCACCCGGCACATCGGCGCCAGCACCCGCGCAGGTGCGTCGGCACGGCGCATGGGCGCCGATGCACAGGCGGGGCACGCAGGACCGCGCGGACATCCACACTTTCCGGTGCGCAAACCGCTCTGAGGATCGCACGTCAC